>Ga0315293_10006746_pt1 | contig 10703 bp, 10 predicted proteins | sample YL17G13_20_MG_FD_203071 | JGI IMG/M metagenome (GOLD analysis project Ga0315293, IMG submission 203071) | Sediment microbial communities from Yellowstone Lake, YNP, Wyoming, USA - YL17G13_20 | ecosystem: Environmental > Aquatic > Freshwater > Lake > Sediment | place: USA: Wyoming | collected... | reverse complement strand
CAGAAATATACTCCTGTTCTTTTAAATATTTTAATATCTCCTTAGTCATTATCTTATAACTCCTTAAAACCGTGACAAAGGACCGTCTCCTGTCACGTTAAACGAGAGGCTAATAGCTCACTGTCTTTATCTATATCTTTAATTTGCTTAAAATCAATTACGAAAGAACCCTTGCTCTCTAGTAAGGCCATCAAATTCTTTAAAGTCTTATCATTGCCTATTAAACTGGGAATGATAAAGGCAATAGTCTTTTTCTTTTCTAATCCTACACACTTTTTGATATAATCGATTAATTCAGAAGGCAACTCCCCTTTAAAAAAACTTATTACCGAGCAACCTATAAAAACAAGGTCATAAGGTAAAAGGTTACAAGCCATCGCTCCTCTTTCTGCTTTAATTACTTTTAACTCATTTCCTTTTCTTTCGATAACAGAAAATAATTTTTTTACAAACAATTCTAATTTTTTGTTTTCTCCACTATAAATCAATGCTGCTCTCAAAATACTCCTCCTAATCAAAAACTACTTTTTCTACCCCTTGTAATTTATCCAATATCTTATTAGTTATCAATTTTAAATGCTCAGGGCTTTTAACAAAATCTAAGTCATCAGCTGGCACATTTAAGATAGGACAAATATTAAAATTCTCTATCCATTCTTCATACAAAATATTTAACTGATTCAAATATTCCTCAGAAATCGTTTTCTCATAATCTCTTCCCCGTAGAGCAATTCTTTTAAGAAGGGTAGGAACTGAGGCCTGAAGATAGACGACTAAATCAGGAGGGGAAAGAAACTGAGTCATTATATTAAATAGTTCTCGATAATTCTCATAATCACGATCTTCCATAAATCCCTGCAGATTTAAATTTTTTGCAAATATATCCACATCCTCATAAATACTTCTATCCTGGACTACAGAGGTAGGATTTTTTAATATCTCTTGATGATGATTAAATCTCTTAGACAGAAAAAATACTTGGAGATGAAAACTCCACTTCTTCATATCTTTATAGAAATCTTCCAAATAAGGATTATTTTCCACCACTTCATAATATGGTTTCCAACCCAATCTTTTGCTTAATAGGTCAGTTAAACTTGACTTGCCACAACCAATATTTCCTGATACGATAATAAATTTTTTCATTTTAAATCATCCTCTTTATAGATTTGACTAATAATGTATTCAAGGTCTTTCTTTTTACTAACAAAATCAAGATCATTAGTATTAATTTTAATTAATTTTATTTTTTTATAATTATCGGGATAAGAAAAAAATTCTTGATAAGCTAAATTCAATCTTCTCATATACTCATAAGAAATTTTCCTTTCAAAAGGACGATCCCTTAAGGCTATTCTCTTCATCAATAGCTCAGTACTTGCTTGTAAGTAAATAATTAAATCGGGTCGGGGAATATCTTCTGCCATAATTTCATAGAGATGTTCATACATAGATAGTTCATTCCCAGAAAGATTAAGATGGGCAAATATTCTATCCTTAGCAAATAAATAGTCAGAAAAGAGTAACTGATTAAACAAATCTTGTTGGACTAACTCTAATTGCTGCTTATAACGGTTCAACAAAAAAAATATCTGAGTTTGAAAGGCATATCTTTCAATATCATTATAAAATTTGGATAAAAAGGGATTTTCTTCTACTATTTCTAAATTATACTTAGCATTAAACTTTTTGCTTAACAATAACACCAAACTGGTTTTCCCTACCCCTATGGCTCCTTCCACTACAATAAATCTACTCTTAAGTTTTATCATTTATCCTGCTCCTTTATTTTTTGGGGGTCAAGCCTACGCTTGACACTTATTTGAAGTCCTAAGTTTTAAAGTGTCAAGTGTAGGCCTGACCCCGTTTGTAATTCCACTCATAAGTCAAGTATTTATTCTCTAAAAGGTCTTTGAAAATTATTTCTTCCGGTTCAGTTAATTTACTCTCTACCAATCTTACTCCAAATTCTTCTTCAAAACCTCGAGGAAGAATATTAGATAATTCTGAAAAATCTATTTTTCTCTTTAAAATCTCTTCTAAACTGGTTGCTTTAAATTTTGATTTAAGTTTTTCTCTTATTTGAACAGAGGGAAAGTTAAAAACCGAGAATAATTTATCTTTTTCTAATTTTATCAATAAAGAGCCATGTTGTAAAACTACTCCGCCTTTTCTCACTTGAGCTGAACCAACAATCTTTTTGCCCTCAACCTGTACTTCATATTGGGAGGGAACGGAAAAACAAATCGATTTAAAATCTAAATGATGAATTCTGGCCTTATCCGATCTACCCAAAAGATTGTTCTCTAATTTACCTCTAAGAGGAACTAATTCTGCTTTTATTCCTAAATAAGAAAGACCTCTAATTATTCCCCCGCTAATCTTCTTATAAGTCTCTAAGATAGAATCATTAACCAAAGGATCATTTTCTTTAATTATAAAACTATAAGTCAGTTCTTGATCATGTAAAACCGCTTTCCCTCCAGTTGGTCGACGAACAATATCAATACCTATATCCTGACAAACCTTTGCATTTATCTCTTTCTTTAGATCCTGAAAATAACCTAAGGATACCGTTGGTGGAGACCATTGATAAAATCTGATAGTGGGAGGGACAATACCATTCTTGTGGGCTATCATTATTGCTTCATCAACTGCCATATTTATAAAACCGTTATGATAACTATCTTTTATTAATCGCCATTCTACCAACTTCATCCACCTATTTTATTATCTGATTAAGCGGGTCTGACAAACCAGCTTTTATAATAATATATTATAATTAATAAAGTTAAAATAAAGTACTATGTCTAGGTAATATTTCAATTCTATAAAACATTTTAAAATCCTTCTTAAATTTGATAATATTTATTTTAATTTTTTTTAAGATAATAAAATAAGGCTAACAAGCCAAAAAAATGTTAGCCTTATTGGTTATTTTATTTGTTAAATAAGTTACTGGGACATAAAATAAATTATTTGACTCTACTATTTTATAAAATTTTTAATCAATTGTTACAATTTATAATTTCTCGGTTGCTGCTTTTGTTTTAAATTTATTGATTGCTTGCATCCCTTCATTAATAACAAATCCGGCCAATACCAGTAGAACTAACGACATCCCTCCCAAGAGATAGTTTGCTTTAGCAAAGTTCTGGAACACCATAGTAATAAGAGCAACAACCGTGACAATTACCATAAAAATCATAGGATAAAGAGTAACGGTATATTTTTTGCCCAAATGTGCTAGCCAGGCAGTAGCTCCTAATAAGGCTAAGCCTGCTAAAAGTTGGTTTGATGCTCCGAATATCGGCCAGATAGCACTCCAGGTACCACTTAAAGCAAGTGCTCCACCAAATATAACAGTAACAATAGTTGCAACATATCTATTAGAAATTGCTGGTGCCCATCCAGCAGTTAGTTCTTCCAGGGCATATCTACCTAACCTGCAAGCAGTATCCAAAGAGGTAAGTAAGAAAGCAGAAACAGTTAAGGCACCAAAGGCTATTCCGGTCTTTTCTGCTATGCCTAAATTAGCTAAAAAGTTTGCCATGCCATGGGCAAAGACGCCAACCGGTCCACCCCAATTGGCTAATCCATCGGCCAATCCTGCTTTGGTTAACATAGCAGCAGTACCTAAAGCGATAACTGCTAATACACCTTCCAACAACATAGCCCCATAACCTATTACTTTAGCATCTGTTTCCTTATTTAGCTGTTTGGAGGTTGTTCCGGAAGCACAAAGGGAATGGAAACCAGAAATTGCTCCACAGGCAATGATTACAAAAAGCATGGGGAACAGATAACCTACCGGTTGTTTAAAAGCAGTAAAAGCAGGAAGCTGAAGACTTGGATGCCCAATGAATATTCCTATTGCTGCTCCACCTAAGGCAGTATAAAGCAAGAATGAGCATAAATAATCTCGAGGTTGTAGTAAACTCCATACTGGTAAGGCTGAAGCAAAAAAGCAGTACAATAGTAAGAGGTAAATCCAATTTTTAGCACTTAATGCAAATGGCGCTCTTAAACCGATCCAGATGGATACAAATAATAAAATTACTCCAATTATAGATACCATACCAAGAGATACACCTTTACGATAAAGGGCAAAACCCATTCCTACAGCAATTATCATAAATAGAATTGATGCGGTGGCTACAGAAGGATTGGCTGCAAAGGTATTGGCAACTAAGATAGTAAAAACAGCCACTACTAAAACCAGAGCTAACCAAGCAAAGATTAGAAATAATATTTTCGCTTTTTTACCAACATTATCCCCGATTACCTCTCCCACTGTTTTACCTTTATGTCTTACTGAAGAAATAAGAGACATAAAATCATGGACTCCACCAATAAATATACTCCCCAAAACAATCCATAAAAAACAAGGAAGCCACCCAAAAACGGAAGCCTGAATCGGACCTAAGATAGGCCCACCCCCAGCAATAGAAGCAAAATGATGTCCCATTAGAACCGGTGCTTTTGTAGGAATATAATCAACTCCATCGCTCATAGTATGAGCTGGTGTTTTAATATTATTGTCTAATCCCACAAGTTTTGCTAAATAACCTCCGAAAACTTTAAGAGCAATTGCAAAAGCAATAATGGCTATTAAAACTAAAATTAAAAGATTCATTTATAATAACCTCCATTTAATTTAATTTTTAATAAATATACTTTTAATAACTATAATAAAATTACTTTTTCTTTTTGTCCCAGCAACTTATTTCTTTTAAAAAACTTTATAGAATTATTCTTTAATCCTATCGCCCCCTAAAGAAGATTTAATTTTATAAGCACGAATTACTTCTTTCCCCTTCTGGTTAGAAAATAACTTTTGTACTTTCCAGTCTACCAGAATCAGTCTTATATCACACCATCCTTTTATACCAAGTAGAAATGATTTAGAAAATTTAAACTTTTCTCCAAATTTAATGGCCTCTTCAGAAAAACTAGAAGTGGAAATCAATACTCCATTTATAATAGTACACATAGTATCTACCGAAGGAGTAATCAGCTCATTAATGGAAGATACTAAAAATTGAGAAAATTCTTCCACTTCTCTTTTATCTCCAAATCCTTTTAATATTTTTACTATAGCATATTCTTTAGTATGGAATTGATCTAATCTTATCTTTTTGATTAAGATATTGCGATAATGTTTAGTAATAGATTGGGCAAATATATCAATTTTTATACCAGATATTTCTTTATTCCTTTCCACATCATAATAATATTTATAGCGTCCCTCTAAATCTTTTAAATACAATTCTAATTTATCTGGTATATTTCCTTCCACTTCTAACTTTCCTCTCTTATTCTTTCTAAACTTCTAATTACATTCACTATTATGTAATACTACAAAAAATATGAAAATCCTCTTTTTTTATAAAAATATTTTGCCATTTTTTCTTAATATGATAGTGTAAAATTTTAGATAATATTTAACTTAAGTAGAAAGATCGGTCAAGAATTACTAAAAGTAATTTATAAAATGTTAACTGAAGATAGAGATTATACTGTCCCCTTTTTAGATGTATAGAAAATAGTAGAGAGGCGAGACGTCTGTCCTAATTAATATTTATACTAAAACCTATAAAAATAGTTCCCTTTCTATTATCTGCTCGGCAATCTGTGCTGCGTTTAAGGCAGCGCCTTTTCGTAGGTTATCGGATACTATCCACATTACTAAACCATTTTCGGTAGAGATATCTTCTCTTATTCTTCCTACAAAGACTTCATCCTTCCCTTCGGCAAATAAAGGCAGAGGGTATTCTAATTTTTCCGGATTATCAATTACTTTAATTCCAGGGAATGCACTCAATATTTCTTGAGTTCTCCGCACAGAAATTTTCTTTTTAGTCTCTATATGAACTACTTCCGAATGGGCTCGGTAGACGGGAACTCTCACCGTAGTGGCAACAACTCGTATCTTACCATCTCCCATTATTTTTCTAGTTTCATTTAACATCTTCATCTCTTCAGAGGTATAGCCATTTTCTTCAAAAGACCCAATATGAGGCAGAAGATTATAAGCAATTTGATAAGGATAGACTTTAATCTTAACTTCCTCCCCTTTGGCAATAGATTCACTTTGCATCTTTAATTCTTCCATAGCCTCTCTCCCGGTTCCAGAAACGCTCTGGTAAGTAGCCACCACAACCCTTTCTATCCCTACCTCATCATAAATGGGTTTTAAAGCAACTACCATCTGGATAGTGGAACAATTGGGATTGGCAATGATTCCTTTATGCCATTTTAAATCATCGGGATTTACTTCCGGCACTACCAGAGGGACTTCGGGGTCCATACGGAAATACTTACAATTATCCACTACTATCGTCCCCTGTTGGACCGCCAGAGGAGCAAAATGTTCACTCACCTCATCACCTGCGGAAAAAAGGGCGATATCAATATGTTTAAAAGAATCTTCTTTTAATTCTTGAACCTCAATCTTTTCTCCCCTAAAATTATAAATTCTCCCAGCTGATCGGCCAGAAGCTAAAAGACTTAGCTTTTTAATCGGGAATTTTCTCTCTTCTAAAACCAGCCTCATCTCTTCACCAACCGCTCCAGTTGCTCCTACTATTGCCACATTATATTTTTTCATTTTTCTTCACCCACTTTATCTAAATTAAATTCTTTATGAATTGCCCTAACCGCATCTTCTATACGGTTAGAATTAATCAGGCAAGATATTCTTATGCCAGAGGTGCTAATCATATCTATGTTTATCCCTTCTTTAGCTAATGCCCCAAACATACTAGCAGCTATAGCCGGGTCACTAGTGATACCTGCTCCAACAATGGATACTTTTGCTACATCAGGTTCTGATATTATTCCTTTAGCTCCAATTTTCTCTGCTACCTGTTTAGTAATTTGAATAGCTTTATCAAAATCATTTAAAGCCACAGTAAAGGCTATATCATTAATCTTATTATGATGAGAACTTTGAATAATCATATCTACAATTATCTCCACTTCGGCCAAAGCTTTAAATAGTTTAAAAGCTATTCCGGGAACATCAGGAACTTCCTGAACTACAATTTTCCCTACATTAGTCTCCTGGGTTACTCCCCTTACCACAACTTTTTCTAACATTGTATCTGCCTCCTTTATAACTGTTCCTTCTCCCGGGGTAAAAGATGATTTTACTATAATCTTTACTTTATAATTCCTGGCTAAGTCTATAGCTCTATAGTGCATCACTTTAGCCCCTAAACTGGCCATCTCGGCCATTTCATCATAAGAGATGTTGGCAATTCGACGTGCCGAAGGGATAATTCGCGGATCAGCAGTGTAAACCCCACCGACATCGGTATATATTTCACACCTACTTGCTTCCAGCTGGACAGCTAAGGCAATAGCAGTAGTATCCGAACCCCCTCTTCCCAGGGTAGTGATATCTCCATTAGTATCAATTCCTTGAAAGCCGGCTACAATAACTATCTTACCTTCCTCTAGAGCTGATTTAATCTTCTCATGGTTTATGGTAGTCACTTTAGCCTTGGTATGGACTGCATTAGTAATAATTCCTGCTTGCATCCCGGTAAAAGAGATGGCCTTCCATCCCAATGCGTGAATAGCCATAGCCAATAAGGCAATAGATACCTGTTCACCAGTAGAAATTAACATATCTAATTCTCGTTCACTGGGAGACCTGGCAATTTTTTGAGCCATCTTGATTAATTCATCGGTAGTGTTCCCCATTGCTGAAACTACTATCACTATTTTCTTTCCTTCTTTTGCTTTCTGTACTATCTTCTTAGCTACTTTCTTAATTTTATCAATATTGGCTACCGAGCTTCCCCCATATTTTTGCACTATAATATCATTCATCAGTAAAAATTTACTCCTTGAAAAAATTCATTAATTCACCAATTCTCCAATTTACCAACCAAATTAGTTAGCTGTTTACCCGGTTTATCGGTTAATGGTTAAATCAGTCGTTAGTATTTAGATAAAGCAAATCGATTATCATTTTTATCTTAATTTTAAATTTTGAGCTATGGTTTTACGCTTTGCGCTTTTCGTTTTTCGCTATTATACGCTATACGCTACCCGCTCTACGCTCTTCCTCTTCACTATATACTATCTACTACCTACTATATACTATTTTGGTTCCTTCTAAATCTGTCTCTAACACTAAGATACGGCAATTTATGCCTTCCTTTAAAAAAGTGTTTTTCATTATTTTACTTATTAATTCCTCTGAACCCCTTTTAGTTAAAGAAACTACAGTAGGTCCTGAACCACTTAGGGCTACCCCGGCTAAGCCTGTTTTCTTTATTTGAGAAAACATCTCTTCGATTCCTGGTATAAAGGGAGCCCTAAAGGGCTGGTGTAGTTTATCCTCCATCGCCTCTGCTAATACTTCCCAATTTGAATTCTGTAAGGCATTAACCAGAAGGGCAGACCGACTTAAATTAAATGCTGCATCGGCAAGGGAGGTCTTAGATGGTAACACTCTTCTCATCTCTTCTGTGCTTAAAGAAAAATCCGGTATCGCTAACACAGCTCGTAAATCAGTCGGAGTCTCTATCTTGGCCCACTTTATCTCCTCTTGCTCTGTTTTATAGGCTAAGGTAAGCCCTCCCATTAAAGCAGGGACAATATTATCCAGGTGTCCCTCTAAAGAAAGAGCTAATCCCAGCATCTCTTGAAAAGATAGTTCAATCTTATAGATTCTGGCTGCTCCCATTATTCCTCCTATTATTGCGGCTGCGCTACTACCCAACCCTCTGGTAACCGGAATTTGATTAAAAATCTTTATCTTTAATCCTTTTGTAGATTTATCCCTGCCTGCCTTTTTTAAAACTAATTCAGCTGATTTCCAAATTAAATTATCTTCTCCCTGGTCAAGTTCTTCTGCGCCTTCTCCCTGTCCTTCAATAATTAAACCTTCTTCTATTTCTTCCATCTCCAGATATAAATAAAGTTTTAAAGCCAGTCCAAGACAATCAAACCCTGGACCTAAATTGGCTGAAGAAGCTGGAATCCGAATTTTTACCATAAATTTTCTCCTAAATTAAATATCTACTACCCTAATTGCACTACATATCTTTACTACACAATCTAAACAAGCGACTTTTTTAAGCGCCTCCTGAACATTCCCCTCTTTAGCTAAATGAGTTAAAAAAACTATATCTACCACTTCGCCAGCTTCTCCTTTTTGTATTACCGAGAGAAAGCTAACTTCTTTTTGGGCAAAAGAGCCCGCAATCTCGGCTAATACTCCCGGCCGATCTTTTACTCTTATCCTTAGATAATAAGGGGAGTGAGTTTCTTTAAAATCCTTAACTTTTTTTACTTCAAAATAATTATAATTATTGTTATAACTATCAAAATTCCTTATTATCTCTATGATATCGCTAACGATCATGCCACCTGCCGGCAGAGCACCTGCCCCCGGGCCAGAAAATATCAGGTCTCCAAATCCATCTCCTCGAACCAGAATACCATTGTAGGCCCCGCCAACATTGGCTAAAGTACGCCTCTGGGGTATCAGTGCTGGATGAACTCTGATATCCAACTCCTCTCCCTTATTTTTAGCCAGGGCTAACAACTTAATAGTATAACCAAACTCCCGTGCATATTCGATATCTATCTTAGAGATATTTCTTATCCCTTCATAATAGATATTATCCAGATTAATCTTTGCTCTAAAGGCAATTGCAGAGAGAATAAATATTTTATTAAAGGTATCAAACCCATCAATATCTTTGCTGGGATCGGCTTCAGCGTATCCTTTCTCCTGAGCCTCTTTTAAAGCTTCCTCATAATCACTGCCCTCTTCGCTCATCTGGGTCAGGATATAATTGGTGGTGCCATTTAAAATCCCTATTATTTCTCTTGGTTTATAGGAAGTAAGGGAATGAGAAAGCACTCCTATTATTGGTATGCCACTTGCCACGCTTGATTCGAAAAGAAAGTGTACCTTATTTTCTTGAGCTAAACTTAAAATCTCGTAGCCAGCCTGAGCAATCACTTCTTTGTTGGCAGTAACCACATGCTTTCCTGATTTGAGGGCTTGGGCAATTAAGCTCCTTGCTGGCTCAAAGCCGCCTATAGTCTCCACGATAATATCTATTTCTGGATTATTTACTACCTCTTCAGCAGAATCGGTGAATATTTTATAAAGACCTTTATCGGGAAGAACCTTGCTTTTATCTTTATCCGCTATTTTTTTCAAGACTATTTTTTTAGGATATATTTTTTGTTCGATAAATTCTCGATTCTCCTGTAAAACCTTAAGAACGCCTTGCCCTACCGTACCCAATCCTAATATTCCAATATTAATCTCTCTTTTCTCCATAATATTTTTTGCCTCCTCTTACTTGTATATATAAAAAAATCTTTCGCCTTATCGGTAAAGACGAAAGATTTTCGCGGTTCCACTCTATTTCTCTGAAATTATAATTTTCTCAGAGCTCTCTTATAAGCTGTAAGGGTCTTCTCCCAAAAGATTTACTCTTTAAATAATCAGAGATTCATCTCTAGCCTCCAGGGTGGTATTCGGTCAATAATTTCCTCCGGTAAGAAATTCTTTAACCTACTCTTCCTATCACTGGCCTCTTATTAAATTTTTATAATTTTAACACCTAAGTTTAATTTTGTCAAAATTTTATTTGCATTGGTCTGTGTCAACCCTTTAGAAGTAGTTTTTATTCTGACAGGACCACTCTTTCGCTGGATATCAGGGC
>Ga0315293_10006742_pt1 | contig 10706 bp, 1 predicted proteins | sample YL17G13_20_MG_FD_203071 | JGI IMG/M metagenome (GOLD analysis project Ga0315293, IMG submission 203071) | Sediment microbial communities from Yellowstone Lake, YNP, Wyoming, USA - YL17G13_20 | ecosystem: Environmental > Aquatic > Freshwater > Lake > Sediment | place: USA: Wyoming | collected... | reverse complement strand
CATCTAATGAAGTAAACTCATTTGAATCTGAGTAAGTACTTAAGTCATCTAAAGCAGCTTTTCTTCTTGATAAGATTCAAAAGCCACATCAGCAGCTATAGTAATATTTTTCTTAGTAGTTGGATCATAGATAGTATTATCTTGAAGCCAGATATTTTGTACCTGATATACTTCATCTGTATACCTTCTAACTTTAAAGTCTCTTTCAAAATCACTAACTGCTTGCGCGGCAGCTTTAATTTCTGCTTTGTCACCTTTAAGTTTAGCTTTCTTAAGAGCTCCTTTAAGTTTAGCTTCATCAAGTTCCCAGTCTTTAAACTTATCTAAATAAGCATATGCTTCATATTCTTCAACATCTCCTTGCTCATTAATGATACCTTTCTTGTCTACATATAATAAAGCATCTCCTAATTGTGAAGTATTATTAGGATTCCAACCCATTGCATTTAGCATAGGCTTAAGACTCTCAACAAATTTCATTTGGTTCTGCTGACTTTCTATCTCAGCATCTGAAATTTTATTTCTTGTGGTTTTTACAAAAGCCCCAAATAAATCATTTACATTACCTAATGGATTTAACATAGCTCCTGCTAATCCAAGATCTTTCACATGACCTCTTAAATATTCATCTACTACCTGTTCAGTAACTTTATTATTATTATACTCTTTGATTGCTTCTAGAATATATTTAGCTCTAGGAGATTCTTTTGGTAACTTAAAATCTTTAGCTGAAATATTTCTTACAAGGTCCACATCTAACTTGTCAAACAGATCTTGTTTAAAATCTTCTATCTCTGCTTCAGTAAAGCCATCAACTTTTAAAATTTCATCAATTCTATCTGATAAAGCTCCTTTTACATTTTCTTGCATGCTAATTCCACTTTCTAAAAGTAAATCTTTAACATAATCAAATGTCATATCTTTAGCCTTTTCAGCATTTATCTCCATAAGAGATTTAATAGACAAGATCTTTTTACTTAGTTCATTAGATGGATCTAGTCCTATTTCTTTATATACATCTCTTAAGAATTGTATCTCTCTTTCCATGAACTGTTTAAAGTACTGGATCTTTTGGTTACCATCTTCAGTAAGATATTCTTTTGTAGTTTTGATATTATCAAGTATAGTCTGGATTTTTCTAGCAAATACATTAAGTTCTGTTAAACTTTTTATAAAGGCTAATGATCTAGCATTTAAGTCAGCTTCATCTTTAAGTAAAGAATCTAAAAGATCTTGTAGTTCTACATCTGTAACATCTGAAGAGTTAGTTTTATAACCATTAACATAGTCTCTAATTCCACGGATAGTTTCTTCAGCATCCTTACCTAATGTTTCTTTAAGCTTCTTTGGATTAGCTCTCAGCTCTTCTAACTGAAAAACCATCTCATCATGAAACCTATTGATTGTATTAAGTATTTTCTTGGGTGCTACAGTCTTAAGTTCATTTAAATACTCATTAGTTTCTTTCTGAAACTCTGCAAATAAACTTGTCTGAAAGTTTAGGTCTTGTATGACAAAGTCTTCATTAACCATCATGTCAACAAGTTCATCCCTGGTTGTAGTAGAACTTAAGTTTTTAAGATTAACTTTCTTTGTAAGAGCTTGAATAACTTTCTTAAGTGCAAACATTAAGTTTTGAATGAACTTATCAAATAAGCTATCATCTGCTTTAATTTTTTCTAACTTTTGTTCAGCATCCATTTCCATGGCTGTAACAATAGCTTCTTCCTTAAATCTGTCCGTATCAACTTCTAGCTCAGGATATTTACTCTTAACTCTTTCAATAGCTGCTTGACCAGTTACAGAACCAGATAACTGAGCATATAAGTTATTAAATAGTTTAGGATTCTGAAATGCTATACCTTTAATTAAAGGGTGAGCAAATTCATGTACTACAGCTTTAGAATTAAAGTTACCCTTAACAAAGTATACCTGATTCCCGTAAAAGAAGGCGGATGTATTTGATGTATAAGGAGTTGGACTTAACTGTAAAATTAATGCAGCTTCTCCCGGTGTTACTATCTGATATTCAATACCAAATGCTTTCTTATACTTATCTCCTAGCTTTGTAGCAATGTCATAATCTCTTGCAGCAATAAATTGTTTCTCTATAAGTTGTTCAGTCTGCTCTTGATTTTGAAATAAATAATCATCACCATAAGGAACTCCTGCACGCTCTGCATCCTGTCTTTGTATCTCTCTTGCCTCTTCTTCAGCTCTAACAGATTCTCTTATCTCAAGTTTTAACTCATTACCATAATACTCATTTATAAGCTCTTGAGGTATATTTACATCAAGTTCTACTGTGTCAGAAATAACAAGTTCCACTACAGTCTGACCGTAACTTCTATTAATTGTCCTGATCAAGTTTCTTGCATTAGATGCAGACATGCCTTTTGCAGGGCCAGCCAGATCATACACTTGATCAGTTAAAAGTTGTTTTATTTTGATTACACAAGGCATAATAATAATTATAATTAAATATACTAAATTTTATTGACAATCCGTGGATGTTCTATCTATTCCAGGTAATCCTTCTGGTGCATTTGTATCCGTAATTTTACCTGTTATAGGTGTATCTGAAGAGGGTTGAGTAGATTCTTCAGCTAATTTATTTAAACCAACCATAAATTTAAGATCATACCCAGAATCTGTTTTAGATAAATCTACAATTTTTTGATTAACATTTGTGTAACTAAGAGAACCATCTTTAGATATTGTAATTGTTAAATCTGGATATACAAAATCAAATGCATTTGTTTTAGCTTTAATTTCAGGTTTACCAAGTTGGTTTAATACATATTGTTTATAATCTTCTCTTGTTTGTTCTGATACATTTGACGGATTATAATTATAATTAACACTAGTAGATGGTTGAGTAGGTTTACTCCATGTACCAATAAGTTGACCATCAACTGTAATTTCAGAAAAGTTATAACCTTGAACTTCCATAGCATTATAAAGTCTTTGTTCTCCTGTATTATATTTATTAGAATCTATATAAACTTTATTATCAGTAAGAATAGTAGCTCCGGCTTCTATAGCTTTTATAGCTTCTTTAATGGTTCTATCTTGTTGAGTTTTTTGTTGTAACTCAGTACCTCTTCTACCTGGAACAGATACAAATATAACATCATCAGCTAAATAGACACCTGTATTAGCAAATATCCCTGCTTGTTGTCTATAGGTTTCTGTTGAACTTCCTACAATACCTTCACCAAACCCTATATATTGAGTAGCAATACTGGCTTTGATAGTTGCTTTTTTATCAACAGCTTGTATAGGTATTACTTTAAATAAATTTTTCTTATCAAACTTTCCAACACTAGTAGATGATTGAGTAGTAGGTTGAGCAAGATCAGCTTCTTCAACAGTTTGCACACCCATTTTTTGTAACATCTCTTCAGCAGCACTTTCAGATATAAGTTCATCTTCTTCTACAACCTCAGCAGGTTGTGGAGCAATATATTGCTTAGGAGAAACTACTAAGTTTTTAATTATTTTATTCTTAGGATCAACAAGCTTATCAAAGATAACAGCTAATGTATCTTCATTAAGTTGTTTATTCATGAATATTTCAGAAGCAGTCTGCATTACACCTATGAAACCTTCATAAGGTAAAGCTTTTGTAAACCCATATTTACTATAACCAATACCATGTTGATACATCATCATCTCTGGTAGAATACTGAATAGCTTACTAATTCTTTTATTCTCTTCTGGATCTGATACTTTTTTAATATTCTCATCACCAAGATCCTTTAAGTTTTGGAAATAAATCTCAGCTAACTGTGGATCTTTCAAAGACTTAGTATCATTTAAACTTAGTACACGCTCACCAGTTTTAATTTTTGGCATAGTGAACTGAGTTAAAATAGGATACTTAGCTTTAAGTTGTGAAAATTCTTCTACTGTATCTAGGACCATATCTGTATAAGACTGTCCTTGCAGACCCATGATTGCTTGTCTATTGAATGCATTGATCAAAGCTCTTTGATTAATGTATCCTTCATAAGCTTGTTGAGCATCTGGAACTACTTTTTTTATTCTTAAATAATCTGCATTAGTTTCAACTGTATTCATCGGGTAAAGACTTCTCTGAAGCTCTCTTTCAAATACATATTTAAAGTAAGTAGATTCATTAGGGAATAAATCTTCTACATTTCCAAAACCTCTTAGTCCTCTATTAGTATAACTATTAAATTCTGTATTATCTCTTAAGTATAATTTTTTAGCATACTCATTAGATAATCTTTCACTATCAACATATAAAGTACCGTCAATTATCTGAGCACCATTTTTAACATTAGCTTTATTTTTAATAGGCATTTTTTTAAACTCTGAAGGCATTGAAGTTACATTACCATTTTCATCTATCATGTTAGTCATATAATTTTGATAGATGTAATTAGGAATAGCATTTTTAAATTCTGTAATGAATTTTCTTATACCATCATGACCTCTACCAAAAGCACTAGTAATTTTCTTTTGTCTTTCCTGAGCTGCTTTGACAATAAAGTTTGTGACAGTATCATTATTTCTTAATGGGAATAATGGAACTATTAAGTCACCTATTAATTTATTGTCATAGAATGTACCTAAGATAGAATCTTGTATCTTTTCAACAGTACCTTCTTCTAATGTTGATAATGCTTTAGCATCTTCAATAGATAAATTTCTTCTGATAATCTCTTGTAAAGTTTTAGAAGTTTTAGTATCTGGATTAGCTATAAACTTTAATGCTGTAAATCCACGTGTAGATTTTTCAAGCTCTAAGAAATGTAAGAACATTGCAATAGCATGATTTTGTAATTCAGGAGCATTAGGATTCTTAACAAGTTTATTCATCATTTGGATATCAAACTCAGTCTCTTCATTTAAGATTCCAGATTTAGATGTAGCATTAACAGCCGCCTTATAGTATTTTTTAGTACTGACTAAATTTCCAGCATTTTTAACACCTATTTTTTCAAGAGCATTTACTGCTGCTTGATATTTAGACATAGCTTCTGGGAAATCTTCTTCAACAGTACCACTCATTTTAGCATATGCACTCTTAATTATTCTTTGTTGTTTAGCATACTCTCTTACAAGAGGATTAGAAACAAACATGATTGCATGCTCTTTTGGTACACCTGCTTTAAGCAAGAATGTAATCATAGGTGTTATCTCATAGTTACCTTGGATAAAGAAAATCCAGGGGTTCTTCTCAACATCCACTGCACCATTCATCATTTGTGAGAATAAATCAGCAATATTATCTAATCCATCAACAGTATCTGTACCAGAAAGAGAAACTCTTCCATCTGTAGTTTTATTATGTGGCAGTAATAATCTTGTTTGATTAACTTGGTTACCGTCTTTATTTCTTTGTATTGCACTATCAAACACTGCATTTTTATATGTAGCAGGTAATGAAGCTCCTATAGAATTCATTATTGGATGTAATGAGTTTTCTATAGCAATCATACCAAGCACTCTTTTACCAATCATGTTTACTTCATGCTTGTGTAAATTATAACCTACTTCTAATGTTCTAGTAGGACTAATTACTTTCGTACCTTTTTTACCAATTCTTTCAGATTCATTATGCATATTACCAAATCTGTTATAGTCAACAACATCATCTTGGATCTTATCAGCTATCTCATCTTTCAATAAGTATGTATCATTTGGTCTTACTAATGCTGCATAATTATCTGGTAACTCTAAAATACCTGCAATGCTTGTAATTAATTCATTTTCTAAAGCAGCTTTTTGATTTTTAATCAAGTTAGTTGCTAGTTTTGAACCTTCTGGTGTACCCGCTAGTTTATTTACTTTAGCTAATAACTGATTATTAGATATACCTGTCTTAACAAAGTTACCATTATTGTCAATACTAGGCATGAATGTAGTCAACTTATCAACGTCAAAGTCAGCTCCTGATTTAGCAACAATCTCAGTTGGAGGAATAATAATATTTCCAGCAGCTGGATCTAAGAATTGATAAACTTCCATAAACTCCATAGAGTTTAACCCTTGTACTGGAATTCTTACAGCAGATAAAGTAATAGACTTTCTGTTATCATTTAAGTCTAACCACTTGTCTTCTTTAATCATATCATTTAATCTATCTATTGTACCAATAGGTTGACCATCTAAGTCATTAAGTTTAAGCAAGTTAGTAAAGTCTCCCTGTAATGCAATAGCAACTTTCATTGCTGCAGTCTTACCGTTAACTGTATCATTGTTATAGAAAGGCAGATTATTAGTACCCATGTACTTTAAGATATCTTCTTTAGTACCTTTCTTAAGTTTGCTATCCCATAAGCCATTGGACATAGAACTAGCTACTTGAACTAATGCTTCACCCTTAACTTTTTGTTTGATGAGTCTTTTCTCTACTAATGCAACTAAGATACCTTCAATTTCATCTGCCATTAAGTGTAATGACAAGTCTGTCTTAATAGAGTTATCCCTGTTTAGACCTACCATTTGAATAAGATGTTCTGGTACATCTTTTCTATCTAGTTCTCTTTGTACTACATCTAAGAAGTCTTGTAAGTTTCCAGTGTATTTCTTAGTCTCTTCATTATATTCATAACCAATCTCATGTAATAATTCTAGTTTTAAAAGATTACTATAATTATCTACAGCTTTTTCATAACTTTTAACTGCAGCTTCATTCTTAGAATTAATGATTTTACCATTACGGTACATACCACCTAAGATAAGTTTTCTTAACTGAGTTGAGAATACAGTTTTGTTCTTGTATTTGTTTGGAACAGAAGTTACATTTTTAAGATTCTCAAGATAAATAGTATTCTTAGTAAACTTAATATCTTTCTTTAAAACTTTTTGATCAGACTTAGGATCATAGATTTCATCCGCTACAGCCTCACCCTTTTCATTAACTGCAGAAGTCTCACTACCCACTTTAGAACCAGACTGGAATGTAACATATTGAATATTATCTTTCATCATTTGCTCATGCAAAGACTGAAGATCAGATCCTTCAATAACTGAAGGAATTAATGGAGCCAGTGCAAATTTATGCATAGCAGTTACTGGAAGTTTAGTATTAGCTAATGCACCAAAGTTCTGAACTTTATATACTGGGAACATTTCTGTTACATCAGATGCATTAATTTTCTCACCTCTTGCTACTCTTTGAAAAAGAATCTCTTGCTCATTAGACCAGTCATTCTCAAGATATTTTAAAGTTCTGTATGCATCAAAGCTTATAAAGCCTTGACCATCACCCTCTTCCATATTTTCATATTTGGAAAGTTCAATCTTAACTCTACGGTCAATCTCAGCTTGTGGATTTTTAACACCTGCTTCTTTATACCTTCTTGCATAGTCTGCTTTAAGTCCTTTTTCAATTTGACCCAGATACTCAGAAGTTCTTTTTACATCTTGTAAAATAGCTGTATTGTATGTGCCTTTATATGCTATAGAAGGCATACCAGCTTTTCTAGCATAAGAGCTATCAGCTAAGAAACTATTTACAAAAGCTCTAGCGGCAACATCTGTTCTATATCCACGACCTCCTGAAGTTGATCCTGTATTTCTTTTATGTAACTCTTCTGCATCATGATCATATTGTGACATATCACCATAGAAAAGAACTGCATTCTCAAAATTCTGAATCCAAGAATTATATGTATAAGCTTCAACAAGTTTATCTTCTACTTTATCTTCTGCAATACCTTGACTTTGCATTTTTTCAATCAAGTCTTTACTGATATATTTTGCATCATTAAGCAAATCCTTGTTACGTGTAGCTTGTTCATTGAAATAACTTCTTACATTATCTCTTACTCCATTAAGTAATCCTGTATTATCATTTCTCAGGAACTCAGTAAGGTTAAAGTTCTTATTTTCTGCAATAGCTTTATCAATAGCTGCATAGATCTTATCTTTAGAAGTTTTTGTAAGTACATTATCAAATGCAGTAAATACTTCTCCGGCCATAAAGCCATTACCTAAATCTCTATTATATCCTGCATATTTTGAAAACTCTTCTTTGTTCTGTCTAAATTTAAAGATTCTTTCTGCCTCTGCTTCCATGTAAGGTAACATGTGTGCCTTGAATCCATAGTCATAGGCAGTACCATTAGCAAACATATTAAGATCAATCCAAAGATGACTGTCAGTACCTTCTTTTCCTGGTAAACCAATAATTCCTCCTTCTATCTTAGTTCCAAAAGATGATGACTTAGAGGCATGTCTCATAAATTCTTGAACACCATCCTTAAGCATAGTATTCATTTCTTGAAGAAACTTACTAGTAACATCTAGACTTGTTGTATTTAATCCTGTATCTTCTCCTTCAACTTGAGTTCCAGAGTCCATAAATAATTGTAAAGATCTATTTGCTCTTCTCTTTTGTTCAGGAGTACTTAATTCATATAAAGATCTAATTGTAGCTAATCTTTTTGTGTAAGGATTAGTTGCTGGATCAAGATATGACATATGTTGATACTTATCTGTTGTCCACAAGTCAGAAAGTTTTGTAGCATTATTTAATGCATATACTTTTTTACTTATAGTATTATTCTCAATATATTCAGAAACTAAGTTTCTTTCTGCATTAAGTACCATACCATTAGAAGCATCTAATCCATACTTACCTTGAAGGTTTGCAATTTCTTTTACTTTATTCTTTTGATTTTCTCTAGTTGTACCAATTACGTTTTCTGGAATACCATCCATAAGAACTTGTAAAGGATCAGCTTTGAATTTTGCAATAGTAGACTTTACTAAACTGCTTGCATTTTCTAGCTTATCTTTATCATTTAATCTTTTAATAGTTTCAAAAATATATGGAAGACCAAACTGCTCAACAGTTTTACTATCTTTCTTAAGAGTATTTTTAATTATACCTAAGTCATCTAAGTAGAAACCAACAGCTCTTGCAAACTCAAAAGATTTACTAACATCAAGTTTACCATTTATTCCAAAATCATTTATAACTTTTTGTAAGTTTAGATTAGGAATATTATCTCTGCCAACTCTGTCTACATAAAGATTAGTTGTTGATGCTTTAAATTTATCTTGGAATTTTCTAATAATGGTAAATGATTCATTAGATGCTTCAGTTACTGCAGTACTATATTCATATACAGGTATTTCAGTAACTTCACCCGTAAAGTTATTAACTCTTTCTTTAGTTCCTATTTGAGTTTTAAATACTGTTAACTGAATATAAGGAACTCTTGATTTACTGAAGTCCTGCCAAATAGATGTGGTAGCTTGGAACTCATACATATTTGGAACTGATACATTTGGATCAGGATTAGCTATCTTAGTATCAACAAGTTGTCTAAATTGAGGATTTGTTTTAGCTTCCTCAACTAACTTATTATACATATCTTGAGGATCTTGGATACCACCAATAGCTCTTACTGTGTTATTCCAAGTAGTTTTAAAATCTGCAAGCTTTCTAAAACCAAGTTCATTGTATTGATACTCAACCTTATTTGTCTGTTTATTAATTTTACCTTCATGCAAACTCTTTAAAATATAAAGAGTCTCTTTACCTGCTAGTTCAATTAAAGATTTTTTACCATCTTCTTTATCACCATATCTTTCACTTTTCTCAGCATTTGCAGGCTCCATTAAGTTACCTTCTTCATCTAATTCAAGAGCAGTATACTTCTGTCTCATTAAATCATAGGTACTATTCTCAACATGGTATTTAATTAAACCATTCTTAGTATCCCCATAATTATCTAAACCAGCTTTAAGAATTCTAATTCTATTCTCTAATAACTCTCTCTTGAATTCATTTGCTTTATTATCTTCTGCGATCTCAAGTTCATTACTGTAACCATCTAGTTTATCTTGTAAATTAACTTTTATAAGCTTGTATAAAGGTTCTTTATTTCTTGAATCAAGTAAGATACTTAAAGTACCTGATTTCATTCCTTTAACCTTAACCTGGCTATCAATGATATCAGAGATAATAGAGTCCATACTATCCTTAAGCAGGTTAGAATCTTGTCTATTAAGTACTTGGTCAGTTTGTGTTCCTGGTTTAACAATACCGCTGTTTCTGTATAAAACATCAAACATGACATTGTCAATAGATGGAGTATAGATATTTAGGCCCTTTCCAAGGTATAATTTATCAAATAGATCTTTGACAGCTTTAATATCTGTTGTATCTGTAACAGATCCTTTTCCAAACAGTTCTCTAAGGAAATTTAATATTTTTCTAAATAGACTATTTCTTTTAGGAGAGTTAGCTTTAACCTTTCCTGTTCTTACATACTCACGGAAATCTTCAGCAAGCATCTCTTCTATTTCAAAGAAGTCAGCCTTAGTACCAAGTTTCTTCTGTACCTCCCTATACAAAGCTCTTTTCTCAGATCTAGTTAGATATAACTGAGAGAAACCATGCCAAGCTTCATGATAGACATCTACCATTGAACCCTTAGCTGCAAGATCAATCATACCTAAGTTACCATTTAAGGTAGCACCATAAGCTGTAAATCTTGCATATGCATCAGAGTTAACTATGTTAGCTACCTCTCTGAATCCAATATATTTACTTAATGGAGAATTAGCCCACCATGTTTTTGCATCTGTGATTTGTTCTTCAGTTACATCAGATGGTAAGTCACTCTTTCTATAGAAAAATATATCAGCTGCTCCACCTTCTTCAGGTTTAGCAACACCTTTAGGATCAAGTCTTTCATTGATATCTGCTTCAATCT
>Ga0315293_10006741_pt1 | contig 10706 bp, 8 predicted proteins | sample YL17G13_20_MG_FD_203071 | JGI IMG/M metagenome (GOLD analysis project Ga0315293, IMG submission 203071) | Sediment microbial communities from Yellowstone Lake, YNP, Wyoming, USA - YL17G13_20 | ecosystem: Environmental > Aquatic > Freshwater > Lake > Sediment | place: USA: Wyoming | collected... | reverse complement strand
GGGTAACTTATTATCCATGCAGAGACTAACCGCCGTGGCATCCATAACTTTAAGCCTTTTCTTAAGCACATCGATGTATTTTAATTTATTGAATTTCTTTGCGTTTTTTTCTTTCAGGGGGTCGGCGGAATAAACGCCGTCTACCTGGGTGGCCTTTAAGATTACGTCTGCGTTAATTTCCATGGCGCGCAGGGCTGCCGTAGTATCGGTGGTAAAATAAGGGTTACCTGTCCCGGCCACAAATATCACTACCCGCCCCTTCTCTAAATGCCTAATCGCCTTTCTTCTTATATAGGGCTCGGCGACCTTCTGCATCTCTATAGCGGTCATCACGCGGGTCGGTATACCAATCTTTTCCAAAACGTTTTGCAAGGCCAGGCCGTTTATCACTGTTGCCAACATCCCCATATAATCGGCTACAGACCTATCCATATCCAAACCTCTGGAGGCTGTGTTTTCCTGCCCCCTGAAGATATTTCCTCCGCCCAAGACTATAGCTACATCCACATGCAAATCTCTTATTTCTTTTATCTGAGAAGAAATCGAAACCAAAACCGCCTGGTTTATCCCATGAAGGCTCCTGCCCTGAAAAGCCTCACCGCTTAACTTTAAGACGATACGTTTAAAAATTGGCTTGGTCATTAAACGCCTATTTGATAACGGGTGAATCTGCGAATGACGATACTTTCGCCCAATTTCACCACCGTACTCCCCAGATAGTCTTTTATCGTAATGCCGGGATCTTTGATAAAGGGCTGCTCCAACAAACACCTATTCCTGCAGAATAGTTCTTTGTCTTTTTCTTGAGCAAGTAAATCTTGCGGCACCTCTTCTTTTTTTATATATCCCGGATCACATGCGGCTATCTGCATGGCGATATCTCTGGTGAATTGGCAGAAATCGCTGTTACGCGCGACAAAATCTGTCTCGCAATCGACTTCTAATAATACGCCGATTTTATTCCCCAGATGCACATAGGCCTCTATCCTTCCTTCCTTGGATATTCTGCCCTGTTTTTTGGAGGCCATCTCCAGGCCCCTTTGACGCAGCCACTCTACCGCCCTCTGGACATCGCCGCTTGTTTCTTGCAAGGCACTCTTACAATCAGAAATACTCGCAGAAGTAATGCTCCTCAATTTCTTGATTGATTCTACGGATGCGCTCATACTAAACGCTACCTTCCCTTCCTTTTCTTTCCGGCCTTCTCGGCCCCTTTACACCAGCCCTTTTTAAGGGCTTGACTTCTTTTTTCTCTGGTTCGCTAGTTTCTACCAGTTCTTCTATTACTTTTATTCCGATTTCTTCTTCTGGTAAAATTGACGCTGTCTCTTCTTTGTCGTCTCCTGCCTTAACCAGCACGCCTTCCTGAGAAAGATACGATAAGAAACGTTTACGTCCTTCGATAACCGTATCCGCCATAAGCCGGGTAATTACCTGTATAGACTTGGTTGCGTCGTCGTTGCCGGCAATAGGATAGTCGATTAGGTCGGGGTTGGAATTGGTATCTATAAGACCGATTATCGGTATAGATAGACGCCTGGCCTCTTTGACAGCCGTCTCTTCTTTCTTTGTATCTACGATAAAAATAGCCTTGGGCAGATGGTCCATCTGCACGATACCCGAAAAACTCTTCTTTAATTTATCCAGCTCTTTTTGTAAATGCGCTATCTCTTTTTTAGTCAGTTTTTCAAATGTACCGTCCTCTTTCATCTTTTCTATATCTTTAAGGCGGCTGATGCTCTTTTTTATGGTAGAAAGATTGGTCAACAGCCCCCCGGGCCAGCGTTCGCTGACATAATACATGCCGCAGCGGACCGCCTCCTGGTAAATTACCTCCTGGGCCTGCTTTTTTGTTCCTACAAACATGATGTTTGCGCCTTGAGAGGTAACACCCAGAAGAAAGTCCCTGGCTTTATTAATGCTCTCCTCTGTCTTTTCTAAGTCAATAATGTAGATACCGCTCCTTTGGCCAAAGATATATTGTTTCATTTTTGGGTTCCAGCGCGAAGTCTTGTGGCCAAAGTGTACACCTGCTTCCAAAAGCTGTTTCACTAATTCTGTAGGCAAAAAAACCCCCTTTTTCTGTTCCCTTAAGGCCAATTAGGCCGGGAAATTAAGATTATAATTAAACGTAACTTTTTAATATAACACAAAACTTTATAATATGCAACAACTTTTGTGCCTGAAAAATGCCGTTAAAAGGGATTTTTAGGCTTGGAGCAAACAAAGCTTCTTGTATAAACCGCCCTTAATGAGCAATTCGCTATGGGATCCCTGCTCTACAATACGACCCCTCTCCAGAACTATTATATTTTGGGCGTTCTTTACCGTGGAAAGCCGGTGCGCAATGACAAATACGGTCCGCCCTTGCATCAGTCTTTCCAGGGCCTCTTGGACAATACGCTCGGACTCGGTATCTAACTGCGAAGTAGCCTCGTCTAGGATTAAAATGGGCGGATCTTTTAAAAGTGCCCGGGCAATAGCAATGCGCTGACGCTCTCCGCCAGAAAGCTTCATCCCTCTGTCTCCGATTACCGTATCGTAACCTAAAGGTAACCGTTCAATAAAAGAGTGGGCATTGGCTAAAAGCGCCGCCTGTATTATTCGGTCTTTTTGTGCCTTTGGGTTACCGTAAGCGATATTGGCCTTGATCGTATCATTAAACAGTATGGTGTCTTGCGTAACAATACCTACCTGCCGGCGCAGGGATTCAAGCGTTACCTGCCTTATATCAATGCCGTCAATGAGAATCCTACCTTTTTGCGGATCATAAAAACGGGGAATTAAATCTACGAGGGTAGTCTTACCGGTACCACTCGGGCCCACAATTGCGATAGTCTCTCCCGGCCTTACCTTTAACTCTATACCATGCAATATCTCCTGAGTAGCGTAATTAAAGTAAACGTCTTGGAAAACAATTGCTTCTTTAAAGCCGGTTAATTCCCGCGCCCCCGGCTTTTCCTGAACAGTAGGAGCGCTTTCCAAAACCTCATGGATGCGGATACTGGCGGCTATTGCCTGCTGGTTTAGCGCATTGACCTGGCTTAATCTTTTAAATGGACTGATCATCGACAAAAGCGACCCCAAAAATAGCCCGAAAACACCAAAGGAAATCTCGCCCGCAATAACCTCTCTGCCTCCCCAGATAAAAACAAACATACCGGCCAGGCAACCTAAGAACTCAGTAGCAGGGCTCAAGATTAACGAGCGTTTTTTCGATTTCATGGTTATTTTATAATAGGCGCGGTTATATTCGCCAAACTTGCCTATCTCGTGATTCTCCATATTAAAGGCCCGGACAATCCTGGCTCCGATAATGGTTTCATAAAGTATGGAGTTTATATCCGCCATTTTTTCCTGGGATTGCCGGGATAGCTTTCTTAACGCCTTACCTACCTTTATAATAGGTAAGCTAATTACCGGAAAGAGCACCAAAGTCACCAAGGCAAGCTTGGCGTTGATGAAAAACACTACAAAGGTAAATAATACTACCTGTAAGCCTTCATACAACAAATCGGTGGAACCGCTGGAGACGGCATCCTCGACCAATTTTACGTCGTTGGTGATGCGCGAAATAAGCTCCCCCCCGCGCTTACGAGTAAAAAAGTCCATAGAAAGAAACTGCAGCTTGGCGTAGAGCTTTGACCTTATATCCCTGACTATGCGCTGCCCGATATCCGACATCAAATAACCCCGGAAAAAAGTAACTATGCCTTTCAATAGAAAAAGTATCACCACGGATACGGCCATATAGTATAACAATACTATGGGCGCGGTGTTATTGATACTATCCACAAAGGCCTGCAAAAAAGGAGGTAGGGGCGTAGAAATAATGATTTTTTTGTTGCTCAAAACCTTATCTGACAGGGGCACAATCATAGCCAGAGAAATACCGTCAAAGATGGTAGAAAAAATCATACAGACAATAGCGATGACAAACCGGCCTTTATAAGGCTTAATGAATCTGAGTAGTTTTAAATAATCACTCATCTTATTATGGATTAACAATTCGGGAGGGTAACCCCTTAAACCGAAAAATTGTAACTTATACATATTATCATATTCATTGACTTTTGTCTAATGCTTTGCTATTATTTTAAATACTTCTTTGCACAGATGAAAAACTACAGATAATCACAGATTTCGTACCTCGTACTTAGTGCCTGCCTGCCTGCTGCAGGCAGGCAGGCAGGCATAGTACATCGCAAAAGCCCAAAGCAAAACAAGTCTTCACAAATTTACCATGCAAAAAGTAAGGGTAGCTGTCATAGGCGTAGGCCATCTGGGTAATATCCACGCCAAAATATATAAGGAATTAGAAAATTGTTCCTTGGCAGCGGTCTGCGATATAGATACAAAGCGCCTGGAGGAGGTATCCGGGCAGCTTGGCATCCCGGGATTCCTCGATTACCGCAAGCTTCTGGATAAGGTTGATGCGGTAAGCATTGCTACGCCGACCAAGCTGCATTATGAGGTTGCCTACGAGTTCCTTAAGAAAAAGATCCATACGCTCGTAGAAAAACCGTTCACTTCCGACATCGCGCAAGCCGACAAGCTGATTAAAATAGCCCGGGAGAATGGCTGCGTCCTGCAGGTAGGCCACATCGAAAGGTTTAATTCAGCATTCTCTGCCACGCAAAAACTCATCAAAGAACCGCGGTTTATTGAATGCCACCGCTTAAGCCCTTTTCCCAACCGCTCGCTGGATGTCGGCGTAGTATTGGACCTGATGATCCACGACATCGATATTGTCCTGGGCCTGGTAAATTCTGATCTTTTGAAGATGGAAGCAGTGGGGGTGCCAGTATTAACTCAATTTGAAGATATTGCCAATGCCAGGCTTACTTTTAAAAATGGCTGCGTTTGCAATATTACCGCCAGCCGCATCTCAGATGAATGGATGCGTAAAATCCGCATCTTCTTAAGCAACGCCTATATATCGCTGGATTATAAAAACGAAGAGGCCTTTATCTACCGTAAGGCCGGCCTATCCATTACCAAGGATTCCTTACCTATAGAAAAGGAACAACCCCTCAAAAAAGAATTAGCCTCCTTTATCGAGTGCGTCGCAGAGAACAAGCCCCCCCTGGTCTCAGGGAGCGTTGCCAAACAAGCCTTGAGCCTGGCCCTGGATATCCAAAAACAGATATGGAAAAATCTAAAGAAATCCTGATTGTTGCCGGCGAAGCCTCCGGAGATTTACATGCGGCGAATCTGGTTAAACATATAAAAATCTTGCGGCCGGATTTAAAATTCTTTGGCCTGGGAGGCGAAAAACTAAAAAATGAAGGAGTAGAGATAGCCTACGATATCACTAAACTAGCGGTAGTCGGTCTCCTTGAGGTGTTGAAAAACCTCAAGGAATTTAAAAATATTTTTGATGACCTCCTGGTTAAGGTAGACAAAAATAGGCCGGCGCTGGCAATACTAGTGGATTATCCGGGCTTTAACTTAAGATTGGCGGCACAATTAAAAAAAAGAAATATACCGGTCATCTATTACACAAGCCCGCAGGTCTGGGCCTGGGGTAAAAAAAGAATCAAGACCATAAAAGAACTCGTAGAGAGGATGATTGTTTTCTTTAAATTTGAGGAGGAACTCTACAGAAAAGAAGGAATTTGCGTTTCTTTCGTAGGCCATCCGCTTTTAGATGCGGTTAGGCCTAAGCTTACTAAAGACGAATTACTGCGCAAATTAAAAATCTTACCCACGAAATCCACTGTGGTTTTACTACCCGGCTCAAGGGAAAAAGAGGTCAACAATATCCTGCCGATTATGTTAGATACCGCGAAATTGCTGCAGGAGGATTTAAAGGATATATGCTTTTTGATTTTAAGGTCGCCTACGGTCAAAAAAGAAGTGTTTATCCGGATTCTCTCCAGATATAATTTCGCCGTCCATCTTTTGGATGAAATGACCTATGAAGGGATTGCTGCTGCTGACTTCGCCCTGGTTGCCTCGGGAACGGCGACGCTAGAGGTAACTATACTTTCCGTTCCCATGGCTATTTTATATAAGGTGTCTTTTTTCAGCTGGCTTTATTTACGGATGGCTATTAAAGTCGCGTATATCGGAATGGTCAATATCCTCGCAGGAAAAGCAATTGTGCCGGAGTTTATTCAATACCACGCACGCCCCCGAAAAATAGCTGATTACGTAAAATCCGTATTGACTGACACCGCTGAATCAGCCAGGATAAAACAGGCACTCTCTTCTGTCGCGGCAAGGCTGGGACAAAAAGGTGCCAGCCTTAGAGCCGCAGAAATCATTGTAAACGACCTCGCCAAATTCTCACCCGCTTAAGCCCCTTCTATCGCCAGGTCACCAAGACACCAGGTCACCATTTTTGTACCGTGTACAGCGTACCGTGTACAGCGCTTACCAAGTCACAAGACACAAGTTTAGCTCGGAGCTCGTAGCTGACAGGTCGCAGGAGAGCTATCAGTCATCAGCTGTCAGCTTTCAGCTTGGAAGTTTAAGGAGATGGCTAACAATTGCACTCTTTATCTTACGGGTGGCTTGGGCTGATTTCGAGCGTGAAAGATTTAGCCTTAAATGCCACTGTCGGATTTTCGAGCGAATGGAGATTTTAGCCAATGGAGCTTATAAGCTATCTTGCGGAGGGATTTGTGAGCGTGCATTAGAAAACTTTCGGCAGGGGTGCACAAGGATTTACGAGGAGCGTAGGACGCTAATCCGATACAGGCTATCCGAAGCGACGAAGTAAACCGTAGTGCACGGCGAAAGTTTTCAGCACGCGAACAAAACCCGCAGCAAAATAACATATCAACGAAGACACCCCGCCTTATACCCACCCCACCATATCGGAATGGTGGGTACGCCGCCTTCTGCGGCGGGATCGGCGGGTGCCCCGCCCATTGCGGGGAATCGACTCAAGCAGAGAAAACCGACAGGGGCATAAACTTAACTTCCCGCGAGAAACAGACCAAGACAGAACCCGCTACCAGTGACCGGCGGCGGAGGCGGAAGTCTTATTACGTTGTTACTTCGTCAGAAATTCTTGGCAAGTCTAATACGCTCATCTACCGGCGGGTGGTCAAAGAAGAAAATCTTGATCAGGGGATGGGGGGCGCGGTCGGCGAGATTCTGGGAACTTAGTTTATCCATCATTGAGATAAAAGCCTGGGGGTTGTGGGTTTCTTTTAACGCAAGAAGATCTGCGTTTTTCTCTAATCTGCGGCTGATATAGTTTTCCAATGGCCCCAGAACTAAACTAACGATTACCAGATAAAGCATGATTAGGGGTAGGCTCGCGATATCCGAAAGAGAAGATAAGCCGAAAATATTTAGAAAATAAACGCTCGTATAAAAAATACAGTAAAAAGATAACGTGATCGCCAGAGAATTGACCATAATCAACTTCAACAGGTGCCGTAGACGGTAATGAGCAAATTCATGCGCCAGGATAATCTCGATTTCATCCACACTGTATTTTTCTTTTAAGGTATCTGCCAGGATCACGCGTCTAGTCGAACCGATGCCTACGAAGGCGGCGTTGGCCTTGAGAGTCTTTTTACTGAAATCTATTTCAAAGACATCTAAAGTTCCTACCCGCATCTTCTCTGCCAGCCGTATAATCTTTTGCCTTAGTTCTTCATCATTAAGTTTTTTATATTTAAAAAATAAAGGTATGATGACTACGGGCGTAAGCTTGCTTAAGATCAGGCTAAAGAATATCCAGAACGCAGAAACCACTAACCACCAAGTATTAGGATTGTTTTTCAAGATATAGTAAAAAGACCCCAAGAGGATTAGGCCGATAATATAAGTAATCAGGCCGTATTTCAACTGGTCCAGCAGCCAATGGCTGAGCTTCTGATTGGATAAGTTAAATCTGTGTTCTAATTTAAAGCTGCAGTAGAAGTTTAAGGGAAAATTTAAGCACCAATAAAATACATAAATCAGTAAAAGGTATACGGGCAAAACCAGGTAGGCTGAAAAGGCCGGACGGGAAATACTTTGGGCTAAAATTTTGGAGAGGCCCAGGCCCAAAAACAACCCCAGAAGCGCGAGCAGATAAAATATCTCTATAATCGCGAAGGTATATTTACGACGAGAATACTCTTTTGCCCTTTCCTGGGTTATCTTATCCAACTTTTTCTTCGCAAGGCTTTATGTTTATAAAAGTCTGGGCCTTTCCGCGGGGAGCCTTTCTTTTAGAAAAATAGATGCTACCCGAGCAAAGCGCAAATAAAGGGTCCCTCCCGCCTACGCACAAACCCCTCTTGTACGTGCCCATTCCCCGAACGAGAATCTGACCGGTCTTTACGAGCTGTCCACTTGAAACTTTTAACTCTTTATCCTTCCTTGGTCTTCTCTTTCCCCCTGTCATGTGTTACCTCCTCAATGAGCAGATGATTTACGTCGCTCATTTAATTCGCGACGTAAATCATAGCGACTTCGTTTTACATAGTATCTCGCGTCTGCGAATTGACCCCCCACCACTTTCATATTTAGCCGATGCTATTATAGAAAGTGGTGGGGGGTAAGTTCGCACATATAACTTATGTCGCATTGACTTTGCAAATAGCGTGCTCCCTGCCTGCGGCAGGCAGGCATAAGTTATGTGCTCACTTATCCTATCACAAAACTTCTAATCCAGCAAGACTTCCTCGTCCCGATTCGGTATATGCGCAAAAATACCTCTTTCGGAAAGCGTATCAAAAAAAGCCCGGGACTGATCCAGGTCCCCGTGTACCAGGAATACTTTTTTAAGAGGCAGGCACGACAATACAAAATCCGCAAGTTCATTTTTATCCGCGTGCCCGGAAAACGCGTTAATCACTTCCACTTCGGCATTGAGCTGATGCTCAATCCCAAATATACGCACAAAAGGGTGTTGATCAACTATTCTTTTGCCTAAGGTATCCTGCGCCATATACCCTACTACTAAAATTGTATTCCTGGTGTCTTCTATATTGTTCTTGAGGTGATGTAAGATTCTGCCTGATTCGCACATACCTGAACCGGCAATGATGATCATCGCCCGGCGGTCATTGTTGAGGCTTTTGGATTCATCCTGGTTGCGGATGTACCTTAAGTTTAAAAATTCAAATGGGCCCTGCCCTTGGCCTATCGCTGCCTGGGTTTCTTTATTAAAATAATCGGGATGGTCCTTGAATACTTCGGTAATGTTCGTGGCTAAGGGGCTGTCCACATATATAGGTAAGGGTGAGATAAGTTTTTCTTTAAAAAGCTGGTTTAAAAAATAAAGTACTTCCTGGGTGCGCTCCAGGGCAAAAGACGGAATAATCACTTTACCGCTACGCTCGATGGTGCGAAGGATTGCTGCTTTAAGTTTATCTTTGGCCTCTTCTATAGGGGCATGCGCCTTACCGCCATATGTAGTTTCAATAATTAAATAATCCAGGTCCCTGGGGATAACCGGATTATTTAACAAGGGCAGATTTTTCCGGCCTAAATCCACGGCAAAACCCAGGCGTATATTGCGCTGTCCGTCTTTGATATCTAAAACCGCGACGCTTGAGCCAAGTATGTGTCCGGCTTCATGCAGGGTGACAAAAATATCCCGGGCAATGCAGAATTTCTGTCCGTAAGCAATTGTACGGAATATCCGCGCCGCCCCTTCTCCCTCTTTTTTTGTGTAAAGCGGCTTTCTTAAGGGCAAGCCCAATCTTTTATTAATCTTATTTACGTACCTTATATCTTCTTCCTGAATCTTTCCGGAATCTGTAAGCATTAAGCGCGCAAGATCCCTGGTGGCGGAAGTTGTATAGACCTTACAACGCAGGCCCTTTTTGATTAAATTAGGTATGTTGCCGCAATGGTCAATGTGCGCGTGCGACAAAACGATTGCGCTTAAGCCGCGGGGATTATACTTTAACGTAGTATTCGCCGCATAGAAATCATCGCGGCGACCCTGAAATAAACCGGCATCCAGAAGCACCTGGGTCTTATCTTTTGCCACCAGGTGGCTGGTACCGGTAACTGTCCTTACCCCTCCTAAAAATCTTAACTTTATGGGCATGAGCTAGCTATTAGGGACGGTTCTCTCCCTCTACATTGTTTATTGAGAGAACCGTCCCTAAGATTATCGGTTGTATTCCTGCAGGGATTTTACTTCCAGTTGCTTTTTAATCAGGGCCTCGATGCCGCTAATGGTAGCTTCTGCGCCGGCAATGGTAGTTACCAGCGGCACGTTGTAAAGAATGGCGGTGGAGCGAATTCTGGTCTCGTCTAATTTGGTGGCTTTTCCTGCGGGCGTATTGATGATTAGATTAATCTGGCCGTTTTTAATCCTGTCAATGACGTGAGGCCTGCCCTCGTAGAGTTTGGGGATTACCTCTATCTTTAGGTCATTCTGGATTAATGTCTGGGCAGTGCCTTTGGTAGCTAATAATTTAAAGCCCAGGTCAGATAATTTTTTGGCTAAGAAGATGACTTTACGCTTATCCTCGTTTTTGACGCTTAAGAATACAGAACCTTTGGTCGGCAGATTCTGGCCTGCGGCAAGCTGGGATTTGGCATAGGCCAGGCCAAAACTTTTATCTATACCCATCACCTCGCCCGTAGAGCGCATCTCCGGCCCTAAGACAGGATCTACTCCCGGAAAGCGCACAAAAGGAAATACAGATTCTTTCACGGCGATATGTTTGACTTTTTTCTCTTCGGTAAACCCTAATTCTTTAAGGGTTCTACCCAGCATCACTCTTGTGGCCAATCTT
>Ga0315293_10006738_pt1 | contig 10708 bp, 7 predicted proteins | sample YL17G13_20_MG_FD_203071 | JGI IMG/M metagenome (GOLD analysis project Ga0315293, IMG submission 203071) | Sediment microbial communities from Yellowstone Lake, YNP, Wyoming, USA - YL17G13_20 | ecosystem: Environmental > Aquatic > Freshwater > Lake > Sediment | place: USA: Wyoming | collected... | reverse complement strand
CATCAGCTTGGGTTGTTATTGGCTGACAAAGTTTGCGCAAGGAGCGAAAGGAGAGGGAAAAATCTTCGCCAATCCGGAAGAGGCCCTACTGGTTTACGAATTCGGGGAAGTGGATTTGAAAGCCAAAATAAAAGTAAGAATGCCGAAAGATTTTATTGAGACATCAGTCGGCAGGATTATTTTCAATACCGCTTTGCCGGAATACTTCCCTTTCCATAATTCGGAAGTAAGGGTAAAGGACCTGGAAAGAATGACCAGAGAAATCATAGAGAAACGTAAAATTCAGGACGTTGAGGAATTTTTAGATAAAATAAAGGACTTGGGCTTTGAATATTCCACGCTTTCAGGATTTTCTTGGGGAATGGACGACCTGATTGTCCCGCCGGAAAAGAAAAAAATAATAGAGGCGGCCGATAAAGAAGTGGGAGTGATTGAAGATTATTTTAAAAAAGGCCTTTTGTCAGAAGAAGAAAAAAGCAACAGGGTTATTGAGATATGGACAAAAACAAAATCAGAAATAGAAAAATTGGTGCCCAAAACCCTGCCCGAAGACGGACCGGTATTCTCCTTTATTGATGCAGGGGCGAGAGGATCCTGGTCGCAACCCGTTCAAATGGCCGGCATGAAAGGCCTGGTGATAAATCCCGTCGGGCGAACCATTGAACTGCCGGTAAAAAGTTCTTTCAAGGAGGGCCTTGATGTTTTGGAATACTTTATTTCCACTCACGGCGCCAGAAAAGGTACGGTTGATACCGCTTTGAGAACATCCACGGCAGGATATTTGACAAGACGCTTGGTTGACGTGGCTCACGAAGTGGTAATTTCAGAGGAGGACTGCGGAGACGAGGAGGGCGTTGAGGTGCAAAGAGAAATAGCGGAAGAGATTGGCCAGAATTTGATTTTCAAGATTGTGGGAAGAGTAGCGCTGGATAAGATACAAAATCCAAATTCCAAAATCCAGATTGTTAAAAAAGGGGAAATTATTGATTGGAAGGCGGCAGAAAAAATTAGCGAGGCGAAAATTGAAAAAATAAAAGTTCGTTCTCCTTTATCTTGTAAGTTAGGCCCGGGGGTCTGTCAAAAATGTTATGGCTGGGATTTGGGAAACAATCAACTGGTCAAATTGGGGGAAGCGGTAGGAATTGTGGCAGCGCAAGCGATTGGAGAGCCGGGAACCCAATTGACCATGAGAACCTTTCACTTGGGCGGGATAGCGGGCGGGGGCGACATTACTTTTGGATTGCCGCGGGTTCAAGAAATTCTTGAAGTGCGGGAACCCGGCGGAAAAGCGCAAATCTCCCAAACAGAGGGCAAGGTTTTGGAAATAACCCCGGAAAGAGTGATGAAAATAAAAGTCCAGGCCGCTAAAAACGCGGATGTTGGAGAAACAACGAAATCAAAGAAGCAATCCTCATCTTCACCCGTCGTTAAAGCTCGGGTAAAAGAAGAAATTATTGAATGCCAAATACCGGCTAAAATGGCAATTTGGGTGGAGCCGGGTCAGATTGTAAAAAAAGGCCAGCAACTCTGCGAGGGGAACTTGGACTTGAGAGAATTGTTCCGGCTGATGGGCAAAGAAGAAACCCAGCACCATGTGGTAAAAGAAATTCAGCGGATATACGTCTCTCAAGGAGTGAATATTCATGACAAACACGTAGAGGTAATTGTTCGCCAGATGTTTTCCCGCCTGAAAATAAAAGACCCGGGAGACAGCGTTTTTTCTTCCGGCGAGATCGTCAACAGGGGAAAATTCGTGGAGGAGAACGCCTCTCTTAAAAAGGCGGGCAAAAAACAGGCCAAGGCCCTTTCTGTTTTGCTTGGCATTTCTCAGGTCGCCTTAAACACCGAGTCGTTTTTGTCTGCCGCTTCTTTTCAGGAGACGTCCCGAGTTTTGATTCGGGCGGCGATTGAGGGCAAAGAAGACAAGCTGAAGGGGCTGAAAGAGAACGTCATAATCGGCAAGTTAATCCCCGTTGGAACTGGGTTTAGGAAGTGATAGAATATATTTGATGGCTAAAAACAGGAATAAAAAAAGGAACAGGAAAAATTCTGAAAACAAAGGCAATCCCGGCAGGTTTTTTCTGCCCGAGGGCGCCAAAAACTGGATAGGGGGGACAATTGTGTTTTTGGCGGCGATAATCGTGGCTTTGAGTTTTTTTGAGCTATCCGGAGTGGCAGGCCTTGGCATCAAGACCTGCCTTTTGTTTCTAATCGGAAAAACGGTTTTTGCCGTTCCTTTGATTCTTCTGATTTCCGGTCTGGTATTTTTCAGCACGAGATATAAAAAATTCTTCTATTCTCTGCTTTTGGCAATTTTCATTCTTGTCTTGGGAATTTCAGGAATGTTAGAATGTCTAAGGCCAGGATTAAAGATGGGCGGTTGGCTGGGTTATTTTATAACTTTGCCGTTTTTGAAACTTTTTGATTTATGGGTGACTAAAATTATTTTTGCGGCGGTAATTTTTATCGGCGGTCTGATTTTTTGGCATCTTTTACGTCAACCGAGAGAGGCCCGATTCAAAGAGAAATTAACCCAGGAATTTTCGGCAGACGAAGAAAGGCCAAAGCCGTCGTTGATTAAAAAAATTTTTGCTCCCCGTTTCAGAGTCAAAGAAGTTCCTACCGCAGTCAACGGGATTCACAAACCGGAAAAAATTATTACCGCCGCCCCTGAATTAAAATCAAAACCAGTTTCCGCCGAAGTCCCGGCTTTTCCATATCAGATTCCGCCAACCGATTTGCTGGAAACGGAAAAAGGAGGGCCGAGTCCGGGAGACACAAGAACAAATGCCGCCATTATTAAAAAGACCCTGCAGAATTTTGACATTCCGGTGGAAATGTCAGAGATAAATGTGGGACCGACAGTCACCCAGTACAGTTTTAAGCCGGCTGAGGGGGTGAAATTGTCCAAAATTACGGCCCTCAACAATGATTTGGCTTTGGCTTTGGCCAGCCATCCCATCAGGATAGAGGCCCCCATTCCGGGGAAATCATTGGTCGGAATTGAGGTGCCCAATAAAGTGCGGGCCCAGGTTCGGTTGAGGGACTTGGTTGAAAACGAGAACTTCCAGAAATCTTTCTCTCCTCTGAATATTGTTTTGGGGAGGGATGTTTCAGGAAATTCGGTTTACGCTGATTTGGCAAGGATGCCTCATATGTTGGTGGCAGGCTCCACTGGCACCGGCAAAACTATTTTCCTGAATGATTTTATTTTGTCGCTTTTATATCGCAACTCCCCCGAAATACTCAGATTTATTTTGATAGACCCCAAAAGAGTGGAATTCACCGTTTATAACGACCTGCCCCATCTTTTATGCCCGGTAATTTATGACGCCAATCGGACAATCAACGCTCTGAAATGGTTGATTTCTGAAATGGAAAGAAGATTCGATATTCTATCCGCTTCCAAAACCAGAAATATCGCCAGCCATAACGCTCAAGTTACAGAACGAACCGAAGTCCTGCCCTATATTGTTTTGATTATTGACGAATTGGCTGATTTGATGGCGGCCAAAGGCAGGGAAGTGGAAGCGGGGATTGTCAGATTGGCTCAAATGGCCAGAGCGGTCGGTATTCATTTGGTGGTGGCAACCCAGAGGCCGTCAGTGGAAGTGATTACCGGTTTGATAAAAGCAAATATTACTTCCCGCATTACTTTTCAGGTGGCTTCTCAAGTTGATTCAAGAACAGTTTTGGATATGGCCGGAGCGGAAAAACTTTTGGGGTTAGGGGATATGCTTTATTTATCGGCTGAAATAGGCAAGCCCAAAAGAATTCAGGCAGCGTATGTTTCGGAAAAAGAAGTAAGAAGGGTAGTGGGTTGGCTCAAGACCCAGAATGCCAAACTGAAAACCGAAAAACTTGACGAAGGAATCTTAGAAAATGCGCTATCCAAGGGCTTGGAACAGGCGATTGAAGCGCCGGCAGGAGAGGCAGGGGAGATTTACGGCAAAGACGACCCTCTTTATGAAGAAGCGAAAAGGGTGGTGATTGAAGCGAAAAAAGCGTCGGCTTCTCTTTTACAAAGAAGGTTGCGGTTGGGCTACGCCAGGGCTGCCCGACTTTTAGATATGTTAGAGCAAAGTGGAGTGGTAGGTCCCGGAGATGGAGCAAAACCGAGGGAAGTTTATTTCAAGACAGGAGAGACAGGAGAAACAGGAGAGACGGGAATAATAACGGAAGATGTGGGAGAAAAAGAGAATAAAGAGATTAACGAGAATAACGAAAACAATGAAGAAAACGGTTGGAGAAAAGTTTAAAGTCGCCTATCATAAAACATGATGACAAAAAAATCGGACAAAAATCCGCCAACTGGTGGAGAAAGAAAGGACTTGGAAGAAGCAGTGGAGGAAATAAAACAAAGGTTCGGCGATGGAGCGATTATGAAATTAAAAGAAGTCAGAGCGGTTGATGTTGATGTTGTTTCAACCGGCTCCATTTCTTTAGATTTGGCTTTGGGGGTAAGGGGCGTGCCGCGAGGCAGGGTAATTGAAATTTTCGGTCCTGAAAGTTCCGGCAAAACCACTTTGGCGCTTCATATTTTGGCGGAAGCCCAAAAGCAGGGCGGAGTAGGCGCTTTTGTTGACGCTGAACACGCTTTGGACCCGGATTACGCCAGAAAAATCGGAGTCAATATTGACGATTTGCTGATTTCCCAGCCGGATTCCGGAGAACAAGCCCTTCAAATTGTTGAGATGCTGGTTAAATCAGGCGAGGTTGATGTGATTGTGGTTGATTCGGTGGCTGCCTTGGTTCCGAGAGCCGAGATTGAAGGAGAAATGGGAGAATTTCAAATCGGTCTTCAGGCGCGGCTGATGAGTCAAGCGCTCCGAAAACTCTCCGGCATTATTTCCAAGACCAAAACAATAGTTATTTTTCTGAACCAAACACGAATGAAAATCGGAGTAATGTGGGGCAATCCCGAAACTACGCCAGGGGGTCTGGCTTTGAAATTTTATTCTTCGGTCAGACTTGATTTGAGGCGGCTGGCGCAGATAAAGAAAGGCGAGGAAATCATCGGCAATCGGGTGAGAGCCAAGGTAGTGAAAAATAAAGTGGCGGCTCCTTTCAAAACCGCCGAGTTTGATATTTATTACAATGAAGGCATTTCAAAACATGCCGACATTTTAAATTGCGCCATTAAGCAAGAAATAATAAAAAAAGCCGGCTCTTGGCTTCAGTATGAAGATACACAACTCGGACAGGGAATGGAGGCAAGCAAAGGATTCTTGAAAGAAAACCCGGGAATAGCCGAAAAAATATTAAAGTCCTTAAAATAAGCGCGACAGAAGAACGTTTTCCGGAACCTATTTTACGGTAGAAGGTAAAAGCCCCAAATGACGGGCTCTTTTTATTGCTTTGGCTAATTTTCGTTGATGACTGGAACAGGTTCCTGTTCTTCTTTTTGCCCTGATTTTGGCCAAACCGGAAATAAACCTTTTTAAAAGGTCAATATCCTTAAAATCAATTTCTTTGATGTTGCGTTGACAAAAATAACACGCCATGCTCGTTTAATTTAGAACGGGATGCTTTTTATATCTATTTCTTCTTCGTCAATAACGGGGATTTCTTCGTTTGACGTTTCTTTTTCTTCGGCAACTGCTGCTTTGCCGGCAGTTCCGGCCACTCTCGGACCTAATTGCAATCTCTCTCCGACAATTTCGGTTCTGTATTTTTTATTGCCGGAACCATCCTGCCACGATATTGTCTGAATCCTTCCTTCAATTAGGGCCATTGCCCCTTTGGTTAAATATTGAGAAGCGATTTCCGCCAGCCGTCGCCATAAAACGATATTATGATATTCAGTTTTTTCTTGTTTTTGACCGCTCTTTTGGTCATTCCAGACCCGATTAGTGGCTAATCTAAAAGAACAGACCGTTTGTCCTGTCGGAGTGGTTCTTGTTTCCGGGTCAGAAACGAGCCGACCGATTAAAAATGCCTTATTAAGATTCATTTTACTCTCCTAATATTTCGTCTAGTTTTTTTTCAATCTCTTTTAACTCGACCTTTGGTTCTTGTATTTTTTTGGGAACTCTCAGCGGTTTTTCGGCAATTTTGCCAGCTTTGGGCACCTCCTTCGTTATTATAAAGTGGCGGATAATCTGTTTATCGGCTTTTAATTTTTTTTCCAGACCTTCTACTTTCTCCGGGTTTAATTGAAAATTCAGACCGAACAATGTAAAATCGCCCTTTTTCTTTGATGGCTGGTCAATTTTAACTAAAATTCCTTTTTCTTCCTGGACATAAGAAATAATTTTTTCCTGAAAAGAGTTTATTTCTTCCAGAGAGAGTTCAGAGGATGTTAGACATGTGAGTTCGTAGTATCTCATAATTTATATTTTGAATTCCATAACGTCGCCGTCCTGCACGACATAATCTTTACCGTGGATTTTTAACCAGCCCAATTCTTTAGCTGTTTTCCAGCCATTAGCTTCCACCAGCTTGTTCCACGGAATCACCTCTGCCCTGATGAATTTTTCCTTAAAGTCAGTATGGACAATGCCGCCGGCATCGGGCGCAGTTCCCCCTCTTTTTATTGTCCATGCCCTTGTTTCCTTCAGTCCCGCCACGGTAAAGAAAGTGATTAAATCTAAAATATTGTAGCAGTCAGCAATCAATCGGTCAAGACGAGATTTTAGATCTAACTCTTTTGCGTCTTTTTCCGGCAATTCGGAGATTTCCTCCTCGTCTTTCAAGTTCAACTTTATATGCTTACCATTGGGCATTGAAGGAAGCGTTTTATCAGCGTTTAGAATGTATAAAATCGGCTTCCGGGTTAAAAATTGATATTCTTTAATTTCTGCTTTTTCTTCGTCGGTTAAATCGATTTCTGAAACCGGTTTTCCTTCAGAAACCCCTCCTTTAGTCCTCTTTAAAAGTTCAAGTTTTTCGAGTAATTTCTTGTCTTTTTTTGAGTCGTTTTCCGTCTTTTGAATCAATCCTTCCAATGTTTCCAAGTCTTTCATTAAAAGTTCGGTTTTTATGATTTCCATTTCTTTTTCAGGATTTACTTCGCCCAGGACATTTTCCGCATTTTGATTTTCAAAGTCCCGGACGACTTCCAGAATTGCGTCGCAATTCCTGATTTGAGCCAAAAACTGGTTTCCCAGCCCCTCTCCTTTGTGGGCGCCCTTAACCAGGCCCGCGATATCAACAAATTCAATTATTGTCGGAGTAATTTTTTCGGGCTTGATAATTTGAGCGATTTTCTCCAATCTTTCGTCAGGAACGTGAACTACGCCGACGTTCGGATGTATAGTGGTAAAAGGATAAGGGGCTATGTCCACCTTGTTTTTCGTTAAGGCCTTAAAAAGAGTGGATTTTCCGACATTCGGCAAACCGACAATGCCCACTGAAAATGACATATTAATATGTTATAATAAAAAAGCATGAAAATCAACTCTAATATTTTCCGAGCTTACGACATACGAGGAATTTATCCCGACGAATTAAATGAAGATATAGTTTACAGAACAGCGAGAGCAATGGCTGAATTTTATCCTCATGTAAAAAAAATGGTGGTTGCCGGTGATTCGCGGTTAAGTTCACCCGTTTTATCTCAGGCAGCAATTAAGGGCTTCGTGGACGAAGGCAAGGAAGTAATTAATATCGGCACAGCTCCCGACCCTTTATTTTATTTCTCAATTCTTCATTACGGCTTTGATGGCGGGATTATGGTTTCTGGTTCCCATAACCCCAAGGAATATAACGGTTTAACTTTGAATGCAAGAAAGTCTAAAAATGAAACTCCGGAGGATGTTGTTCTTGAGGAACTGCAAAAGATAAAGGCGAGAGTTTCAGCTGATTTCTCTGAATCAAAAGAAAAAGGCAGGGTGTCTGATTTTGACCCGGCCGAGGACTATGTTAATTATGTTGTACCCAGAATTCATCTTAAAAAACCTCTAAAAATCGTTTTTGATACAGGTAACGGAGCGGTTGGTTATTTGCCTGAGAAAATTTTTAAGAAGTTGGGCTGCCAAATAAAAACCCTCTACGGTGAATTCGACGGCAATTTCCCTCATCATTTACCCGACCCTTATGAGGAAAAAAACTTACAAGACATTAAAGACGCCGTTTTAAGAGAAAAAGCAGATTGCGGTTTTGCTTTTGATTCAGACGGCGACAGAGTATCTCCGATTGATAATCGAGCCAGAACAGTTAAAGGAGATTTCTGTTTATGGATGTTGGCGAAACAGGCATTAAAAAAGAAAAAAGGTCCGATTGTCCATGACATGAGAGTTTCCAAAACTCTTTTGGACGAAATGGCAAAAGAGGGAATTAAAACCTATTTTTCAATCTCTTTCCACGAGGCAGTGCGCAAGAAAATCATTGAAACGAATGCTGTTTTTGGCGGAGAGGTTACCTATCATTTTTTCTTCCCGTTGGATTATTATCTCTGCGATGAGGCAATATTATCCGCCTTGAAATTATCGGAGGTTGTTTCCGAGCATGATGACTTCGCAAGTTATCTTGATACCATCCCTCGTTATCCTATAAGCCCAGAAGTTTTTATTGACACAAAAGACGAATTAAAATTCGCAATCATAGACGATTTGGTAAAGTATTTAAGGGAAAATAATTATAACTTTGTTGATGTTGATGGGGCAAGGATTAACTTTGACAATGGCTGGGCATTAGCCAGAGCGTCAAATACCACCCCTTTTATAAAATGCCGTTTTGAAGGGAGAACCAAAGAAGACTTATTTGAAATAGAGAAAAAAACTCTTGAAATTTTCAAAAAAGTCGGCATACCTTTAACAAAAAAGACCTATTTAGAATTAGGTCTCAAAAATTCTACATTCTAAATTATGGATTCTAAACCAGGCCCATTTTTTTTCTGACTTCCTGCATGGTGGACTGGGCGATTACTTGGGCGCGGCTTCTTCCTTGTTTCAAAATTTCTTTGACATAAACTTCTCTGGTGAGAAGTTCTTTTCTTTTTCGACGGAAGGGTTCCAAAGAGTTAATCAATAATTCCGCCAATGACTTCTTGAATTTCTCATAACCGCCATTTTTAAACTTTTTTTCCAGCTCTTTGATCGGTTTGCCTGAGAAAAGAGAGTAAATCGTCAAAAGGTTGGATATCCCGGGTTTTTTATCGGGGTCGTATTTGATAATTTTGCCAGGGTCGGTGACAGCCGACATAATTTTCTTTTTGATGGATTCCGGCTCCTCAAACAATTCAATACAGCCGCGAGAATCGCCGGTTTTGGACATTTTTTTCTTCGGGTCTTGCAGAGACATAATTTTTTCTCCGACTTTGGGCAGCAGTACCTTGGGTTCCTTGAAAACATCGCCGAATCTTTTGTTAAAGCGTCTGGCGATTTCTCTGGTTATTTCAACATGCTGTTGCTGGTCTTTGCCCACAGGCACCAATTCGGTTTTATAAAGCAAAATATCAGCCGCCATCAAAAGAGGGTAGTTCAAAAGCCCGGCATTGACGTATTCCGGGTGCTTTTTTGATTTTTCTTTGAACTGGGTCATTCGCTGCAGCTCTCCCAGGGGAGTCAGCGTCCCTAAAATCCAGGCAAGTTCCGAATGTTCCGGGAGTTGAGATTGGACAAAAAAGACGCATTTTTCAGGGTTTAATCCGGCGGCCAGATATGCGGAAGCTAAATCCATAATGTTTTTTTGGAGCATGTCAATTTTGTAAGGAGTGGTGACGGCGTGAAGGTCAACAATACAGAAAACGCATTCATTTTTTTCTTGAAGTTCTATCCATTGTTTAATGGCTCCCAAATAATTCCCGATATGCAATTCACCTGTCGGCCTGATGCCGCTGAATATACGCATAAATTTAAACTTCTATTACTACCGGCAGTATCATGGGACGGCGTTTTGTTTTAGTGTAAAAGAAGCTGCCGATTTTATTTCTGATTTCATCTTTAATATAACTCCAATTAACCGCCCCGCCTGTGCCAGCCGCTTTATCAACGATTTCAATTACCTTTTTTCTGGCTTGGCGCAGCAAATCCTTTGATTCTCTCAAATAGACGAACCCTCTTGATATTATATCAGGAGAACCCTTGACCTTTCCAGTCAAACGGTCCACCACCGCCACAATGACAAACATTCCGTCTTTGGCTAACATTTGCCTGTCTCTCAAAACAACCTCACCTACGTCGCCGATGCCCAGGCCGTCAACGAATACATATTCAATCGGCAGTTTCTTTTCGGCGATTTTTACGCCTCCTCTCGATACTTCCAAAATGCCGCCGTCGTCCAGAAGAAAGATATTTTGACGCGGAAAGCCAACGGATTGAGCCACTTTGGCGGCTTCGCGCAAAAGGTAATGATTGGCGTAAACCGGCACCAGATATTTCGGTCTGGCTTCGCGGAGCAGCCGTTTTATGTCTTCAATCTGGCCGTGACCGCCGCCGTGCACATCCATTATTTCTTTGTGAACGACATTACTGCACTGGCGATAAAGAGAGTCCTTTAAGCGTTGAATCGTGCGTTCGTTGCCCGGAATCACCGAAGAAGAAAAGATTACCGTGTCTGATTTTTTGAGGTGAATCTGGCGGTGTTCTCCGTTGGCAATACGCATCAAGACCGCCCTGTCTTCTCCTTGGGCGCCGGTACAGACGACAACGATTTTATTGTCCGGATAATCTGACAAATGTCTGACATCAATCAAGGTGCCGCGGTTAAATTTAACATAGCCGAAATTTTTTGCAATTTCCATAACAACTTTCATTGAATAACCGTC
>Ga0315293_10006735_pt1 | contig 10710 bp, 13 predicted proteins | sample YL17G13_20_MG_FD_203071 | JGI IMG/M metagenome (GOLD analysis project Ga0315293, IMG submission 203071) | Sediment microbial communities from Yellowstone Lake, YNP, Wyoming, USA - YL17G13_20 | ecosystem: Environmental > Aquatic > Freshwater > Lake > Sediment | place: USA: Wyoming | collected... | reverse complement strand
GTATTTGAAGGTTCATCCGGATTTCACCGCCATCTTCACCTCAAACCCCGAGGAGTATGCCGGCGTGCACCGCAGCCAGGACGCTCTGCGCGACCGGATGATCACCATTGATCTCAACCATTATGACTACGACACGGAAGTTGCCATTGTCCACGCCAAGTCAAAACTCCCGAAACACGATTGTGAGACCATTGTGCGCATTATGCGCCAACTGCGCGATTCGGGCAAATGCGAGTATGAGCCCACAATCCGCAGCGCCATTATGATCGCCAAGACATTGAAAGGCGACGCGCTCACTATCGCCCGCGGCAACGGCTTTTTTGCGGAGATCAGCCAGGACATTCTTGCCAGCCAGACCAGCCGCGTCGGGTCAAAAACCAACCAGAATATCGTCAGGGAATATGTCGCCAAACTGATTGAAAATGATCTTGCCAATCCAACTTGCTCACCAGCCAAAGCGGTTTGCGGGGAATCAGCTCTAGCCGCAATGAAGAGCGGACAGAAAAAGCCAAAACGCCGGCGGGGGCATTCGGCCCAGGAGGTCAAGTGAATAAGACGCCGCACATCCGCTCGCTTCGGGACATCCGGGGGCTGAGCCAGCCCCGGATTTATTCCATTCCGAGACAACAGCGCTCAGTTCATCTTGATTTGTATGTGCTTGCTCGGGAAAAAGAAAGACTGGAAAAGGAACTGTTCCAGCTTCAGGCCAAAGCCGGCCTCGTTAAGAAAAGGCTCGCGCAGAGTAATAACCGAATGACCGGCCTTCTGCGGGAAATCAGGCAGGCGCGGGAAACCGATAGCGCGAAAAAGGGCAAGACTTTGAAGTCGGCAGTAAAAAAAATGCGTATAATGCGTATTAATTACTGATCTATCGAAGACACAAGGCCGTGGGGACGTGTCGAAACACGGATCTTCGTGGCTGACAAGAAAAACGCAAAGGAGCCATCATGCAAAAGAAAAACAAGGATAAGAAAGCGGCTAGTGATTTTGACGTTGATTTCGGCATCGGCGGCTTGTTCAAAGGGATAGGAAAACTGATTGATTTGGCCTCGAAATTGGAGGATGCCGACGGGGAATTGCAGAAAGAAGGCGAAGTTGACCTGGGCAATCTGCGCAAAGGCATGAAGGCGGTTTACGGCTTTTCCGTGAAAACCATGGCTGGCGGCCAGCCCGTTGTCGAACAATTCGGGAACGTAAAGAAAACGCCCAAGGGGCCGAAGATCGAGGAGGAACGGGCTCCGATCACCGATGTCTTTGATGAAAAGGATGAAATCCGCGTCTGTGCGGAAATGCCCGGACTCAATGAAGGCGATATAAAACTCGATTTAAGGGATGATATTCTGGAGATCGCCGCAGAGACCGGCGACCGGAAATATCGCAAGGAACTCCTGTTGCCCGTCAAGGCAAGATCGGAGAATATGACCTCCGCCTACCGCAACGGCATTCTCGAAATCAGAATCAAGAAAGTATGAGGGCAGCCGCCTGTGGAAAGCGCGGGCAAACTGGAAGGGTTCGGTATAAATGAAAGAAAACTGTAATACTCTCAACCTGAAAGTCAGGGAAGCGCCGACAAAGGACGTGGGTCGGGGCGTTGCCCGCATGGATCCGGACGAGATGAAGGCTCTCGGGCTGGATGTGGGCGAAATTGTCGAGATTGAAGGCAAACGCAAGACCGTGGCGAAGGTAATGCCCTGTTACGCCGAAGAACGCGGCAATCATATCATCCAAATTGACGGGCTTTGCCGCAAAAACGCGCAGATCGGCCTTGATGAGAAGGCACGCGTTCGTAAAACGGATTCAAGCCCCGCCGGCAAGATCACGCTCAAACCGATGTCCCCGGCTGGGAGCGCCCAGCGCGAGCAGGACACGCAATACCTCGGTTCGCTGTTGGCGGGACTTCCGGTTGCCGCCGGAGATATCGTGCGCGCTTCGCTTTTTGGCTCCCGGTATTGCGATTTCACAGTGGTTGACACAAGACCTGAAGGCGTGGTTGTCATCACCGCAACAACTTCGATTCGGATCGAAGCCCAATCCCAAGGGGAATCGAAAGCTAACGGCATTGCCTACGAAGACATCGGCGGACTTTCCTCCCAAATTCGGCGCGTCCGGGAAATGATCGAGTTGCCGCTCAGGTATCCGCAGGTTTTCCAAAGGCTCGGTATTGAAGCGCCCAAAGGTGTCCTTCTTCATGGTCCCCCGGGGACCGGTAAAACCCTGATCGCTCGTGCCGTGGCGCATGAAACCGAAGCGTATTTCACGCATGTCTCAGGGCCTGAGATCATGGGCAAATTCTACGGCGAAAGCGAGGGGCGCCTGAGAAGCGTTTTCGAAGAGGCGCAGGCCCACGCCCCAGCCATCATTTTCATTGACGAAATAGACGCTATCGCACCGAAACGCGAGGACATGGGCGGCGAAAAACAGGTTGAACGCCGCGTTGTCGCCCAACTGCTCGCTTTGCTCGACGGACTCGAGTCGCGCGGGAATGTGGTTGTAATCGGCGCCACTAATATTCCCAACACTCTTGACCCGGCTCTGCGCCGGCCGGGCCGCTTCGATCGCGAAATCGTCATCCCCATCCCCGACCGGTGCGGACGGCGCGAGATTCTGCAGATTCACAGCCGCGGCGTGCCTTTCGCGAAAGACGTTGACCTTGACCGCGTGGCCGAGATAACGCACGGCTTCGTCGGCGCCGATTTGCAGGCATTAGTCCGGGAGGCGGCCATGATTGCCCTGCGGACCATTATACCGAACATTGATTTTGAAATGGCCGATATTCCTTATGATACCCTGATGAAGCTTGAGGTTAGCATGGACCATCTGCTGGATGCCATGAAGGAGGTTGAACCTTCGGCTATCCGCGAAGTCTTTGTGGAAGTGCCTGATGTTTCCTGGGACGACGTCGGCGGGTTGGAATCAGTGAAGCAAACTCTGAAGGAAGCGGTTGAATGGCCGCTGAAACACGCGGATATTTTTCTAAAAACCCATTCAACGCCGCCCAAAGGCATCTTGCTGACCGGCGTCCCCGGCACCGGTAAAACCCTCCTGGCAAAGGCCGTGGCGAAACAATCGGGCGTGAATTTCATATCCGTCAAGGGCCCGGAACTGATTTCCCGGTTTGTCGGCGAAAGCGAACGGGCAATCAGGCAGGTCTTTAAAACCGCCAAACAGGCCTCGCCGACTATTCTGTTTTTCGATGAAATTGACAGTCTCCTCCCGCGGCGCGGCGCAGCCGGCACGGACTCGCACGTTGCCGAACGAGTTGTAAGCCAGTTCTTAACTGAGATGGACGGAATCGAGGAATTGAAGGGCGTTGTGGTCTTGGCGGCCACCAACCGGCTTGATATTATTGATCCTGCTCTCCTGCGCAGTGGTCGGTTTGACTTCATCCTTGAACTGCCCTTGCCGGATGAAAAAACGCGCGAAGCCATTTTCCGCATTCACACCCGCAATAAGCCGGTGGCAAAGGATGTCAATATGGCCGAGCTTGCGCGTCTCACCGAAGGCAAAGTGGGCTCGGATATTGAGGGTTATTGCCGCAAGGCAACACTGGCGGCCATTCGTGAGTTTTTGGAAAAGGGCAAAGGCCCAGAGGGGCCGCAGATCGCCAGAAGGCATTTCAACCAGGTTTTGTCGGAACTGGGAAAACAGGAAAACGATGGTTCCCACGCAAGAAAAGACCGCACTTAGTAAGAGGAGGCAACATGTCCGCTTCAAGTCAGTACGTCTATTGCGTCATCCCCGCAACGGCGCAGCGCCCTCTGAACCTCCAAGAGAAGATACCGGCACGGGAGAGAATCGGCGGTGATGACATCAATACCATCTGTTATGAGGACATCGCCGCAATCGTGAGCCCGGCCAAACCGCTCGATCTGCCCAAAATGCGCACGGATGAACTGGCTAAAACGCTTCTCGCGCATCAGAAAGTCATCGAATTGGCCATGGAATCCTCCATGACCGCCATACCCTTTCGCCTTGGAACGTACGCCGTGACGGAAGCAGAAGTCGTTGAAATCGTCGCAAAAGGATCCCGCGTGATTCGCCGGCTTTTCAGCGAAATCGGCGACAAATTTGAAATGGATGTGGTCGTAACATGGGCGGACTTCGCTTCCGTTCTCAAGGAAGCTGGCGAGGAGGATGAAATCAAGAAATACAAGGAAGCCCTCGACGGCGGCCACGGGGGCATCAGCGTTGATGACCGGATGAAGGCGGGCTTCATGGTCAAACAGGCGCTGGACCGCAAACGTCTGGAAATCAGCCACCAGATTGCGGAAAAACTGGCGACGGTAAGTTGCGCGCAACGCGCGCACGAAAACATGGATGACCAGATGATTACGAACTGCGCCTTTCTGATAGAAGTCGCGCGCCGGCCGCAATTTGAGCGCGCCTTGGATGAACTTAACGCTCAGTTCACGGAGAAACTCAAGTTCCGTTGCGTAGGTCCCCTGGCCCCCTACAGTTTCTGTACCTTGGACCTCAAACGGATTCAGTGGCAGGATGTTGATTGGGCGCGTCGCTTTATGGGCCTGGACAATGTCGCATCGCCGGAGAAGGTCGAAAAAGCCTTTCGGCGTTCTGCTATAGCCAGGCATCCGGATCACTGTGGGCAGGCCGACACGGCGGAACGCGATTTCGATGAGTTGATCCGCGCCCGGCGCATTGTGCTGGAATACATGCAGGCCTGCGAGCAGACAGGATCGGCGGCCCGAATTGTTTTCAGCGAAGAAAACGTCCGTCAAAATTCCCTGCTGGTCGAAGCGAGTACCTGAAATGATTATGGATAAAGGCGGTCATTACATCTACTGCATTATCGGCACGCGGCAAGAAAGAAATTTCCGCGCAATCGGCATTGACCAGACCGATGTGATGACCATCAGTTACGACGATCTGAGCATGGTAGTCAGCTGCCACCCCCTGACGCGCGTGGTCATAAGCAGGGACAATATGATTGCGCATGAAAAAGTCATTGAGCGAGTCATGCAGGAGTTTGACGGCGTTCTGCCGGTCCGTTTCGGCACCATCGCGGCCAATGCCGATGGAATAAGAAATTTGTTGGACCGCCGCCATCGGGAGTTCCTGAGCCTGCTTCGCTATGTGGAGCATAAAATCGAGCTTGGCGTGAAAGGCCTGTGGAAAAACATGGCCACAATTTACGACGAAATCGTGCGCGAAAACCCAGCCATTGAAAAAGCGAAAAAGGAAACAGCAAAACAGGATAGCATTAAACATCTCCAGGGCCGGCGCAAAGTGGGCATGATGGTCGAAAAGGCTCTGCTCAGGAAAAAGGAACGGGAGGCAAAAAAAATCGCCGACCATTTCCGCAAAACGGCCATGGACCTGAAATTAAACAAGACCAGCGGGGATGAAATGTTCATCAACGCGGCTTTTCTCGTCGACCGCGGCAGGGAAAAGGAATTCGACAACCTCATGGAACAGGTCTGCCAGCGTTGCCAGGAGCGGGCGATCTTCAGGTACGCGGGCCCGCTGCCGGTTTTCAATTTTGTCAATGTCGTCATCAACACTGAGGAATGGGAGCGGTGAGATGGAACCGGAAACAAAAGAAGGCTTATACATCTATTGTATCACTAGCCCCGGCCAGCCGCAGAGCTTCGGCGAGTGCGGCATCGGCGAGCGCGGGGACGAGGTCTACCGCGTTTGCGCCGATGGACTGTCAGCGGTGGTCAGCCGCTGTCCAATGCAGAAGTTTAGGATGTCGCGCGACAATCTGCTGGCGCATGAATGCGCGATAGAGAAAGTGATGAAGACCCATACCGTCCTCCCGGTCCGCTTCGCCACCATGACCGAAAACGAGGGAAAAGTGCGGAAACTTCTCCTGAAGGAAACAGAACGTTTTACGAGCCTCTTGCGCGAAATGGAGGGACGCAAAGAACTGGGCGTGAAGGCGATCTTTAATTCCGAAAAGATTTACGCGCAAATCGCGGAGCAGGAGGAAATAAAGCGGTTAAAGGCGCGACTGACCTCAATGCCGGCGGATAAAACATATTTCCAAAGAATGGAGCTCGGCCGCATGGTGGAGAAAGCGCTGGAACGCGAAAGGGAAAAATATCGCGATGGAATCATGGGTATATTGACGCCTCTGGCTATTGAGTTCAAAACCACAAAACCATACGGTGAGATGATGATTCTCAATGCCGCCTTCCTCGTGGAGCGCGCTCGCGAGGAAGAATTTGACAGCGCCATTCGTGAATTGGATGAAGAATTTGGCGCGCTGATAACCTTGCGCTACATAGGCACTTTGCCGCCGTTTAATTTCGTTAGCCTGACCATCAACACGGAGGAATTGTGATGTTTCTACTCGATGACATTTTGCTGGCGCCGGTGAAAGGGGTTGCATGGCTGGGGAAGAAAATTGATGAGGTAATCAAGACGGAACAGGGCGAAAACCGCCTGATGGACACACTGCTGGAGTTGCAGATGCGGCTGGAGCTAGGTGAGTTCAGCGAGGAGGAATACCGGCGCCAGGAAGCATCTTTATTGGAACGTCTGGAAGCGATTCGAAAAGAGGAGGAATGAATTATGGCTACAATCGAAGAAGCTGTCGAGAAGGCAGCCAAATTTGTCAGAGAAAAGATAAACATCGCCGAGGCACGGTCGATCAGCGCTGCCCGCGGTGAATCTGGCTGGGAGGTCGAGGTTGAGGTCTATGAGGAAAGCGCCTTCATAAAAGCGCTTGGCCTGCCCACCCGCGTGCGCGACCGCAATATCTATCTGGTAAGTTTGGATGATCAGTTGAACGTCCAGTCGTATGAGCTGGAGAAGACAACAGCCTAAGGAGGAGTTGTGGCGACTGGTCTTTATCTTTATTGCCTTAGAGAGGCGGTCGCAGCGCCGTCGGAAATACATCCCGCTACGAGTGGGATGAAAGCGGCGGCGGTGGACGGCAAGGGCCGGGTATTCGTCCGCGTCTTTGAAGGCGTAGAGGCTATTGTGAGCGACCTGAGCCTGGATGATTTTGGAGAAATGCAAAAAAAGGCGCAGGAGGATGTCCATTGGATAAGGGGAAAGGCGCTGGCCCATGAAATGGTTGTGGAGGAGGCGATGGGCAAGTCGGCGAACAGCTCGGCGCCGGTAATTCCGGTCAAATTCGGCGTGATTTTCAACACCGACGAGCGGCTCGCGGAAACGCTAAACCGACAGAGCGCGGCAATCAGGATCGCTTTTGACCGCATTCGCGGAAAACAGGAGTGGAGCCTCAAGCTCTTTCTTAAGGATGCCCGAAAGTTCAAGGACCAAGTAAAGGAACAGAGCGACGAAATGCGTCAGAAAAGCAAGGAACTCGCCGCTCTTCCCGCTGGCATGGCGTATTTCATGGAACAGGAGCTTGATGAAGAGCTTGAACGCGAATGTTCCCGGAGGTTGGATGAGGAGGGTTTGCGAACATTTGAACAGCTCAAGCCTTTTGCCGCGGAGGCGGCGCAGGTCAAACTTCTCGACAGCAAATTGACCGGCCGGAGTGAACGCATGATCCTCAATTCAGCCTATCTCGTGGCGAGCATTCATTTGCCGGAATTTGAAAGAGCCGTTTCAGAAGTGCGCGAGAAATTCGCGGCGCGGGGGTTTCTGCTTGAGCAGGGCGGCCCGTGGCCAGCCTATCACTTTACGGAGTTTGCCCATGCCCATGATTGAAAGCCGCGAACAGAGCTCGACGCTCGTTGAAGCGCTCGACAAGGTGCTTGAAATGGGCGCCGTGGTCAACGGGGAAGTGGTCATCCGCGTGGCCGATGTGGATCTGATATTTATCGGTTTGCGGCTTATCCTCACCTCAATCTCAAAGGCCGAAGAGCTTTCCGGGAAAAGCCACTCGTTTTGCGACCGCCCGATGACTGGCGAGGATCAGGCTTATATTGAAAAACTGGAGTGGGAAATTGCCCAGATTGAACGCAGTATTTCTTCAACCATCCAGCTTGATACGCCGCGGAAGGCCGAGGTAGGCATAGCCAAACTGGTGCTGACCCTGGTGGAATTGATCAGGCGCCTGCTTGAAAAAGAGGCGTTCCGCCGTATTAAGAGAGGAAACCTATCGGATGCTGAAATCCAGAAACTGGGCCTGAGCCTGAAGGCCGTCAAACGGAAAGTCCAGGAAATGCAGGCCCTTTTCGGCATAGCGGAGGATGACCTCAATATTGATCTGGGTCCCCTTGGGAGAGCGCTCTGATAGACCGGAAGGGGGCGGAATTATGCGCAATGAACAGAATAAGATTCAGTGTCCGGTGTTCAACCGACGGGAACCGGTCATCAAGCGGATTACCCATGAAATCAACAAGGCGCATGGAGCGCGGGAGAAAGCTCGGTGGGTCGAGGAGCTTCTCAAAGAGGTGAAGTCGCTTCTGGAGTGCCCGCAACATGACGCCGCCAAACTGGATTGCATGAACTGCCGCACAATTTGCGAGTTCGGCAATCGGACAGCGAACCTTGTGCTCAAAGTCGGGAAGCCGGCCTGAATCGGAGAGTCGTCTTATGGAACAACAGCAAATGCAGCACGCGATCCTGGCCACAAATCTGGCCGATATTCTTGAACGGGTGCTGGACAAAGGCATCGTTATTGCCGGGGACATCCGTATCCAAATCGCCGATGTTGATCTATTGACAATTAAGATCCGCCTAATGATCGCCTCGGTTGATAAGGCCAAGGAAATGGGTATCAACTGGTGGGAACAGGATTCTTTCCTTTCGAACAAGACTCGCCAGACAGAGATGGAAAAAGAAAACGCCGAGCTGAAGGGAAAAGTCGCGCAACTTACATCCAATCAGCGCCCCCACTCCAAACTCTTTTACGACTAGTAAGCCGATAGTTTTTCGTTCTCATATCCCCCGTCGTGAGTTATGGTTAGGAACCGATTATGAGAAAGTTGTTTTATGTCCCCATCATTCACACCAGCGCCGATATGGGATCCCTGTCAAAAGCCGTTACCGAGCGCGGCATAAGCCAATTGGGGGAGGAAGTCTGGTCGGAGCATGTCGCCACCATCCACAGGTTCTGGGATGCCGTCAGCCAATATGTCGCTTCCCTGCCCGCGGGTGGAATGAAGATTTATCAGGACGGTTTCGTCGCGGACGGGAAAATGGGCGCAATAATAGTCGCCGCCGGCGTGCAGTCCGGCAGTCGCAATTATCAAATCGTGGAAATGCTCCTGCAACGCGGAGCCGAAATAGTGAAGACGGAGGATTTAAATCTGGTTCTGGAGGAACGCAACCGCCTGGTCGCCTGCCTTCAGGCGCGAACCCTCGGAGCCAAAATAATTGCCCTCTTCAAATACCGGTTACTCAAACGCAGGCTGCTGAACCGCCGCGACCAATTTATTGCCCGCCGCATCGCCGAAACGCTTGCGGATGGCGGAACGGGCATCCTTTTCATCGGCGCTTATCACCGCGTCCTGCGAAAATTGCCAAACGATATTAAGGTCATTGAAGTGAAGGAGGCTCAAAAGGTGCGCGAATACCAGAAATTGCTCCCTTTCTCCCGCTCGCGGAGCCGGAAATTTGCCTTGTTAGGCCGTTACCTTGCGGATCGAGTCCCGTTCTTGCCCGCCGTGGAAAAAGATGAATAACACGACAGTCATGCTTCCAACTTTTCTCGGAAACGAGGGCTTGCGCCTTGTCTTCTTCGGCGGGAAAGGGGGCGTGGGGAAGACTACAACTGCTGCTGCTGCTGCCATCCTCTTGGCGGAGCGATATCCCGCAAAGAACATTCTCCTCCTCTCAACCGACCCTGCTCATTCCTTGGCAGATAGCTTTGACAAGAAATTAAGCGATGAAGCAATACCTTCCGACTCTCATAAGAATCTCTTTCTGCGTGAGTTCGACGCATCCAAGGCGCTCGAGTCGTTCAAAAAGAGATATGGCCGTGAGATAAAACTCATTGCCGAAAGAGGCACTTATTTCGGAAATGAAGACATCAATCGCTTTTTTGATCTCTCTTTTCCGGGGATAGACGAAGTGATGGGGATTCTGGAGATAGTGGAATTGATAGACAAATATGATGCAGTGGCAATTGATACAGCGCCTACCGGACATACCCTCTCCATGCTGAAGCTCCCCGCAATCCTCAAAAAGTGGCTTAGCGTATTTGCGCTTATGGGGGAGAAGCACCACCTGCTGGAGGAACACTTTGCGAGGCGCCGCTCCAATAATGAGGCCGATTCATTTATTGAAACGATAAATAACAAACTGACACGAGTTGATACCCTGCTCCGTAGCGCGCATGAAACAGAGTTTGTGGTTGTTACGAATCCGGAGGAGATGGTTTTAGATGAGACCGAACGCCTTTTGCATGCACTGTCTGCGCTCAAGATACCCGTCATGACGCTTGTGGTAAACCGCGTGTACGAGGAAAGCGGATGCCCTTATTGCGAACGCCGGAGCGCTCAGCAAAACCCGTTTATCGAAAGACTCGAACAGAAATCCTCTTACGAAAGAGTGACGATTCCGGTTTTTCCATTGGAGGTCAAAGGGGTCGCGAGATTAAAGACGTTTGCCTCGGCTCTTATGGGGGTTGGCGATACGATAGCACATACCGCCCCACAAAAGGTTGCTGCGCACAAATTCAACGAAAGGTTGTCTGTTAAAGATGTAGATAAAGCCAGCTTTGTAATAATCGGCGGCAAGGGCGGCGTCGGGAAGACGACAACCTCTGCAGCAACTGCCCTCTTCCTTGCAGAAAGAAACAAGGGCAGAACTTACAAGCTTTATTCC
>Ga0315293_10006733_pt1 | contig 10710 bp, 12 predicted proteins | sample YL17G13_20_MG_FD_203071 | JGI IMG/M metagenome (GOLD analysis project Ga0315293, IMG submission 203071) | Sediment microbial communities from Yellowstone Lake, YNP, Wyoming, USA - YL17G13_20 | ecosystem: Environmental > Aquatic > Freshwater > Lake > Sediment | place: USA: Wyoming | collected... | reverse complement strand
GTTTGACCTCAGCAACCAGGGCAATGGTCTCACTCTCCACCTCGCCCTTTCGAGCGCCTTTCCGTCGAGGTCGATTCGATGCTTCTCGTGCCGGACTATCTACCCCTTGACTTATTCTTCATAGAATGCTGCCTGCCTGTCGGCAGGCAGGCAGCAAGTACAGCATAGGATGCGACGCGCACAAGCGCTACTCGCAGTTCGAAGTCCAGGACGCGGATGGGAAACCGGCCGACCGATTGAAGATCATGCACGAGCGCGGCGCCATCCTCGAACACCTTTTGCGCTTCCCCGCAGGAACCCCGGTGGCGCTTGAGACCGTAGGTAATTGGTATTGGATTGCCGACGCGCCCGTCCTGGGCGCACGGGCCAGGGATCGAGGCTGCAGGGTGTCTCCCGCTCCTCACCCACGCTGCCAAAGCCAAGGTGATGACGGGGCACGTGGACAAGACCGACAAACTGGACGCCAGGGCCTTGCTACGCTGCTGCGAAATGGCACTCTGCCGACGGTGTAGCTGCCGCCGGGATCGGTGAGAGACCAACGCGAGCTCCCTCGAACCCGGATTGCACTGTCGCGCATTCGCACGGCGATCAAGAACCGCATCCACGCCACCCTGGCCAAGTACGCGCTCTCGCCTGAAGGGACTACGGATCTCTTCTCCAAGAAGGGACGGACCTGGCTCGAGGGGGCCGTCAAGTCTCTGCCGCCCGAGACGGGCGGATGCCTAAGACAGGAGATTGAACTGCTAGATGCGCTGAGAGAGCAGATCGCGATCCTTGAAGTTCGGATCCGCGATCAAATCCGGATGACCACCAACATGCAACTGCTCAAGACGCTACCAGGTGTGGGCGACATTCCCTGGCCTGCGGTCAGGGCAGGCTCGCGATTGTGATCGAAAGGGAAATGGGTTCGATTGATCGCTTCCACGGTCCCGAGAGCTTTGCTTGCTACAGTGGAACCACGCCCAAAGCCAGCTCCAGTGGAGGCAAGACCCACTACGGCCGAATGCGCCAGCCTGTCCGGCGACAGACGGGGAAGCCAACCAGTACCTCAAGTCCGCCTTCATCGAGGCGGCTAACGTGGTCGCCGCCCACGCGGCCTAGATGGGTTGGCCCAGCAAGCATGTGTCCAGACTCTACAGCCGCATCCGAAGGAAGAAGGGTCACTCGATCGCTGTCGGCGCAGTTGCCAGACACCTTTCCGAGGCGGCATTCTGGATACTCACAAAACAGGAACCCTACAGAGAACCCGACTCGATCTCACCCAGGCGGGGCCAGCGCGGGCCTAATCTGTCCGCCGACAGGCGGGCATGTGTCCTTGAGACACGCGAGTTGATTGCGACGCCTCTGTTGAAGATGCTCATGCCGCACTGACGGCGAACCTGTCCTGCGGACTAGGCGGGATAGATGTTTCCGGTGAGACCGGCTCGATCGCGACCGATTACTCTTGGCCTCCACCGCGGAGGTCCCTTGACAAGGGCAGCGCTTTCATAGATGTTAGGCCGCTCGGTCGGTAGCTGCGGCAAGTGAATGAGCCAATCGGATTCGTCACTGGCCAAACACATGAAGCCCTTCAGTAATCAACCGAGTATGGCTGTAAAACGAGGGATCGTTCTCTGGAAGATTGATCGGGACCTCATGGATACCATTCGCTGCTGGACCCTGCCAGCTTTGGAATATGACGTGCTGGGGCTTTCCTATGGCGCCATTGACAGTGCGTATCCACTCCATAGTGGAGTCGAAGTAGGCGCGATCGGAGCCGGCAGCCTTCCAGTTCGAGGTGAAGATCACGCCGAGTGGGATTCTGCGCTCCTGTAGGAGCGCGCCTAGGGTTTGGAGATCGGCGATAACGTCTTGTCCCTCAACCCGGACTCTCTCTATATCTACATCCAGGTGAAGATACGCGGGAGTCACCCCTCTCTCCTCGAGCGCGACAATCCACTGCTCCAGCTCACGGACAGAGAAGTACGGATAAGGCTCAGTGTCACCCACGATGATGTGTGGGTAGGCGGCTGCCACATGCTTGATAAACTGCGACGTCACTGCAGCGCTTTGTTCCATGGTGTACCCACAGCTATTGCCGTTTATGACCAATTCGCCCCCGATGAAAGGTTCGTCCATATCCAAGAAAGTGACGGTACCACCGTTTGCCTCGATGTTCTGAATGGCAGCTTTGGCTACGCGGAATTCTTCTTCGCCCGTACAGCCCCACTCCTTGACGGCCCCAACCTCGACGCCAATTGCGATGCCCCAATGTGTGAGCTTCCGAAATGCCTGGACATCAACAAAGGAGCTAAGCGTGTTGTCCCCACAGATTGGACAGGGGTCATTGAGAACATTCTGGGTATAGTATTTGAAGACGTTGATGCGCGACCGAGCGACCGACCACTGGTCTGGCTCTGTAAACAGCTCAGCGTAATCTCGCGAACCCATGTTGGGCGCAAACCAAACCAAGTCAAATGGCACCGGAGTTGGTGCGGGTGTAGAAGTCCTTGTGGGTTTGGGAGTTGGTATTGGCATAGTGGTATCAGTCGGCCTGGGCAGGTCCGGCGGAAAAAGGGTGTCAAGCATCGTCTGGGGGATGCTACAGGCGGCGGCTGGTAGCGCCAGCAATATGATTAGCCCAAGGCGGATCATATACTGAGGGGCTTTGTAGCGGTTCATTCTCTCATCTCGCTCACGCATGGCGCACCTGCGGCGAGTGCGGTCTAACGGTATGCGGTTCAGCCGCCGCCGACTCTGGCAAGGCTCACCACGCTAATCAGAACGACACGCAGGCAAGGCACACCACGCAAACCCGCACCGAAGGCAGTCGGCTGCAACCGCTGGTTAGGCCGCCGTTTCAGGCCAACGGTTGCTGATGATTCGTCAGTATTCAGCCTTCTTGCCCCTCGCCCTAAGAAAGTTGATGAACCTGAGGATGATGCCGACGAAACCCAGGAACCAACCGAGGGGGTATGGCAGAATAATGAGGCCCCACCAGCCAGAGAGCCCGGTAGTGCCGCCAAAGCCCCCGAGCGCGCTCAACCCAAACAAAGCGCCGACACCGACCGCAATGAGAATAAAGACCCACCACCAGAAGGGGAAAGCACGGCGCCGGCTCCCGCCGAGGTGAGTGCCGAGCGCAAGCATGCCGCTGCCTGGAAGGATGATCAGCGAGCCTTCCATCGGGTCGATGGCTCCGATCAGCATGGCGATACTGCCAACGACAACCAAAACTCGTGACCAACGCATATGTGCGTTCATAGACGCCTCCCGTCGATTCTGGCCTTTCCGATTTCCAGATCTGCGCTCCCCTGCTTTGGCTTTATGGGGCGCCAAGCAAGAACGCGAAAGGATGTGGTCTCTTCCCGAAGCATTGCTGCGGCCTAGCGGCCTCGAGATAAGCTGCCCGGCGGAAGCAGGCCGACTCACATGGATTCTGGGACACTCGGGCGGGCCAAGCAAGCTCCAATCAACCCCCAGCCCGCCGAGTCAGCTTGAGCGAGTTGTTGGGCGGCGACAGATGCCCTTTCACCGCGGCGGGCAAGTCTAGTGCCAGGAAAGGTCGTCAAACTGCGAGACGAACTCCTGTGAGAAGTAGTCGCGATAGGCTTGCGTTTCCTGTAGGTGGTAGCCAAAGAAGGCTGTCACGAAGTGGCGTATGCGCGCCGCGATGTCAGGCTCCATCACCATCATGTGACCCTTGCCAACAAACGAGACCATGGAACGATCCGGGGCCCCAAGATGGCGGAAGATGTACTCCGCTTCGAATGCTTGCTCATCGTTGGCGCCTTCGATGATGAAGACAGGGCGATTTGCCGTTGCCAAGCCTCGTTCACCGTACAGCCAAGCACCATCAGGCGCCATTGGCATCACCGCCCGGATGCGATCGTCCGTTATCGGTTCCCAGAGCCCATCATCTTGAGCCGAGACCACCTCGCCAACGTGAGCTTCGAACTCGTGCCAGTTCTGCGCTAGGCCGCAAGCATACTCGATGTACCAGTCGGGGAGCGTCTCTTGGATCCCTGGAGCCCGGTCACACCATCCAATGTAGGAAGCAGGGTCAATGCGTACCCCGCTGAGCGCCAGGGAGTAGAAACCGCCCCACGAGTAGCCGACTACGCCAGCGTGATCGGCGTCTACTACACCTTCAAGCCCTTCCGGCGGATGGGTGGCGATTTGGGCGAGGGCAAAGGCAATGTCGCGAGGGTGGTCAACGACCCCGTAGTCCCAGTTCTCATACTTGTCCGGGAAGCGGACGATCGCCATGGCGAAGCCGTGCGTCGCAAGGTGTGACTGGAGAATCAGGTCGCCAGTGTTGGGGTCGGTGAGGATCAGCGGATATGGCGCCGAGCCGGTGTCAGGGGGAGCATTGCGGATCCTCAGGTGGCCTTGCTCATCTGTTTCCCTCAGAGCTGGGTACCAGATGGTCACCCTGACTTCGCGGCCGTTGCGCGTCTCGTCGACCAGTGAAAACGACGTGTTGCTGGCAAAATGCGGACCGGGCTTGGAGAGGGGGAAGAGTTCGGACACAGAGCAGGCTGTCGGCGTTGCTGCGGCAGTGGGTGGCGCCATCGGCGCAGTGGCCGAGGGGACATTGAGTTCTGGTGCTTGCTGAGGGCTTGTCTGATCGTCGGTGGGCAGGGCGGCGCTGCCTGGACGGCATGCGCACAACATGGCGATGAGCAGGGCACCTGTTGCGACGAGTCTGGTGCGGTCCATATCCGCCTCCCTCCCCTCGGGGGCCGGCTGCATGTCGCCGCCCAACGGCTGGAGCTTAGCCGCGCGGCGTCACGGGTGCGGCTTCTATTCTATGGCTAGACGGCTGGCTGGCAAGCGCACGTTCCCTTCAGGCGGCGAAGCCGCGTCGGCACAAGCGAGTTGCTAGGCAACTCCGTGGAGCCATGTCGGCGCGACAACCTGCGTGGTTGGCTAGGGCCCTGACCTGAAACCGACTCACCTTACCGTTCAATCCTGGTTCGCCGCGAGCGCCAGGTGAGGCGGCGCCCAGTCAGTGCTACCCGTGCCCAGAGGGTCCCGTAGCCAGTCGCGCAGAGTCCCACCAGGACCGGGAGCATGGTTGGGCCGAGCCACAGAGCGGTCCCTATGGTCGCGAGTCCGCCACCAATCCAGATGCCCGCCAGAAGAGCGGCGACGATCCGGGAAGGTCGATCGAGCATGGGTCGTTCCGTGTGTAGCTCCTCTAGCGCCCCAGGCCGAGCGGACACCCACCTCACGCTCCTTCGGGTGGCCCGTCCTGCGGGCCCCAGGCACGAGCCAATGGTTCTTGGGGCACGGGCTACTTCGCCGCCTAACGGCCTCGAGCTAAGCTGCCCGGCGGAAGCGGGCCGACCTGGCGGGATTATGCGGCAAGCCGGCAGGCCACGCATGCTCCTACCGAGGCGCCGCCCGCCGGGTCAGCGTCCCTGGCCTGCGGTCCGGGCAGGCAGCGCGTTGTTGGGCAGCGTCCCGAATGGCAAATGGACCGCCGAGGCAGGCTGACCTGCTGCACCCAAAAGGGCGCCTGGCGTTGTCTACGGTTCGTCCAGCATCAAGGCCTTGCCATAGACGTTAACAATGAATACGCCAGTATTGCGATCCGAGACAAGCCGGATCCGGACCGGCTTGCCTGCCTGCAAGGTCGAGAATATGGTGAAGCTCATCGTGCAATGGTAGAAGAGCGCCTTGGCTTCGTCGTAACACTCCTCACTGTCGAGAGTAACCTGCCCGTCGGTGAAACTGAGCGTCCCACCGAAGATGTGCATCGGGTCATCAGTCTCATCGAAGGAGAACGTGCCATCCTGACGAAACGTCAGATGGGCCGGGAATTCACCATGCCACCCTGACCGACGAAGTTCTTCACTAGCCATATTCCGGCGATCTCCTCAGGCTTGGTGGCGACGATCTCTGGCAAGAAAGTAGCCGTAGGCTCGGGAGCCGGCGTAGCCGTCAGCGTTCCGGAAGGCAGCCTCTTCCGCCGAGGGTCGTGGTGGGCGACGCTGCAAGCGGCGCGATGGTCTCTGAAGGCAACTGATTCTGCGCCGCCGGCGCCGGTGCCGCGCCCGGGCTGCAGCCGGCGACAAAGAGGGACAAGAGGATCGCGGGCACCACCACTTTATTCCGACTTCTGCCCATTGAAGTACTCCTTCGGAGAGCGGATCGTCGCTCCCCCGCAACGCGCTGCCCAACGGCCTCGAACTGCCAGCCCTGGCGGGCACGGCTCTTATTCTATGACCAATGCCATAGCTGGCAAGTGCGCGTGCCCACTGCGGCGGAAGCCGCGTCGGCAGGGGCCAGGCCGTCCACGCGCACGTCTCCCTCGCTGGCGCAATCCTTCGGCTGCCCGAGACGGGCTTCTTCTATATGCAAGAGAGGGGTGCCGCCGGGGCGGTTACAGCCACTTGCGCCAGCGGAAGAAGAGGATAAGCGAGAGGCTGACCGTGGCCATGAGGCCGAGCGCCCACGCATAGCCCAAGGGCCAGCGAATCTCCGGCATGTGCACGAAATTCATACCGTAGACGCCCGCAATCAGTGAATTCGACATGAGCACGATCGAGCCGATGGTCAGCACCTTGACCACCTGGTTGAGGCGATTCGATTGAACCGAGAGGAAGCTGTCGAGCGCGTTCGAAAGCAGGTCGCGGTAGGTATCGACGCTGTCGGTGACCCGCACCAGGTGGTCGTAGACGTCTTGCAGATAGGCCACGTCCTCGGTGGTGAAGACGGGCAGCTCGCGCCGCAACAGGTGGTTGAGCACGTCGCGCTCGGGGGCCACCACCCGCCGCATGTTGAGCAGGCCCTTCTTGAGGCGAAAGATCGTTTCCAGCGACTTTGGGTTGTACTCGGTGAAAAGCGAATCCTCGAGCTCGTCCACCCGGTCGGCAATCTGATCCATCAGCGGGAAGTATTCGTCCACCACGGCATCCAGCAGTGCGTGCACGGCCGCCCCGATCTTCGGCTGGAGCGGGCCGTTCTTAAGTTCCCAGCGGGCCATGCTGCCCACCACCTCAGGCAGTGGCTGCTGGTGGATCGAGACCAGGTAATTGGCCCCCACGAAGAGATGGAAGGGTTGAAGGTCGAGGTCGCCCGTCTCGCCAATCAGCCGCGTGGCGTAGAACGCCAGCGAATAGTAATCGCTGTACAGGTCCACCTTCGGACGTTCGGAGGCGCGGGTTGCGTCTTCGATGGCCAGCGGGTGGAAATGGAATTTCTCGCGCAACAGCGCGATGTCATCCTCCTGCGGGTGCTCGATATCGAGCCACACCTGATTGCCCTGCACGGCCAGGTCGCGATCGAGATGCTCGAAGTCGGTGCTCCGGGCAACCACGCTGTTGTGGGCGATGAGCAGCGCGCGCATGGGCGGGTTCCTCCTGCGGGGTTCGGTGCGGTCGGAGTATAGCACGCCAGATGCGGGGTTCCACCGGGTCGCTCCAGGCGGATTGCGGAGTTCACCCATCCTTCAGGCCGCCTTCACACCGTCTTCACATGCGGCATGTATCTTCGGGTAGGTAAGAACCGGCCGGGAGACTTTGCGGGCCCAACGGCCCGCGATCCGGCAAATCTAAAATGAGGTGAAGAATGCGAAAGGCATTGCTTTGGACGGGGGTGGTCGTGCTGGCCCTAGCGCTGGGCGTGGGCGGTGCAGCCGGCGCCGGCGCGCTCATCGTGCGCTCGCAAGAAAAGGCGGCGGCCCTCGCCCCGCAATCGGGCACGACGCCCGAGGACACGCTGCCGTTCTTCGGATTCCGCGGGACGGACCGACAGCGGAGGATGCCGGGTTTCGGCAACACCCCGCGCGGCGGGCAGGAGGCGTGCCCGTTCGATGGCTTCGGCGGCATGCCGGGCGGAAGGATGGGCTCGTGGCGTGATTACGGCGACCAGAACGGTGCCTGCCCGCGCAACGATAGCCGGCGGATGCCCCGCGGCGGGATGTGGGGCTTGGGCGGTGTGCCACCCACAACTCAGGGCGAACGCATCACCCTGGATTCGGCGGTCGAGAAGGCACAATCGTACGCACAATCGATCGACCCGGGGCTGACCGTTTCGGAAGTGATGGAATTCGATCAGAACTTCTACGCCCTGACCATTGAGAACGAGACCGGCCGCGGCGCGCTGGAAGTACTCATCAATCCGATCACCGGTGCCGTTCACCCGGAGCCGGGCCCGAACATGATGTGGAATACGAAGTACGGGCACATGCGCGGCGTGCGCAGCGAGGCGGTCGACAACTCGATCACTCTCGATGCGGCGCGCGAGAAGGCGCAGCAATTCCTCGATGATACGCAGCCAGGTGCCGTCCTGGCCGAGGGTGGAGTGAGTTTCTACGGTTACTACACGTTTGACTACCAGGTCGATGGAAAGCCGGCGGGTATGCTCAGCGTGAATGGACTGAGCGGCCAGGTGTGGCCGCATACCTGGCACGGCGCGTTCGTCGCCGAGAAGGAGATCGCTCAATGAAGAAGTTCCCGTGGTGGATGCTGATTGTCTTCCTGGTGCTGCTCGTCTTGGCCTTTGTCGTGGCTCTGCCGTTCTTCGCCCGCGGGGCGGGTATGATGCGCGGCGCGGGATTCCTGCCGGGGCACATGGGCGGCTGGGGCATGATGGGAGCCTTCGGGATAATGGGCGGGGCCTGGATGATCGTGCGGCTTCTCGTTCCGCTGGCCGTACTGGCCCTCGTTGTCGTGGGCGTGGTCGCCCTCCTCCGGGCGGTGGCCCGGCCCAGGGCGGCGATGGCGAGCTGCCCGGCGTGCAGCCGGCCAGTTCAGGCGGGCTGGGTCGCGTGCCCGGCCTGCGGCCAGAAACTCTAAGGCATGCGTTACCGCGGAGGGCGCCGCCGGCGCCCTCCGCTTCGTTGTACGCCCAGCATGGGCGCTGACTTGGAAGGTGGAAGTCCTTCCCGGGGGTTGATGGCACCCACCGTAGCCAAGGGCAAGGGCGTCGCCGCGAGGCGGGGTCCAGAGGAAGCCGGAGGCAAAACCGCGACCTGAGGAACACGAACCCGATAGGAGGCCGTGAGCCTGGACGAGTGGGCAACTAACCACGAAGTCCGAGCCATCAAGAGGCAAAGCGGTAAATCGGGCAGGTGCGCGGGCACCGCCAGCGCTCTTATCTGGGGAGACCTGTTGCTATGCCAAGACACATGGCAACCTCGGCTGAGAAGCCGGGCAGAGGCGACAGGGGTCAGCCGAGGCCATAGTACCGCTGACGTCACAGCGGGAAGGGCCGAACGTTGAGGAGGACAGGAACTTGGACGGTTTGTGGGATGAGCACAGAAGGCAGACTTCCCCCCAAAAGGGACCTGCTGGGAGGGTGGAGATGGTGAAGCCATCGAGACCTGACCGGAGGGCCGAGCAATCCCCAACACCGAGCGAGGGAATGTCCGAGGTAGTTGGTGAGGGCGTATGGGAGCAGGTGTTAGAGCGAAAGAACCTGTTTCGTGCGCTCAAGCGCGTCGAGGCCAACGGGGGTGCACCGGGCGTGGATGGGATGACGGTAGAAGCCCTCCGCCCGTACCTGAAAGCGCACTGGTTGGAGCTCAAGGCCGCCCTTGACGCGGGGACCTATCGACCCAGCCCAGTTCGTCGGGTGGAAATTCCGAAACCGGACGGTGGGGTGAGACTGCTAGGGATCCCGACGGTGATTGATCGCCTCATCCAACAGGCGATCGCGCAGGTGTTGACGCCTCTGTTCGACCCGTTGTTTTCACCTCAGAGCTACGGGTTTCGGCCCGGGCGCCGAGCACACGACGCCGTGGAAGCTGCCCAAGGGTACATCCGTGAAGGCTACACCTGGGTAGTCGACATTGATCTGGAGAAGTTCTTCGACCGGGTCAACCACGACAAGCTGATGGCGCGTGTGGCACGGGTGGTGAAAGACAAGCGGGTGCTGAAGCTGATCCGGCGGTATCTACAGTCAGGGGTGATGGTGAATGGCGTGGTAATGGATACGGACGAGGGGACGCCGCAAGGCGGGCCTCTCTCGCCGTTGCTGGCCAACATCATGCTGGACGACCTGGACAAGGAACTGGAGAAGCGCGGCCACCGGTTCGTCCGCTATGCAGATGATTGCAACATCTACGTCAAGACTGAACGAGCGGGCCAACGGGTGATGAGCAGTGTGCGTCAGTTTCTTGAGAAGAAGTTGAAGCTGAAAGTGAATGAGAAGAAAAGCGCGGTGGCACGTGCTGGACAGCGGAAGTTCCTAGGATTCAGCTTCTTCCGCCGCAAGGGAGAGGTACTGATCCGGATCGCTGACCAGGCCCTGCAACGACTTCGTGAGAAGTTACGTGAGCTCACGCGGCGCACGCGGTCGGGTCGGCTGGAGGATATCATCCAGCAGCTCAAGGAGTACTTGAGAGGCTGGATAGGTTACTTCCGACTAGCCGATACGCCGAGTGTGTTTGCAGGACTAGACCAGTGGCTCCGACGGAGGCTGAGACAACTTCTCTGGAAACGATGGAAGCGGGGAAAGACACGCTGGCGGGAGTTGGTCTCGCTGGGTGTGCCCCGACGCCTTGCCGGGCTAGGTGCGACGGGCAATAGCCCGTGGCGCATGGCTGCGACGCCTGTGGTGCACATGGCGCTGAGCACCACCTTCTGGCAGGCCCAGGGTCTGTGTACCCTCACCGAGTATTACCACCAACTACATATTCCTCGACGAACCGCCGGATGCGGACCCGCATGTCCGGTGGTGTGAGAGGGAGGATGGGCGACCCATCCTCCCTACTCGATT
>Ga0315293_10006731_pt1 | contig 10711 bp, 6 predicted proteins | sample YL17G13_20_MG_FD_203071 | JGI IMG/M metagenome (GOLD analysis project Ga0315293, IMG submission 203071) | Sediment microbial communities from Yellowstone Lake, YNP, Wyoming, USA - YL17G13_20 | ecosystem: Environmental > Aquatic > Freshwater > Lake > Sediment | place: USA: Wyoming | collected... | reverse complement strand
CTTCTTCTTTCAATAAATTCATCCTGAATTTGAAATTATTTATAGGGGTACTATTATTTGTTGTAAGATAGTTGTAGCTTTTTATATCAGATTTTAATATATCAATAATTCCTTTAGATATTATATTACGTGAATAATTATGTATAGCTGCACTATCATTATATAGCTGATTAGCTTTATCAAATTCATATTTATCTGTATATACTTTTTTTGATTCTGGATCTATGTCACTAGTACCACCCATAGCAAATTGCCTATCACTTTGATAAGTATCTAGCCAACCACCATATTTATAATTTAAATCTGGTTTATATCTTTTTTTACCACTAGGTCCAAACAAAGTTGTATTTCTTTGCATTATATCATTAAGACTAGTTTGAATGTTTTTAGATGTAAATTTTCTTAATCCTTTTTGTCCACCTTTTTTGTATTCTTCTTCATAACTATTTAACCAACCACCTAATTTTATTTTAGGATCATCAGAAGGTGGTAATAATATATTACCTGCTTTACCTTCATTTTGACTCCACCAATCTTGTAATTTATCATATCCTTCTGCATTTTTAATATTCCAAGAACTTGGAGTAAAAGTCCATGTTCCATTATTTTGTTTTTCCCAATGACCTCCTTTATGTTCTTGATTTGAATACTTAGATTCATCACTAAAGGTTATATGATTTGGTTTTTTATATTCATCTGTAGCGTGATATTTTTTAGGATTAATGAAATGTTTTAAAGCTCCTATAGGATGATGCATAGCATAACCTAACATATTATAATCACCTCCTTTTTGAAATTGTGGATATTCTGTAACAGAGTTACCTGGAAATTTGTAATTCATTTCTGGATACATCATCTGCTCATTACCTAAATTATCTTCTCCAAGTACAGGATAAGGAACTCCTTGCATAGTAATATCACCTGAAGGAATCTTAGTCACTTGACCAGGAAATTTCCATTGACCCATAGGATCATAAATCACATCCTTTGGTTTAGGTAACTTCTTTGCAGAAGACTGTACTTTTAGTTGTTTAGAATTATAACTCATTATCTTGGAGAGTATAAGTTTTTATTAGTAGCTAACATAACCAGGAATTTTTTATCTTCACTTATTAACCTTCTTAAAAGTACAGAAGTTGTATAGTGTCTAAACTTCTTTCTTTCTAATGCAAATTTATCATAATTTAAGTTATTAGCATTAAGAAACTTAATATATCCATTAGGTTCAGTATTCCAAATAGTTTGTTGAGCATATGAACCCACGTTTGGTGTTGGTGGTGGATATTGAGAACCAATTGGAAATTCACCACGGTCCCGTGTAATATCCCAAAATTGATTAAATCTGTATTTCTGTTCTACTTTAGAATATAAGATATCTATACTACTAATATTAATAGATGGATAATTAAGAATATCAGGTGCATTATTTTTAGGAGTAAGGTTAAGCTTTAACAATCCAGAACACTGCTCTGTATTATAAACAACAGCCTCATCAAAATTAAAATCTAACTCATGGAATCTATCATAACAATTAAGTGCATACTTATATATTTCTAATTGATATTCTATACTTCTAATTGTATTTACTTGATTAGCTGTATTTACCATATATTCAACTTCCCAAGGATAATTAATACCATAGTATTTACAGTAGTTATCACATCTTTCATTATGTATCCAAATTGATTTTTTATCATTAGGATTAACAGTCATGAATGTATTCTTACCTGGGAAACTTAATGTAGGATGCCAATCATGATAACTTATATAACCACCAGTTTTTGGATCATAACTTATTGTCCATGATGCGTCTTTAAAAAAACTAGGGTCACCTAAAAGAATAATCATTAATTCACGGTACTGACCATCTAATAAACTATTTACACTAAACTGATTACCAGATATATATGTAACTGTATAAGCACTTGGAATATCATCTCTTAAAACATAATCTTTTTTAGTAAAGTATAATAATTGATTTTGATTATCATACATAGATTGACAACCTATACCTGAAACAGGATTATTAGTAAGTTCAAAATTAGGAAAGTAGTTTAATAATTGATAAGGTAGATATTGTGCAAACCACCATTTCATATTATCATTTGATAGTTCAGATATACCACCACCATATTTAAATATCTTACCTTGATTTTCACTTATCCAATAAAGACCTAAAGGTGTATTTATAACACTAAAGCTATCTTGACAAGAACCGTACTCATAAGATACATCTGCATTCATTATACTTTGCAACGGCTGAGAAAATAAACCACCATCTCCAATTGTAAGCTTGGTACCTAATTCAGTTTGTAATTGATCAGTACCTTGGAATTGTACAGGACTTGCAGATTCAAAAAAGATAATAGCACCACTTTTATTTACAGGTTTTATACATGTAACATAACTTAAAAAATCATGATAATTATTAGCTAAAAATACAAGCCAGTTATCCTTTACACTTTCAAACTGAGATGGTAATGAATAGATTACTCTCTTAGGTGAATAAGTATAACATGTTTCTGATAAACTTGGATCATAGTAAGTTGTTTGAGTAATAGCCCATGATACAAAATTTAAATAAGTTTTGGTTATACTTAATGACCAATCATACTTATAATAATTACCAGACTTAATAATGTTAGTATCAAATATAGTTTTTATATCAGAAATAATAGGATAATGTTTTTGTGAATCAAATTCACCCCAATCTCTTAAATCTATATTAATTTCTGTTTCTACAAAAAATTCTCTTATACCACTACTAAACAAATAGAAATAAGCATCTTTAACTCCAAATCTAAATGGATTAATACCTAAACTAAAATTAAATCCATCTAAACGATAAAAATCATTTGGTAAAGTAAAAAAACCATTAGGATTAGTAAAATTATAAAAAAAGTTTAAAGGATTTATATTAGTTGTAAAATCATTAGTTTCAAATTTATTCATATTCAACCAATAAGTTGGATATGGTATCATTTTATGTTCATCATAATTAAATTGAAACCCATCAGGTTGTTTATACAACCATTCATAAAAATAAAAAAATGTAGTTTTTTCTGAATACTTACCTATATAAATATCCCCACCAAATAAAGTTGTAGTATTAGATGTTAAATTATTATATGGTGTGTAACAATTATTAATAGCTATTTGTGATATACTATCTATTTGACCATATTGATTTCTAATTCTTTGTTTTAAAGCTGCATAATAACAATTACTAACTGTAACAAATTCACCAGCTTCAGCAGGTTTAAGTGCATTATAATTAGGAGAAGCAGCTCTATAAGGATAACCTACTGGAGAACCCATTTTTACATTTGATGGTGTTTGTCTAGTATTATCTTTAACACCAGGTGGATCAATTAATAAATTTTCTAAATTTAAAACAACAGTTTTATTTCTAAATAAGTTATTAATTTTAATAGTTGTATTTAAATCTAATATTTCAGGACCAAGATATGATTGATCAAGTATTAATCTTCTTCTATTTCCATTAAATGTTGTATTAGTAGAAGGTCTAACAAAAGTAGAATAAAGACCATGTGAATTATATTTAAGTGCAAAATCTCTATAACTAAGAGCTGCTTTAATTAAATCTAATGTTTGATCTGTACCTTGTAACATATAACTTCCAAAAGTCATAGCTCCAGAAAAAGTTTTCATTAATTTAGGTAATCCGTCAAATGCTGCTAATTCATAATCAAAACTTTTAGTTCCACCTGATAAATTTGCAAAAGCTGCATCTGTTTTTGCTAATAAATCATATGCAGTATGTGTAACATCAGTAGGATTAAGACCTAACAATAAACTAGTTAAAGTACCGAGGGGACCGGAACCTATACCATCTGATATAATAGCAGTAGTTAATAGTCCATTTAATGCTGTTACAAAACCTTGAGCATTAGAACTAGCTATACCTGATGGTGGAAGAGTAGTACCAGCAGCACTAGCAAAACTCCAAGGAGTTTGATTAAGTCTCATAGCTTCTCTTCTTGTAGTTTTAGTTCCTTGCATTTTTAAAAATGCAAGACCCATACCTCCAATAAGAGACATTAAAAATGCAAAATTAGTAACTATTTTAGCTTTAGGATGTTCTTCAGAAATTTCAAAATTACCAGTTACATCTGCAATATATTGACCATATGTTTTAAGTTCACGTGATGATAAAAAAGGTTTAGCAAAAGTTGTATCTGGTGAATGAAATGTAAAAACAAATTGTGAATATGTTGTTTGTTGTGGTACTGTATTTGCACCAAAAAGTGTATTTACAGATTGTTTTGTTGATAAAAAAGGATCTGTACCAAGATCATTATATGGATAGTTTTGATAATATCCTTTGTATTCTAAATGTCTAAAATTTGGTTGTGGTGGTAATGGCGGTGGTGTAGCTACAGCATTATCTAAATCTTTATTTAAATCATATTGACGCATGTTATTAATAATTCCTTTTGCAATAACTGTTTTGTTCCCATTTCGGGAACCTCTTAATATTTCATATCCAATTATATTAGGAATTAAAACACCATCATTATCTACAGGAGGTCTTACATTTTCAAACTTAACACCCATTACTCTAATAAATAATCCACCATTAGCAAAATGATGTGCGTCTGTAGTTTGTGAATTATTTACAGCATTGTCAGGAAATCTATGGTGTCTAATTGGTTTACCACATAAATCATAATTACCTAACACTACTACACCTGTAGTAGGATTTGATGAACCTATTAACGTATTAGGATAAGGTACAGTGTTAGGACTTGTCCAAGGTCTAAATGCATAATTTGCATCCCATACTTCAGGTTTAGTATTAGAATAATATTCTGTAGATTCCCAATACCCCATATAACCTTCTGCAATTAATCTACCACCATCAGGAAGTAAAGTATTTACAAGTCCAATTTGTGTTGCTAAATTATTAACAGCCCATATATAATTAATAGTACCTAATTCTGTAGGTAATGCATCTGCTCCACCACCAAGAGCTGTTGCTAACGGTTCATTTGAAAAAAGAGGTCTTCCGGGAATATGATAACTTGATGATTTATCTCCTGTATTATATATCCATTGAATAAAAAATGAATATATTTCATCTCTCATGTAACCTGTATTAGTACCACCATTTTTATAATAATCAACAGGATATTCTACATTTTGCCATTTTGTACGGATTTGATTTGCAAGTGGTTGATAGTTAAAATCAAATTTACTTGTTGGTGCTACACGAATAAGATATGTATTTACATTATACATAGCATCTGTTTTTTCAATTACAGGTGTTTCTATAGATATAAGTTCTATAGGTACAGTGCTTAATGTAGGGTCAATTGTATCTAATGTAATTTGAGTCTGTGTTATATTATATAAACCTATTCTTTTAGCAATTGTTTGACTATTTATAGTAGCTACTACAACAAGTTCAAACTCAGTAAAAGTAGTATCAGCATTAGTAATTGTTATATCAATGCTACCGGCAACATTATCATGATCAAATAACGGCACAAGATTAGAAGGAGTAAAATAATCAGTTACTTTTTGTCCAAATATTGTATATGCAATTACTGCAAAATAAGAACCATTAGCAAGTGTACCACCTATAACTCCTTTTTTTATACTTACACAAGGAGTTTGAATATGTCTTGCAAGTCTAATGAGTTCACAATTAAGTGCTGGAGTATTAGTACATGTAATACATCCTTGTGGATAGTTAGGTGAAGTTGGTGAATTACCATTAGAATCTAAACAAGTTTGAATCCAAGGAATAGTACTATTTTGATTTGTATATAAATTATCATCAAATATATTAGCAGGAGTATTGTTAGTAGTATTTGTTATAACAACTACTAAAGCTCTAGATGGATTTAAACCATCATCCCAATATAATTTATAATTGCAATCACTAGATGCTTTTGACACACCTCTAATTAAATTAAAAGTGCTAAAATTAAGACAAGGATCATCTATAATAGTTTTATAGATACATCCTGTTTCTTTAAATAAACCTATTTCAGAAGTAGATAGTGTATCATTAGTAGAAAATATAGCCCATATATCAGCATCAATATGAATACCACCTATAATAGTATATTTAGCTTCTACACAATATTTATTAGATGGTTCATTACCAAGTTTACCAACATCTCCTGTTACAGAATTATTAATAGCATTTCTTGCTTGACTCCAAACATTATCTGGTAAATGAAAATCATTTACATCTTCACTTAACTTATCGTCAAACTGCTTAACATTATTACTACTTGTTGATCCACTTTGTGACTTTGCCATTAGTATCTAAATGAATTTAAAGTTCTTTGATTTGGTGAGTAGCTCTTGAACATATCGTAATATTTTGAATACTGAGCTTTTCTATTCATTTCCCATACTTGTTTCATTTCACTAAAATTAGGAGTATTTACAATTGATAATGCATAGTTTCTTGCAGCTCTTAATCTTGTTTCTACTAATTGTAATTTAGCAACAGCTTGTGGATCATCATTCATTAATGAATTTTCAAGTATTCTTTGTTTAACTGCATATTCATAATACTCATTAAGCATGTCGTGATCTGGTACTAATAAGTTACCATTTCCGTCATCTAACATTCCTTGATAATTAATATATACATTACCACATTCAAAGTTGGTATGTAAAAAATTATCCTGTATCCAAGCAGTGGCTCCAGAATTCCAATATAGATTAGGACAATCACAATCAATACTTTGTGCGTTTTGTAATAATCTTATGGGTAATAATCTCCTATATGTATTTTGTTGTGTAGAATTAACAATTTGTACTAATTCATATGCATCACCTTTACAATTAAGAAAGGTTCGTGGTTGTTGACAATAACTACCATATGGATTTTCTTGACTATGTGGTGGTACATTTATAACAGAATTACAACCACAAGGACTTGAATTACAAGTATTACAAGTTAAACATGCAGCTTTAGGACATCCACACGGTGTATTATTACAAGTCTGACAATTAACTGTAGGAGCTACACAAGGATCTATAACCGAAGGAGTGCTTTGATAAGGTGTTATAATAGGTCTTTCTTCTATCCATGTACCCTGACTAGGTGTAGTATATGTTGTAACCTCATCACAAATAAGTGAAAAATTTAAAGTAAAAAAATCATCTGGTAATCTAACTCTAAATTTTTCTACTTCTAATAATACTTCTTTAGTTTTAAAAATTCTGAGACCAAGATCATAGTTAACTCTTTTAGCAACTTTTATAAGTTGTTGAGGTTCAATCATATCCTGTAGTGTCAAGTTTTGAAAATCAACTTGTATATCACTAAGTAATTGATCAAATGTGCGATAACGCAATGTATAATTATAACTCATTGTACTATTTTTTAAGATCTTAAAATACTTTGATTATCTTCAGAATTTTCATTAGGCATTTTAGCAAGAATCATAATATCACCAAATACAGCTTTTTCAATTTCTGCAAATAAATAATCTGGAAAGTGAGTAGGATCATCTTGTCTTAGTTTACACACATCACCATCACATTTAAGATAACTTATACTTTCATCCCAAAGCCCTTCAACTCTTACTGATTCCCATAAGATATTAGGAAAATAAAGATAACCATCTGAATACCAGTAATATGCATTATTATTATATTTAAAAGTTGTTGTATTTGCCATATCAGTATAAACTATAGGATATGTTTTATAACATTGAATTGACCCATCAATAGAACTAATAGTTCTAAATAAAGGACCATAAGCTCCTTCTAATACTGAAGGTAATCTATCTTTAGTTCTTTTAATAATACACTTAGATTTAATTCCACCACAACAAGCTTCTATTTTATCTACATCTATAAGGTCTACACAAGGTAAGGTTTCAAATAAACTTTGAAATCTCATTATCTTATTCTCTGAATCTTGTCTTCTTATATATAATTTAGCATATTTAAGAATAACACTATAGAGATACCTATCTGTTAAAAAAGCATCTTCTCTAACTCCTTTAATAGTATTTCTAACTCTTGATATTGTTTCTCCTATAGTTGTCATGGTATACTTTTTAATCTAAATCAAATTCATTATATGTAACTAATTTCTTTTTGCTTTGTTTGTTTAAATACTGTTTAATAAGTGTTTTTTTATAAAGTGCTGAAATTTTAAAATTTTTATCAACTTGTACATATAATTTCCAATTTTCTCTATAAGCTTTAGATGTACTTCTTGTAAAATTTCTACACCCTTTAAATTTCCATAATTTTCTAAATTCATATTTATATTTAGAAGCATAACTGCTATAAAATATTTTGGCTAAAAAACCATCTGAAGCTAAGTTTGTATTTTTAAGTTGTGTACCATATTTTACTGACTTGACTTGATCTATGTTTTTGCCAGTTGGTGGTAAACAAGTACCTATAAATATGTAACCTAATCCTTCAGGTAATTCTATTCCATCTCTATACTTTATTGCTTCTTTCCATATATTAGTGTTAAAAGTTTTAATAATCTTACTTAAATCTTTATTAGATACTTTGTTATATTCTGGGAATTTTGTTTTAAAATCCTTAAATAATGTGTTTGTTAAAAAAGTTAATGCATCTGGTCTATATCTAATTGCATTTAAATCTGGTTTTTTATAGTTATTAGAGTTCATACTACTTATTAATATACGAAAAAATTTTCAGAAGTTAAAAATAAACATTTAAAAGTTATAAAGCAAAAAGCTCCAAGTTTCCTCAGAGCTCCTGCTTGTTAGCCATGAAAAACCAACAAATCACGGCTGAATTAATTAAGGACAAACTGCACCAATAACTGTTGTTATAGTACTGTTATATTCAAAACCTTCTGAACCTGTTATTGCACAAACAACTACAGCTAGATCACCTGTAGTAAGTGTTCCTTGTACAAAAGTTTGAGTTGTACAATCTTGATAAAAATAAATACCTGTAGTCGCAAGCGCGCTAGGTGCTATAAATTCAACACTATAACAATCACAACAAGCTGTAGCTCCAGTTGATAACGTATAAGATGGTGGAGCAACAAGAACTGTACCAGGAGGATAACACATACCAAATACAGAACCTAATTGCATTTCAGGTATATCAACTGTAGTACCACCACAATCAAAATCTGTAAGAATATCAAATGCAGGGCAAGATGCACCCATTCCAGCACATGTGAATTCTATATTTTCACAAGCATTGGTAGGTACGTAACTTGTTGTCCAAGCTATTCTACCAACTACTGATGATTCTGCTTCGCAAACAGCTTGTACATATCCATCAAAACAAGCATCTACACAAGCTTCATCATCTACTATTACACTTATAGTAGTAGAACAACCTGTTCCACCACCTAAACATGTTACAATTGTTGTACAATCATAAACTACAGCACTACATTCTTTCCAGCAAACTCTATGGTCTCCTGTATAATTACTTGTAAAAAGTACTGTTATTGTTGCTGGAACTAGTGCCATAATTTTTGGTTTTAAACTGTTGTTGTTAATCTAATATAAAGTGATTTAGTTGTTGTAGTCACACCTTCAACATAAAAATCATAAGCTGTATTTGCTGTAAGACTACTAACTGTAGCATAGGTGTTTGTAACTGTAGCTATTAAAGCAAAACTTGCAACAGGAGCTGTTGCTAATTTACGGTATACACCATACGAACTATCACCAGTAATTGCATTCCAAATAAGTGGAATACTAGTAGAAGTAATCAATCCATTAGTATGAAGATAGACTAAACCACCGGTATTTACACCATTGATAATCATATCATAAAGAATCTGATTTACTTGAGATTGAGGTATTCCAGTTGGAACTATAATATTTGGTGGTGCCGGAGCAACAGCTAATTTAAGTAAATTAGGTCCTGTTTCTATAATACATGCTGCACTAAATTCTTCAGCACATGGATTAGGTGTAGGACAAAATACAGTATTTACAGAACATGGAGGTGGTGTAGTTAAACCTACATCGCTGCATCCACAAGGTGTTGTTTGACAATTACAAGTTGCACAAGCCATTTTTTATAGTTTTTAAACAACAACAATTACTGCAGTTACACTAGAAGGTGGTGGACAAGGTCCTGGTAAAGTCACTACTGGTGTAAATGGACATGTTGTAGTTGATGATCCAATTGTTATAACTAATCGTACTCTATAAGGTGTATTTTCTACAAGTCCAGTAAAGGTTCCTGTAATAGTATCTGGAGCTACAACTGCATTAATATTTTGAGAAATCAATACTGTACCAGCATTGTTATACAATTGAATAGTGTAAGTACCAGAAGCAACAGGAACAAAGTATGAGTAAGCTATACTTGTAATATCCGGTGTAAGTGTTATAGTAGGACATGATGCTTCATTGTTAATAAAGTCACTAACACATGTTTCACATGTAGTACCAGTTGCAGAATCAATTAAACAAATTGTACTTTCAATAGTAAGGTTACTAGCAGGATTAACTGGTGTTGCACCTAAATCAATAGGTACTCCAGCAGCATTATTAAGATTAGATATAACATCTATAAACTGAGTTGTAGAACCACCAAGAGCATCACTAATGATGAATGTAGTACCTAATGTACTACATTGTGTAAACGCACTAGGTATAGTACCTGTAATATAAATAGTCAATGTTGTTGGTGCTGTTATTACAGCTTGTATTGTAAGAAGTATACCATCACAACCACTAGGACAACAATTAACTTG
>Ga0315293_10006729_pt1 | contig 10713 bp, 8 predicted proteins | sample YL17G13_20_MG_FD_203071 | JGI IMG/M metagenome (GOLD analysis project Ga0315293, IMG submission 203071) | Sediment microbial communities from Yellowstone Lake, YNP, Wyoming, USA - YL17G13_20 | ecosystem: Environmental > Aquatic > Freshwater > Lake > Sediment | place: USA: Wyoming | collected... | reverse complement strand
TCGAACTGGAGGTCAACAGCAAATTCAGCGACCCGGTCACGATCGGCTTGTTGTACAACGCCGGCCGGACGATCGCCAGAAATCTCGATATCCCTGTTCTCGGGAGGAGCACCGATCTTAGCCTGTGGGGAACGATAAAACCGCTATCGAGTTTTGTGATCAGCCCCGAACTCTCATATTCCCACATGGATTACCCCGATGGCACGGAGATATTCGAGGGATATATCCTCCGCTCCAAGTTCAACTATCAATTCACGCGCGAGCTGATGGCCCGCCTGGTGATACAGTACGATGATTTCGAACGACATTTCGATATCGAACCGCTTCTAAGCTACAAGCTGAATCCCTTCACGATTTTCTATATCGGCTCGACGCACGCCTATGAGAAATTCGACGGTTACGACGGCTTGACTCAAATCCAGCAGCAGTTCTTCCTGAAGTTTCAGTACCTGGTAGGACTGTAAACCCAAATCAATATTCAGAGAAAAAGTCGGGTTTCTCGCCCGTCTTCGACGGGACTCGGAACCCGACCTACCAGGTTGCGCATGCGCGACAAGACATATGTCCCCTCGCCCATTGCTTTTCGCGGATACATATCGTATATATCCTTTAATATAAGGAGAGACCGATTTGGAATATTTTACCCGCACCAAAATTGCCAGAATATTGAGCCAGCCTGACAAAAAACAGGACGATGTAATTGTTTACGGCTGGGTCAGGGCCAGAAACGACCTGCCCAATCTGACGTTTCTCAAAATCAACGACGGCAGCAGCCTATCGAACCTGCAAATTACAATTGAAAACCCCGGGGATCACCCAGATCTGGCCAAAATGACGCTGGGCGCCTCGATACGGGCAAAGGGCCGGCTTTTGCCCGTGCCAGAGCGTCCGCATAAGATCGAATTGATCGCCCGTGAGCTTTCGCTGCTCGGTGAATGCCCGCTGGATTACCCGATACAAAACAAGCGGCACAGTTTCGAGTACTTGCGCGACATAGCGCATCTTCGCCCGCGCACCAATGCCTTTGGGGTCATGAATCGGTTCCGGTCCAAGATGGCGTACGCCATACACAAGTTTTTCCAGGAACGCGGCTTCTATTACATACACACGCCCATCATCACCGCCACCGATGCCGAGGGGGCAGGTGAACAGTTCTGGGTAACGTCGTTCGATCTCAAAAAAGTCCCCATGAAGGACGGCCAGGTTGATTTCGACCAGGACTTTTTCGGGGCACAGACTTTCCTGACAGTATCCGGCCAGCTCGAGGGCGAGATCATGGCCACGGCCCTGGGCGATATCTACACGTTCGGGCCGACATTCCGGGCCGAGAACTCCAACACCTCGCGACACGTGGCCGAATTTTGGATGATCGAGCCGGAGATGGCGTTCTGCGACCTCGATGATGACATGCGTCTGGCCGGCGAATTCCTCATGTATCTATTTCGCTACGCGCTTGAGAGTTGCCCCGAGGAGATGAAGTTCTTCAACGAACGTATCGAGAAGAAGCGTATCGAGACTCTGGAGACGCTGGTCAATTCGAAATTCGAGATAGTCACATACGCCGAGGCGATAGATATCTTGAAAAGGGCCAGGAAATCATTCGATTATCCGGTTGAGTGGGGCAGCGACCTTCAGGCCGAGCACGAGCGCTTCCTGTGCGAGGAGCATGTCAAGGGGCCGGTCATGGTGCGCGATTATCCGCGCCGGATAAAAGCTTTCTATATGCGTCTCAACGATGACGGCAAGACCGTGGCGGCGGTCGACGTGCTGGTGCCGCAGATTGGCGAGATTATCGGCGGCAGCCAGCGCGAGGAGCGGCTGGACATGCTTAAAGAGCAGGTTAAGTTCTTCAACATCCCCGACCAGAATCTCTGGTGGTTTTACGATCTTCGCCGCTACGGCACCGTGCCGCATGCCGGGTTCGGCCTGGGGTTCTCGCGGGCACTGATGTATATGTCGGGTATGGCAAATATCCGCGACGTATTGCCGTTCCCAAGAACGCCGAGGAACGCGAAGTTTTGACAAAATGCCTGTTCCGACGAAGTCGGAACAGGCATGCCACAATTACGGTAAACGTAGATATATGCCGGGGGCAGACGAGGCCATATGGCTCCAAAGCGAGACGTCTGCCGCCCGCCAAGACAATAACGCTACTCAGGAATGATATTGTGCCGTTCCCTTAATTGTAACGTGCTGTCGGCAGCCTCAAGGTCCAAATGGACAAGCTGCCGACCCAAAATTAATACCCTTGACTTGAAAGACGGTATCTACAAGAAAGCTCATTATAGGCCTAACCAATTTGTAGGTGGGGAGCTTGCTCCCCACATCATCCGTTAAAATGCAAGGCACCGATGCCGCACCTCTATGCTATTAACCATCCATTTGACATCCCTTTCCTCTAATCCTATCTTTCCATAGTGGAGCTATTCAAAGCCGAATCCAAGGCCCCGTTGGCCGATCGTATGCGCCCACGCACACTCGAGGAGTTTGTTGGGCAGGAGAAGCTGCTCGGCCCCGGCCGGCCCCTGCGCCGCGCTATCGAGGAGGACCGGGTCGGCTCGATTATCCTTTGGGGGCCGCCCGGCACCGGCAAAACCACCATCGCCCGCCTGATCGCGGCGCACTCCAAGGCGCGATTCGTGCCGTTTTCGGCGGTAACCTCCGGGATAAAAGAGATCAAAAACATTATCGCCGAGGCCCGCGGCTACGGCCAGACCGGCATATTCCTCTTTATCGATGAGATCCATCGTTTCAACAAGGCTCAGCAGGATGCTTTCCTGCCACACGTGGAAGTTGGCACCATCCGGCTTATCGGCGCCACCACGGAAAACCCATCGTTTGAGGTAATCGGCGCGCTTCTGTCGCGATGCCGGGTTTATGTCCTCGAGCCGCTGTCTGTTGACAATCTCATGATCATAGTCAAAAGAGCCATGGAGAACAAGGAGCGCGGCCTGGGCGAACTGAGCTTGACGATTGACGATGAGGCGCTGACCCAGATCGTACAGCTTTCCGGCGGCGATGCCCGCAACGCGCTCAACCTGCTCGAATTCACAGCCGAGACTATCGCCGAAACCGAGCGCTGGCATATCGATACAGCGTTGGTGACCGAGGTCGCTCAGCGCAAGACGATACTCTACGACAAGGCCGGCGAGGAGCATTTCAACCTCATCTCGGCCCTGCATAAATCGATGCGGGCCTCCGATGTCGACGCCTCGCTTTATTGGCTAACCCGGATGCTATCATCGGGCGAGGACCCGCTCTATATCGTGCGTCGCATGATCCGTTTCGCGACCGAGGATATCGGCCTGGCCGACCCTCGGGCCCTGCAAATCGCGCTTAATGCCCGCGACGCCTACCATTTTCTCGGCTCTCCCGAGGGTGAACTGGCGATCGCCGAGGCGGTGGTATTCATGGCCCTGGCGCCGAAATCGAACTCTATTTACGAGGCCTATGGCGCCGCCCAGAAAACGATTGCTGACAAACCGGCGTACCCCGTGCCGCAGGTAATCCGCAACGCGGTAACCTCGTACATGCAGGCCTGGGGATATGGCGCCGGGTACAAATACGCTCACAATTTCGAGGACGCTTTCGCCTACATGGAATGCCTACCCGATGAGCTGGTCGGCACACGTTTCTATTTCCCCGCCGACCGGGGCCTGGAATCGAAACTCAAAGAAAAGCTGGAATGGTGGCTGGAGAAGATGAAACAGGAGAGGGAAAGAGACAAGAAGGAATAGGGCTTACATTATCTGATTGGCCGTTGGCCACATACTTGTAGGGGCGCAGCATGCTGCGCCCGTAAGCTTTAGAAAATAATGACATTTAATTATCCCCAGAGACGATCGATAAGGCTACCAAGATTTGATTATTCTTGCCATGGCGTTTATTTTGTAACTATAGATACTTTCGATAGGAACTGCATCTTTGGCGATGTCAGAAATGAAGTTATGATAAAAAATAAATTTGGCTCGATTGCCGACAATTGCTGGAGAAATATTCCTTCCCATTTCCCCAATACGGATTTATTGGATTATATCGTGATGCCCAATCATATTCATGGAGTTATTGTAATTCGAAATAAGGCGGGCGCAGCATGCTGCGCCCCTACCGGGAATAGAAGGCACGGTCCTGCGAAGGGATCTTTAGGGGCGATTGTCCGTTCGTTTAAATCGGCGGTGACCAAGACGATTAATGTCGACAACCTCATAATTTGGCCCGTCTGGCAAAGGGGCTATTATGACCGCATTATCCGCAACGCAAAAGAGCTTAAATATGTAATTGAATACATAAGAACAAATCCCACCAATTGGAATAAGGAAGCTGGGGATTAAATCGCATGTTCTCTCGAAGCTTCACCCTCCCCATACTTCTCGGCCTTAATTTCCTGATCAAATTCTGGGTGGCGGTCCGGCCTCTTAAAATAATCGATGGCCACACCATCCCTGATGATGCCTATCTGTGCCTGACAATCGCGCGCAATATCGCCAGAGGCCTGGGGCCGCTTTACGGATTTGATTTCACCAACGGTTTTCAGCCGCTATACGTGTTCCTGATGACTCCGGTATTCTGGCTATTCCCGGGCGATCATGTCGCGCCTGTGCATGCGGCCCTCATCGTTGGGGTCATTTTCGACACGGCTTCGTTGTATCTGTTATATAAGCTGGTCGCCGACCAAAGTCGATTGCAGCTCACGCCAATATTGATTTCGCTGGCCTGGATACTGAGTTTCTCCATTATCCGCACCACGCTTAACGGCATGGAGACGGCTATTTCGATGTTCTTCATTGTCCTGGCCTATTATTACTACATGAAATTCCGGGATGACTTGACCGACGTGGCAAATCGATGGCGCGGCTTTGTCCCTGGTATCATTCTCGGTCTGGCCATGCTGGCGAGGATAGACAACATCTTCCTGGCGGCGATACTCGTTTTGGCGATATTCATAATCGGGGGCAGACGACCCGGCGGTTTCACTCATTCGGCGCAAACCGTCCTGGCTGTCATTTTGGGGATGGGACTCGTTTATCTGCCATGGATTATCTATCAATATTATTACACGGGCAGCATCATCCCGTCCAGCGGGGCGGCGGTTCGCCACCTCGCGCTGGCGGCATATGGGGGAAAATTCAGCGCGACAAGTTTTTTTATCCTGATGGGAAGGATGGGGCTGGCAGCCGTCGTCAAAGATAATAATCCAATTATTATTTTAATCGCGGCCCTGTTTATCGGGTTGATCGCAATAAGACGCCGGGGTGCGTTCCTGTTAATGATGGAACAACTACGGCGCCACAACATCATTCTGGCTTTCTCGATTTCGCTCTTTCTGGCATATATCTTTTACATATTCGGATTCTGGTATTTCAGAAGATATCTTTATCCGGTTACATTTCTGCTTCTGCTTTATTTGGCAACTGCCATTGACATTTTCTTTTTATCGCTGATGAATAAGAGTAAGGTCCGAATATCGAGCATTGTGATTGCTGCCTTTCTGGTGATGGCCTTATTATTGAGTCCAACCGCAAAGATAATTTACTGGGATAAAGAAACCGAGCCGATCGGGTACATGGACCTGGGGCTGTGGGGCAGATCGAATTTCGCCGATTCCACGGTAGTGGGCGGCTGCCAGACCGGCGCGCTGGGATATTTCGCGGATAATCTCAAAATCGTCAACCTCGATGGTGTTGTAAATAAACGATGTTACGATGCGTTAGTCCAGAAACGGACCATGGCTTATATCAAGGACGCGGGCATTGAGTATTTTATCGATTGGAGGGATTTTCACGATTTTATAGTCAATCATTCGGAAAATTATAGCGACGATGACATGCGGTTATTGCATACCATCAAGGAATTTAGAACCGGGCATAATGAGTGGTATGTATATCAGGTGAAAGGCCGGCGATAAGGTCCGGGAATGACAAAACACAAAATAATTTTGCCTGCCCTGCTGTTATCGAATCTGGCGCTGCGTCTGGTTGTGGCCCTAAGGCCGCTGAAATATATCGATGGCCTGACGATTCCCGACGACCCCTACCTCTGTTTGACTCTTGCCAGGAATATCGCCAAGGGACTCGGGCCGCTCTACGGTATTGATTACACCAATGGTTTCCAGCCGCTTTATGTTTTCCTGGCGGCGCCGCTCTACTGGCTTTTTCCCAGCGACCTGGCGGCGCCGGTCCACGCCGCGCTCGTACTCTTGATCATATTCGATACGGCAACGTTATACCTTTTGTATAAATTGGTCAGCCGCGAAAGCCTTTCCCCCGTCACACCGATACTGATCGCCCTGGCCTGGATCATGAGCCCGTATTCAATCCGGATCGCGCTCAATGGCATGGAAACGTCGGTAGCGATGTTTTTTGCGGTGGCGGGCTTTTATGTCCTGCGTGGCATAATGCTGAAGCTTGATTATTCGACCAGGCCCCTCGTATTGCTCGGGATTATCCTCGGCCTGGCGATGCTGGCGCGGATAGACAACTCATTTCTTGGGGTATCATTTGTCATTTACCTGGTTTATGCCTGGGCAAAGGAAAAAACCAAGGCATCGATAATAGCAGGTTGCCTGGGAATCTTAGCGATCGGCGCGTTGGTAATGTACTTGCCCTATGCTGTCTATCAATTCCACTACACAGGCGACCCGATTCCGGTTAGCGGCGCGGCTGTCAGGCATATGACATTGTCGGAAGGACTCAATACTTCTACGCTATTCAAGTGGCATGTCGAAATGTTCGTCGTGGCGGCCAAAACAGTGCTGCGATATAATGGTATCCACATCATGCTCGCGGCAGCGCTGGCTTTCATGCTTCGGCGCAGGAGCCTGACAGTCGCTCAGATTGGGAGAAAGCTCGCAATTGCAAATCCGCTTCTGCTTTTCAGTGTCATGGTCTTTGCCGCATACGCGTTTTATATCATGGGTCCATGGTTTTACCCGCGCTATCTCTATCCAATCTCGCTTCTCTTCCTGATTTATTTGGCCGTGTTGCTTGATACCTACATCGTGACTCTGCCAAAGCCGTCGGCAAGGAGAATCTTGGCGGCGGTGTTTGTCGCTTTTATAGCGGCAACGACGATAGCCCGCCCGAGCTACAGGCTCCTCTTTATTTCAACCGATACGGTGACGACAGGATACATGAATCTTGGCCTGTGGGCACGCGGCCATTTCCTCGACAGCACGGTGATAGGTTCGTCGCAGACCGGAGCGCTGGGGTATTTCGCGCCCAATCTCAATGTCGTCAACCTCGATGGCGTAGTCAACAGGGCCTGTTTCGAGGCCCTCAAGGCTAATCGTAACATGGAATATATCCGCGAGGCCGGGATCGAGTACGTGATCGGCTGGGATATCAATATCGATTTCATCAAGTGGGAGTCGGCTAATTTCAAGCCCGATGACCTGATTTTCATCGGCAAGATCGATGGATTTCAGTCCTGGTGGTCCGATTGGCTGGTGTATAAGGTGAATTATGGGGGCGAGGGGAAGCCGGGGGTCACCCGATAGATGTAAGGAATTAGGCTCCCTTCAATAAGCTGTTGGGTCGAGAAAACCGACAGCGTTCTTTTTGAGTAATAAAGTTCCATTAATAAAAAAGCGCAGGATTCGAAACCGAATCCCGCGCTTCATTTTTTTAAACTGCTGATTTTATTTCATCAAGGTCATCTTGATAGTCTGAGCGTTGTCGCCGGCGGTGACGCGCGCGAAGTAGACGCCCGAGGCAATCTCGGTGGCATCCCAGCTAACCTGGTGACGGCCGGCCGCGTAATGATTGCGGAAAGTCTTCACCACCTGCCCGGCGATGTTGTAGACGTTGATGGCGACATCACTTTCCGATGGCAATTCGAACTTGATCATTGTCCTGGCATTGAACGGATTTGGGTAATTCTGCAAGACCGCGAATTCTGTCGGCAGCGGAGCCTCCATGCTGGAGGTGGCATTTAGCAGATGCCCTATGGCATCCGAGGCCTGTAGCTCGGAGATTGAAACATCGCCGCCGCTATTTATTGTAAACAGGGCCGAATTCCCGGCGGGCACTCCGCCACCATCGGGCATGTAGGCCAATACCGATAGCACCGAGCCGTCGTCGTTATATGCCAACGTAAATCTCCCGTCGGAGACAGGTTCAAGCGTAACGCCAGGCTGGTGATCTATCCTGACCAGCACCGCGCCCAGGTCGACCTCGGAGTTGGCCGTGAATATCAGCCGCCCGTCAACCGGCACGATAACCAGGTTCATGTTGGCATCAAGAGGTTCAAGCTTGCCGGGCGGGGGTGGAATAATATTCGCCACGATATTTAGCAGGTAAACCAGATCGGCCACTGTTTCCGGCAAGCCGTCGGCGTTGATATCCGAGGCCTCGCGCTGGATGGAATTAAACGGGAATAAGACAGGATTTGTCAGATGGTTCACGAACAGAGTGGCATCCCCTATTTCATAGGGTACGCCGTTAAGATTGATATCGCCGGTAACGATATCGTCGGGACCAATCACGCTGACAAATCCCTGAGTCTGCTGCGGGTGAACCAATAGGTAACCGGTGGAATCCGACAAAGTGTTATCGGTATTATCGAGGTCGAGGAACGACACCGGCAGATTGACGCCTATCAGAGATTCGTCGGGCGAAACCGACATCTCCAGGAAAAATATCGGGCCGGTTCCTGGCTGTAGAGGCGGAGAGACAACGCCATTGCGTATATCGGCCAGGCCCACGATTCTGGCTGTGCCCTCCCCTGAATCATTATAGTTGACACGGAAGAATTCGAATGTGCCGGTACGACCGGAACGCGTGATACCGTTGAGCGAAATAGCCATGGCCGGCCAGGTAACCAGTATTTCGAAGCCACCGACCGCTGAGGATCTCCCCTGGTTGTCGAGCGAAACCGGCAGCGAAAAAGTGGCGCCCGGCATGAGCGTATCCCCGGCGATGGCCAGCCCGGCGGGGGAGACTATCAGGGTCAGATTCCTCTCAACCACGCCACCGTTACCGTCATTGACAATGAACGACAGCGGGTAGGTACCGGCCGATCCCGGGCCGGGCACCCAGCAGAATTTATACGAAATATGGCCGGGTACATTTTGGAGCTCGGTCAGGGTATAATCAGTCTGGCTGAAATCGACCGTCAAAACCAAGTTGTTGGTGTCAGCATCGGCGGCGGTCACCATCAGGCAAATGCCGAATTGCTCATTGATCGGGGTTGTGCCGGTATCGGGCGATGAGAATGCCGGGGGATTATTAGGCGGAAAATAGAGCGAGCCGAAAATGGCGGCCGGATGCACTTCCGAGAAATCGGTCAGGCCCAGCAAAATCCCGCCATTCTGGGGATTTATGCCCTGGGCAAAGAAGGTAGTATCGCCGAGGACCGAGATATCACCGGTCGTGGTAAGGCGGTAATTGGCTATATGCCACCACTGATTTCCCGTATAGAGAAAATTCTGTGGGTCGCGCGGATCGAACAAGTACGCAAATCCCATGAAGCTCTGGCTGGTGTAGCCCGGGATGGGGCTATTCTGATCGGGATTTAAGTATGAAATATCATCCCATAGAGAGAGTGGCGGAAAGAACTGGGCGCCGTTGCGCGTGGCTACATAGTCGTTGTCGGTAGCCAACGGCACGTGAATGAAAATGACCGAATCGTCGGTGCGCAGGTAGACCGGCACCACGATTTGGGAATTCAGGCCCGCCAATATCGGCGTCCTATCAAAATTGCCGAAAATGATTGAATCTTGAACCCCGGGATCCTGACCAAGGGCCAACGGAGCCAGGCCCAGAAGGAATAAAAGGGCTCCCCCAAATGCTATAAATGCAACCCGTTTTGCTTCGCTCCTCGACATTAGAATCTCCATTTTTTTGAGATTTATGCTCTTTGATTTTTCGCACCAAGCAAGCAACCCCCATAATAAATGCAGGGTTAGCAGACGATGAACTTCAAGATACTCGCCGTGGGAAGAAATTCACGGCCCCGAGTAAATATGCCGGGCATTGCGGCGATATGCAAGAGATTATTACCTGTCTTGCAATTTTTTTATCTGCTCGTCAAGCTGCCTGACAGTTTCCTCGTAAGATTCACGATTCCTGGCCCGCTCCAGGAGGTCCTCGGCCGCCGATTCGGGCAATATCGATTCAAGCGGCCTCGGCATAGCCATCCCTTTACCCTCCGCGGCGCCACCCATCTCCGAAAGAACCAAAAGCGGAATTCCCAGCGGCTCCCGAGAATCATCCAACCAGCAAATTAGCAGATCGACATCGTCGGCCACCCTAACAAATGCTGATGTTCGGAAGGTGAATGCGACCTTAAGTCTTTCCCAGCCGGCATCGGTTTTGCGACGGCATACCGCAGTATTGGAGTCAGCGGCAAATTCCTCGAATAGCAGGCCAATTGAGCCGGCTATGGTTCCGAGGGTGTATATCAAGCCGGAATTATTCAGGGGTGAGTATACAAGTCCAGGCCAGTGGACAGGATCGCCAACGAATGACTTTTCCATCAAACTTAAATTCGCCAAGAGCCGAAAAGAAAAAACGAAGAAAATATATTACCGTTTAATTATAACACCATTCCCTTGCCGCCGCAAGGATTTTTTTGATCGGGTGGGCTTGGCGAATTGCCTCAAATTAAAAGTAACCGTGGGGGTTGGAAATTAGGTTTTTGAGGGATACGTTGCCTCATATTACAGGTAACCCAGGAATTGGAGCGGTAATATGGGGAAAAACGAGCGGCGTGTCT
>Ga0315293_10006726_pt1 | contig 10716 bp, 8 predicted proteins | sample YL17G13_20_MG_FD_203071 | JGI IMG/M metagenome (GOLD analysis project Ga0315293, IMG submission 203071) | Sediment microbial communities from Yellowstone Lake, YNP, Wyoming, USA - YL17G13_20 | ecosystem: Environmental > Aquatic > Freshwater > Lake > Sediment | place: USA: Wyoming | collected... | reverse complement strand
GTTCCAGCGCAAGATTCCTTGGGGATGCCACTCTGGGCAATCGCTTCAATCGCGGTCACCCTTGCAATTGGAATGAGCCTTATCATCCTAATACTTGTCAGGTCTGGAAAGCCACAGATACGAAAAAGAGCCCATAATCACACAGAAGGCAGATACGAAGAGTAAGAGACTCTCCCGATGTAGTCAAATCTGAACATGCGTCTTTCTGGTCTGTCTTATCCAGTTCCAGATCGACAAACCTTTAAATTTGCAGCAAAGGTTATGACCAACAATGCAAGCAAGGCGAAGCTCTCTGGCAACTACTCTTCCAAGTGCTGGGGTCTCCTAGCCAGGTATGGAGCAAGCCTGGAGACGACTCAAAGTCGCCTAACAGCTTGTGGCCTCTCGGGGCCGCGTGGGTTCAAATCCCACTCCCAGCGCCACAAGGCACAATGATTCTCAGGTCAATTGGTTCATCTTTCTCATTGCGTTTTTTATCATGTGGGCAGATTTCTCGAACTCAGCCTGTGCATCGGCGTCCAATTTCAGTTTCAGAATCTTCTCAACACCGTTTCGTCCAAGAATGCATGGAACGCCGATCGACAGTTCCGAGAGACCGTACTCACCGTTCAAATATGTGGAAACGCTCGTTACCCTGTTTCGGCCTCTCATAACAGCGTCTGCCATGATCGATATGACGGCAGCTGGAGCGTAGATAGTTGCTCCTTTGAGTTTTATGACGTCAGCTCCAGAATTCTTGGTCAGGTTCACAATCTTTTCAATCTGTTCCTTCTCCAGTAACGCTGTTATAGGTATGCCTGACACGGATGCAAAATTCACAAGGGGAACCATTGAGTCTCCGTGTTCTCCAATTACGAGCCCGCGAATATCTTCTCTTGAAACGCCCAATTCCAGTGCAATGTATGATCTGAACCGTAGGGTATCAAGGATGTTGCCCATGCCGAAGACGCGGTCTCTTTCAAATCCTGATTCTTTGTAGGCAACATAGGTCATTACGTCTACTGGGTTGGTTACCATCATTAACTTGCATTCAGGAGCGTACTTGACGACTTCTCTGACGATCGATTTTGTGATCGCTGCATTCTTGTTAATCAAGTCGATCCGATTCATCCCGGGCTGTCTAGGAAAACCTGCCGTTACTATCACCAGGTCTGAACCCTGCATTTTCCGGTAGTCACTCGTGCCCTCGATTCTTCCGTCAAACTCGATCGCTGGTGCAGCCTGCATCATGTCCAGAGCCTCACCCAATGCGACATCCTCTGAAACGTCTACTAGCAGTACGTCGCCTATTCTGCGCCCCAAAATACTGAAGGCTGCCGAACTTCCCACTTTTCCTGCGCCGACTATTGTTATCATGACTTAGACTAGTCTGTTCGCTGCGAATAAACCTAACTAGGCGAAACCTGCCAAAAAAGCTTAATATTTCGGTAGAACTGCCGATTAATTCCAACGACAAATTACGCGCGCAAACGTTACCATCGCAGCTTCCTAATCATTGGCGTTAAAATATCTTCTTGACAATCACAGGTTCGACTGCAATACTAGGAGTTTGGGAGGAGAAGAAGTAGGGATCCGAAGTATCAAGATATTTCTCCGTATAGACCAGCCATTTTTCCCCGTTTTCGTCAATGCATTCTGCATAGCTCTTGCCGTAGTCGTCGCGGACTTCTTTGCTTATTCGCACTATCAAGGGGTATGTTCTTCTGTGTTGAAAGTCGCTTAGCATGGCTAAGACTGACTTCTGAATCTCTTCGCACTTCTCGTCTCCGGGATAGTTCTTAGCGTGAGCGAAACTTGCTCGGAATGGCAAGATACTTTCAAGCTTTTCAACATCCTCTTTCTCAAGTACTGTCGTTCTCCTGAATTTTCTCAACATTTTCTTTCTGAGTATGTCAGACTTGAGCGTTGAATTGTTGATTCTCTTAACCAGATTTGCGAAATCGCCAAACCCGAGCTTTTCAAATGGTTTCCTAATGTCGAATTTCTTGCGTATGAACAGGTCTAGAGATTTTATTGTGATTTGCCGAGGACCGAGATCAGGTGCTTCGTCTTCTATTGTCTCTTTCAAATGCTCCATTCTTTTGCTCCAGAGAAAGAAGATGTGGAAGTAAACTATGTCGCGCAGAACTCGTTCTGCAACCACGAAGACTTGGGACATTATTGCCGACCTAGCTTCGGCGTCTCTGGTTTCAGACAGGTCCCTACCATATTTCTCAATAGTGGCCAGATATTTGACCATGCCTGAGAGGACAGGTGGTACGTCGAAACCCAGCCCAAGCAATATGATAGATGTGACTTCATCAAGAGTTCCGATGGTTTCACTCGCAAACCCCAGCTTCTTTGCTATACGCCGCAATTCTGGGAGCCCGAATAGTTTCTGTAAAACTATTTCTGGATTTTCCATAATGGAGTATTCAAGTAGTCTCGTTTTGAAATCTCCAGAGTATCGTTTCAGCTCTGGGCCAAGGTCCGTCTCATCATGATATTCTCTTATCAAGGACGCAAGATTTTCGATGGCTTCTTCTTCTGGTGCTGTTGTTATTCCATAGCGAGTAATTATCCAAGGGTACTCAATATCCTCGTACAAGTTTGGTATGTCTATTTGTAATTGTTTGCTGGCAATGAGTGTATTTACAAGATTGCAGATATGTTTGTCGTCAAAATAAGCCAAAATCAACTGCACGATTGTCGGTCTGAATTGAGGACCCTTTTTTTGAAGAGCTGAACTTCGGACTTCTTTAGGTATCTCTGAACACGCACTAATCACTTTCTCAAGAAGCTGGGCCCCCTTGATATATGTCATGAATATTTTGGAGATAGTGTCTGCGTCAGACCGACTTCTGTATTCCAATGATTCCAGACACCCCAGCGGTCCAAATACTTGCTTTTCAAATTGAATCACCCCTGGGAAGGAATTTCCTGAGGGCATTTCCTCGCCTAGGCTTCTCTTGAGCACTCTTACAAGAGTCTGTTCTTCGGAATTAGACACAATAGCTTTCCTTATGGCAGTCTTGCGGCGCTTGTCATAGTCCCATTTTTTCTTTTTTTCGCTTAATTTGTCTGCTAGGAAAACTAACTCGTCATGGTAGAGCCCTTGAAGCATTCGAAATAACCCTGCAAGTTTCATAATCTCACATCGACTGTATGATCAGTGTGAACATTCAATCTACTACAGCTTTCTGCGACCGAAAACTCATTATGGAAACAGGCGTGCTTTAACTTTTCCATTGACTTTGCCACAGTGAATAATGTGGGCTCTCTGCATGATGTTGAGCCTCGCGCGCGCTAGGTTTTTCTGTGGAGAGGTGAGTGGTATGAATCTTCGTTCTGGATAGAGCGAAGATTTGGGACGATGGCAGAAAAAGCCTGAAATAACGCGCTGCGCATTCATTCAACTGGTAAATTTGATGGGTAGGACAAAATCGCGCATCGGAACACCGAGCAAGTACCCGCCGCTTCCCGAGGGCTCGATGGATTTTGCCAAGCCCGGTATGTTCACGCCAGAGGGGAGACTACTCCAGGTGGAGTGGGCTCGGAAGTGTCCATCAGGCGGAAACCTCGCTGTCGCGATGAAGACGTTGGATGGACTGATTTTTGCCAAAGGCAAAGGCTCTGTGAAGACAGAATTGGGGAGAGGAATTCCTTCGGTCTGGCACGTGGCCCAATCGCTGGCGTTCGTGGCCACTGGCAATAAGGGAGACATGTTCCATGTTCATGATATGCTTACGAGCCAAGACACCCAGACATTCAGGGATGCCGCTCGTAGGATTCGGTGTATTCTCCACGAGCACGCGGTGAGCACGGTCAAGCGACCGCTTGCTCTCCTCATTCTCCTCGGAGGGTTTGACGGCGGAGTTCAGAAGATTGCTGAACTAGACGTGCTGGGATCTCAGACCGAGTGTGACGCCTGGGCAATTGGCAGCGGAGACGTGAAAGCGCGAGAGCTGTTGGCAAGTTGTTGGAAGCCAGCCCTGAATCGCAAGTCGGGGTTGCGACTTATCAAGGAGATATACGGGTCATTGCCTGCAGAGACATACCTCCTGCCGAGGCCGAGCTCAAAATAAGAGCGCGCGTTAGTTCCCCACTTTTCCCATGGATAATTAGCAGGCAGTAAAGTCACAATAAGCTTAATTAATCGTGATATTTCTTTAGTTGCTACGGCGCCTAGGCCATGTAGATAGCCCTGGTAGTATAGTCCGGTCACAAAGAGGAATCGTTCCTCAATGCCGGAATAGTATATGCGGCTGTCGCCCGCAGGACATCACAGTCAAACTGTGAACTGTACCGGGTCCGAATCCCGGCCAGGGCGCCAATAAGAACTTCAAATCTTGGCAGCGTCCAACATGCTTCTAGAGAGAAGAATCGTCAATCTACCGTCATGAAAGACGTTTCCGAAGAAAAGCAAAGATTCCCAAGAGGATCTTCCAATACCTTTTCCAACAATCGAGCGCAACGGAGAACGCTCCCCTGTGCGAGCCCATGCTTCGCACCACTTATGGCTGGAGCAAGAACAGCGACGAGCCCTCAACCTACATTCATTTTTCTGATGGAGCTGCAAGAAGGGTCTGCTTGATAAAACCGGTCTGCAGCAGAAAACCACGGTCGAGCCCAAAGTGATCATGTGTCCCTGTTGCACATCGCCAAACGAGTCTTATGTAACTCTATGCGTGAAGTGCAAAAGCGTGCTGCGACTGCAAGACGCTGTTTCAATCTCAACCGTTCAGAAAAAAGTCGAAGAACAGAGCACGGTTATCGAGAAAATGCATGGTCAAATCAATATGATGCTTCAAGGGACTATGGAAAGGGACAAGCAGCATTTTGAAAAGAAATAGGCCCATCTCAAAGCCATTGACAAGACAGAGAAAAAGTGAAGCAATCAGTCTGCCTTAGCAACGTTAAGATGTGCGTTCATTCATTATTAGGACCTCTCATGCGTATAGCGCGCGTTCATTACCGCCTGTTTTCTCTTCCAGCGAGCTGTTGGCGCTACCCTTTCCTTCTTATGGCTCGTTCTACCATTCTGTAAAGCTTCTCCTGATGATCATGGTCCAGGAATTCCTTGGCATCGTTTATATACACAGCATAAGTCTGCCCAAAGATGTCCGAAGGAGGATCAGGGCATCCATCCTTTTTGATTAGGAACACTCTAGATCCCCAAGTCAAAGCAACTCCGATTTCTATGAGCACGTTGGGAGCCAGATCTGAAGTCTCAAAAACTGCAATGTCCGACGATATTATGTCTCTGGCGATCGCATTAAAGAGATGCTCCCCGTATCCAGCGTGAAGAGGAGTGAATTCAACTGTGATTGCCTGACCTTGATTCTCTGTATTGTAACGATTGACAGCTTGCTCGAACATCTCCTTGATGTTGTTCTTGAGCTCGTCCGTTTTGTAGTGTGAAGACTGAAACTTGTATCCTAGAACAACTTCAAGAACATTCTTCTGAGCCTTCTTTCTGGCGACATTCTCCCAGTCTTCTTCTTTGAATCCATATGGGGAGCCCTCAGGAACAGGAGGTTTCACTGATCGAAACAGAGATTGCAGTAATGCAACGACGGATGGTTGTTCGATCACTGACATAGTCACTCCTGAGCCTGTCTCTGGAAGCTTGGTTCCTGAGCTCATCAAAGCTCTCTCGATCGACTTTCTTCTTTCAACTTCGTATTTACCTCTTGCAGTAATCAAGACTGAATGAAACCCGTAAGGAGCGGTTCCAAGAACCTGAAGTCGCTCAACGAGACCTGATTCATGAAGAAGTTCGACCGCATCATTTACCTCTGGCACTGTGAGATCCGTTCCATTCTTCACATCTTTGGCGTCTATATAGACTTCATCGTTGAGCTCTTTCTGTCTGTTGTACAGAAACTTCAAAATTTTGTAGGCATTGTCCTGAATATCCGAGGGCATCCTTCGATCACACCGTTCTTCATTGGTATCACCTGCAATTTAAGAGCTTTGGAGCGTAGCAGAATAGACCTGCCAAAAGTTCAGGCTCTGATTCTCATGCTCCATGTAGGAAAACTGAAAAGTGCAATAGTTAATCCGGAAAGCTTTTTCGGGACAATTTTTCCAGTTCGGGTAACGATTTTCCTTCCTTGACCGTTTCAATCATTCGAGAGATAGCCTTGACGTCTTTGTTGTAGTCCCATAGAACCCAGGCCAAGAATGCAAGGGTGGAGACCGCAGTTCCTATCAAGCCAACAACCCAGGTCGTAACTGGACTAGGACCAAGACTCTGATAGAGAACTGTATAGAACAAGACCATAAGGCCTATGAAGTAGGCGAAGAGGAAGGAAAGCAGTGACGCGAGTTTGGTATGACTGCGATCAGCATAGATCTGAACCTTCAGTAAATCTGTAGTTTTGCTAGCTCTTTTCTTCTTAAGAGTCTGAGTGTCTCTGTCTACATGACTCTTGTTGGACTCTTCTTTCCTATTTTCGCCGCGGTTGATGTATGCTTCAACTCCGAAGGAAGTAGATAAAGCAACAAAACCACCACCCACGAACACCATGATCTCCTTGAGAGACTGGCCTGTAGGATAGGTGAATGTGCAGTAGAGAGTTTGAGCATAACGTCCCTCAATGAAGTCCAGCGAGAACATGAGCCATCTGTTATCCTCTTTGACGTAATACTGAATTGGAGAGGGTTGACTATCTGAGAAATACGTTGAAGGGGGAAGCCTTATGTGGACTATGAAGGGCTGGCCTAGCGTTGGTTGGGAGAGCGGTTCCATGAAAGCATACATCTCGCCGGACATTATGCCGCTGTAGTCTCCGAAAAAAGTTAGAACTACAGACTGACTTGCTCCGAGAGGATAGACTATCGCTAACAGGCTGTTTTCTGTGTTGATTGTAACTCCTAAAGTGAGTATGTCTTTCATGTCAGCGTTCCCAAAAAGCCATGGATAACTTGGATTCACGTCAAGACTTGCATTTACGATCGAGGAACCAGTGGTCGCGTTGAACCAGAGATGAGTTGAGAAATTGCCTATGTCAGGTTTGCCCGGAAGAGGCATAGGTGGATAGGGAGCGCCTTGGTGAATGGCGTATGCACTAGCGTTCACAGCCTTGTAGGGAAGCAGAACATAAATGAAATACTTTCGAGTTTCATTGAACCTGAAGGTCACACGTACATCCAAGCTTCTTGAGGGAACGTCGACGTAGACCTCTGTCTTGTTGAAGGTGGCTTCCGGGCATGGCCCCGCTCCTATCTCGACCGGTCCTTTTGGCGGGTTCTCGGACGGAGGCAAGGAAACTACAAAGAATAGAACAGCACCTACTACTACAAAGACAAGGACCAGCACGGCGTACTTCTTAACGGTAAGGTTCAGTGCCAGAGCACCTGCTCTATGGCATTTCAAATACAACTTAAAAGCATTGCTACGACAGGTTCTACCTCTCTGTCGGAATTCTGTTCTGTTACTTTTCGTCGGACAAGAAATTGTAGTTTTAGAGAAACTGTACTAGGGCTCGTATCCAACGAATTTTTACATGTGTTCGTTTCAACCGAAGACTTTGCAAAATCGAGATTGCGAAACAGTTTTAATTCAAGATTGCCACCATGATTATCGAATGTCAGATTTTTGCACCAGAAAGCAGAAAGTGTGCGACCTTTTCGATGAGATAAGAGCCATGCGTCTGATGCCTTATGATTATTGGCGTAGCTATCTAGAGGAAGCTGTGTATTGCTATCATGAACAGCGTAATATTGCTTGCATATTGACTTCTTCTGCAACGGTTGAAACCCTACTCTTTTGGGAGTATCTCAGGAGAAACAGAGAGCTAATCACACGCAAACTGAAAGAGTCAGGGAAAGGCGCAGTTTCTTTTTCCACTCTCGCGAGGAAGGAAGAGATTTTGTCTTTGGCAAAGCTGTTCGATAAGTTGAGGAATACCGAAATCCCATTGAAACTGCTCTTAGATGACCATGAGTTAGAGAGCTTCAAGAACATGGCAACCATGGAGGACAAAGCGAGAAGGAAAGCAATCAATAGTCTTAGTTTTATTTCCATCAGGAACAAGTTTGCACATGGAAGTATTTTTGACGTCGTTGGTCAAGTGATAGTCAAAAGGCTTCTGAGAACAGGATTGACTTTTGAGGCACTTGGACTTACAAGTGAGGAACTCGAAGAGATGGCATATCGGCAACTTACTAAGTGTCTGCTTTTCATGAGAGGTCTTTCTGCTAAGTGAACCGATTCTTTCACTCTGATTCCCATCCGGCGAAAAGTAACACATTCACAAATCAGGCAAAGAGGTAACAGAACCTCAAACAGCTTGTTCCATGTGAATTCTTGTTTCAGGCGATGCATCAAGGGAACGAGATTTGGGAAAAAAAGAAGCCCTCGGCCAGGGCGCCAATATCATTCAAGAGAACTATGATTTCTGACTTTTTCAAAGGTGCAGGGTTAGATTGAAAGCTTTAAGTGAAAACACCGGCACTGTGATCGTGAGGTTGCCTTGCTTTGCGGTATGTGGACTTTGTTGATTTGAAATACAAGCCCAAAGAAAATGATATGATCTGCACTTTCCTCGTCGAACCGATTGGAGTCGGCATTAAAGAGGCTGCAGGCGCAGTTGCGGCTGAGAGTTCCATCGGAACATGGACAGAGCTTACAACAATCAAACCATACGTTGAGAAGATTGCCGCCCACGTGTTCAGCATTAGAGGCAATCTGGCGAAAATTGCCTACCCTATTGAGCTTTTCGAGCCTGGGAATATGCCGAACATTCTGAGCAGTGTCGCAGGAAATGTCTTCGGTTTGAGGACACTTGAGAACCTGAGACTCGAAGACATAGACTTTCCGCCGACTCTCGTCAGAAGCTTCAAGGGCCCGAAGTACGGCATTGAAGGCATCCGAAAATTGCTGAAAATCTCTAGCCGACCGTTAGTGGGAACGATAATCAAGCCAAAGCTAGGTCTCAGAACGCTCGATCACGCAAAAGTTGCTTATGACGCATGGATCGGCGGATGCGACATAGTCAAAGATGATGAAAACCTGAGCAGCCAAAAATTCAACCCGTTTGAGGATCGGCTGACGAAGACTCTGGAAAGCAGAGATCGGGCACAAGAAGAAACTAGTGAAAGAAAGGTTTACATGATTAACGTCACGGCTGAAACAAAAGAGATGCTGAGAAGAGCAGAATTGATCTTGAAACAGGGCGGAGAATACGCCATGATAGATGTCTTGACATGTGGGTTTGCCGGCTTGCAGACGTTTCGAGAACAAGACTTCAAACTTGTGATTCATGCTCACAGAGCAGGACACGCGGCACTCACCAAAAACCCCAAGCATGGAATTTCGATGCGAGTCCTCTCCAAAGCCGTGCGGATAATAGGTGCAGATCAGCTTCACGTCGGAACTGTCGTCGGAAAAATGTTTGAAACAAGGGAAGAAGTAGCACAAAACTGTGAAGCATTGAGCACCGAGAAGATCAACCTCAAGCCGGTCATGCCTGTTGCTTCTGGCGGACTGTATCCTGGACTTGTTCCAGCCCTCATGAAATTCTTTGGAAAAGACTTTATCATTCAAGCTGGAGGAGGCATTCATGGCCACAAAGACGGCACAGTGGCAGGCGCAAAGGCAATGAGGCAGGCCGTTGAAGCCACCCTGAAGGGTATAAAGCTAGAGGAGTTTGCCCAGACACACAAAGAACTCAAGGGAGCACTTGAAACTTGGAAAACACCTAGCTAGGACTCGACGCTTTTTTTTCCTCTTCCCCGACTAGTTTCTTGAGCTTCTTTTCCATTTTCAGTTCGTATGCGTGTTCCTTAACATGCGGATATGTTCCCTTCAATTTGAAAAGCTCGTTCGGAGGCACAATCCGTTTCTCGCCAACCTTGACCTTCACGTTTTTCCCATAGAGTTCGTCTTCAAAAGGTTCTAAAGCCTTCACGACCCAGTGTCCGCGGCTCTTAGACAATACAAGAACCTTATTTTTGCCCTTGTAGTACCGAATTTCCTCACCCATCACACTTCACAACAGACTTTCTAACATGTCAGAAATATAAAACAAACCCTCTGCAATTGACATGAAGTTGCGGGGAAAACATAATAACACACTTGAACCGTCATTCTTAGTGATCAGAGATTGGCGTTTTCCCAACAACGTACCACTGGGAGATTTTCAAACACTTGGTTACATGATGTTCTGAAGAAGAGTGGACTTCCTCAGGATGATGTTCCAACAATAACAGCACGAGCCTCAAAGAGTGGATTGTGTGTCGTGTGCAAAGGCTCAAGAAACCTGTGTGGCAAGACTAGGTGTCCCATCATTGTAAAAGTCAACTACTATCTGAAAAGCGTACCATTGATGAACAGTAAAGACATCGCAGGGTCTTCTCCTCCGAGCGTTTTCATAGGAAGAATTGGATATCCAAACGTGTATGCAGGCCCGTTAGTTCCACCCGTGGAAGCGGATACGGCCATGTATGATCTGCCTGAACTTTGGTTTGGAAAATCGATGGACGAAATTGTGGCTTTTCGGTCAATGCTTATCCGTGGAAAGCAACGCGTCCATGTCCAAAAATTCAGTGAAGCGGGCAAAATCATTCAAGGAACTCGAGAACTGGCCCTTGCAATCAAGCCTGTCGATGTTGAACTGTTCCTCACAAGAAAACCGCATGGTTCAATATTCATGAGTGATGAAACCCAACCTTTCGGTCCCTCTGCCCCGATTCGGGACATGAAAATCAGCAACACGACATGGGATCCTC
>Ga0315293_10006723_pt1 | contig 10720 bp, 12 predicted proteins | sample YL17G13_20_MG_FD_203071 | JGI IMG/M metagenome (GOLD analysis project Ga0315293, IMG submission 203071) | Sediment microbial communities from Yellowstone Lake, YNP, Wyoming, USA - YL17G13_20 | ecosystem: Environmental > Aquatic > Freshwater > Lake > Sediment | place: USA: Wyoming | collected... | reverse complement strand
AAAGAATTTAAAGAATCTGCTTATGAAGACATACCATTACCAATTGGGGGAGGACAGACAATATCCCAGCCATATACAATTGCATTTATGCTTACTTTGCTTGAATTAGATAAATTAGATAATAAGCTTAAAATTATTAACACTCAAAAATTAAAAGCTGATAAAGGAGAAAAATTGAGTGAAAGAGATAGTGATAATAGAACATCAAATATCAAAATTTTAGAAGTTGGAAGCGGGAGCGGTTATGTTCTTGCTTTAATTAATAAGCTTTCTAAAAATGCAAAAATTTATGGTATTGAAAGAATAAAAGAATTAGCTGAAAATTCTAAAAAAATCTTGAAAAACAAGAAAAATATTGAAATTTTTAATTCAGATGGGACTAAAGGATTAAAAGAAAAAGCTCCTTTTGACAGGATTCTGGTTTCAGCTTCTTCAAAAGAAATACCCCAAAAATTATTGTCTCAATTAAAAGATAATGGGATTTTAGTTTGTGTTGTTAATGAGTCTATTGTTGTTGTAGAAAAAAAATTCAGGAAAAGTGAAATAAAGGAATATCCTGGATTTATTTTTGTGCCGCTTGTTGAGGATTAGTTATTTTTATAAACAATCAAATTTTATTAATTATATGGAGATGATATTATTTATCCTTGTTATTAGTGTCTTAGGTCCTATGATTGGTTCATTAATCGGGGTTTTAAAAAGACCTACAGAATCTTTTATGTTTAAGATGCTCTCATTTGCCGCAGGAGTTATGTTAGGAATTTCTTTTTTACAATTAATTCCAGAAAGTATAGAATTATCTTCAATATGGATATGTATTTTTGGGATTGTTGCTGGTTCAGTAATAATGTTCGGTTTTGATAAATTAATCCCTCATATAAACCCTGAATTATGCCAAGAAGAACCAAAGCATAGGCTAAAGAAAACAGCGGTATATATCTTTTTTGGAATTTTTTTACATAATTTCCCAGAAGGCATGGCTATTGGAATAGGTTCTGTAGCAGGATTTAAATTATCAATTGCTATTGCTTTGGCTATTGCAGTGCATGATATTCCCGAGGCAATTTGTACTAGTGCGCCTTATTATTATATTAGTAAAAAAAGATTAAAATCCTTTTTGGTTTCAGTTTCAACAGCAATACCTACTATTGTTGGTTTTCTTTTTTCATATTTTCTTTTTCAAAATATTCCTTTACAAATTGTTGGTCTGCTTATTGCAGCAACAGCAGGATTAATGATTTATATATCTGGAGATGAATTAATTCCAACTTCTTGTAATAAACATAACAAAAATTGGGACCATGGAGTGATTTTTGCTTTAATTCTGGGCATAGTGTTTGTTCTTTTACTTAAATTAATTTAAAACTCCCCTAATTTCATTTGCTTTTTTACTTCTTATGATAATAAATTTACTCTCTAATAAATTCTTTTATATGGGAAATAAAGAATAATGCATTGTTAAGAGAATCTTCTGCAGGCTCTTTATTTGCCTGAGGGATTGTTTCATAAGTAAAATTAGTTCTTTTAACTCTTTCTGTTTTTAATATATCTCTCAAAGCTTCTGCTCTTCCCATTATTTCTTCATATATTTTTAATAGCTCTTTTTCAACAATTCCTTTTTCAACAAGTTTTCTAAATTCAAAATAAACTTGTTGATGCTGACCTTGTGTTGATTTAAGAGGGATATTTTTTGATATAAGATAAGCTTTAGCACTGTAGAATATAGCATAATAAGAGTGACTAATAACACTGCTGTAAAAGCTTACTGAATTTGGAAATTCAAATTCTTTTTTTAATTGTTCTTCTTCGCTAAGTTTTTTTAAAGCTTTGGCTGCAAAAATTTCATTTTCTGCTCTATCCATTAATAAACTAACCTTTGAATCCATTTGAAATTGCCTCTGCTAATAATGAATAATATGGCGCTCCTCCATAAAAAATTAAATTATTTCTTGCTATTTCTTTTCCATAATTTTCTTTTTTATCAAATAACATATCTAAGAATTGCTTAGATGTAAATGCATATAAATGAATTTTTGGGATACTTGTCTCACTTTCATATTTTAGTTCAGAATATATTAATTTAGGTTCAATATCTGAGATAATAACCACATCTAGATCAGAATTTTTTGTGAATGTTGCTTTTGCATAACTTCCTGTTACAATAAGTGTAAAAAATGCAGTAGGCATTTTATTTTTTATGTTTTCAATAATCTTGAAATTAAATCTATTTGTATTCCAGGAGTTATACTCTTTTAAAAACCCCCAATATTGCTGTGCAAATGCAGTATTTAATTCTATATTGTATAATATTGTTCTTTTTCCTATTTTATTAAATTTAATTAGTTTATTTTCTATTAATCTTTTAATCTCATTATAGATATAACCCTTTGATTTCTTTTTTGATATTTTTTGTATTCCTGAATATGTAAGGCTATCCCATGGTTTTTCTAAAAAAACCCCGTCTATTTCATATTGTTTTTTTAGTATTTCTTTTACCATTTTTAATAGTCCTTAATATCAGACTATATAGTCCTATTAAATAGACTATATAAATTTTTCTATATATTAAAACTCCCCTAATTTCATCTGCTTTTTTCCGTCAATAGTTTCATGTATGTTTATCTTGAAAACTTCAAAGATGTTTTCAACTGCTGGCAGGATTTGATGATTAAGATAATATTCAATATCATATTCTCCTTTTTCGCTTGGGAGTTTTGCTCTTTCTCTTACAAGGGCTTTTGTTTTTCCTGTTTTTGTTTTTTGATAATTTTCTGGTTCTGCAATATAATATTCAATTAACATTCCAATATCAATAGGCATTTCTAATGCCTGCATTTTTTTAGCAATTGTGACATGAGGATTTATTGATTTATATTCTTCAATTGGTTTTTTTAACTGTGTTCTTATAAGAATTTCTTTTAAATCAATTTCCCTGTTTTTTATTTTCTTTATTACCTGCTTTACATATTCTAATGCTTTTTTTTCATTTCCTTCCTTAAGAATTAGCTGGAGTACTTTGTTTTGAGTTTGTCTTGCTAAATCGCACCAGTCTCTTCTTACTGTTTCAAAACCCCTGATTTTTATTTTGTCTTTTTCATCTATTAGAGCATATTTCTTTTTTGCTCCAAATTCTCCTGTTCTTTTTGTCACCCAGATTCCTCTTTTAAATAAACCTTCATAATCAAGCTCCATTATTCCTGGAAGTGTTTTATTTATTTTTTCTAATACTTCTAAAGATTGTTTTTCTGTTTTATCTCCTAAAGTTATAGCGATACTATCTGTATCGCTGTATGTAACCTTAAATCCTGATTTTTCAAAAATATTAATTGCTTTTTTTATGTTTTGCTTTGCAAAATAAGCTGTTGATGCTGCTGCTTCCCTGCAATAATATCTTGCACCAAAAAATCCCTGATAACCATAAGCTGCATTTGCAATTAGTTTAAATGCATTGCTTCTTGCTTTTGAAATTGGGTTAGGGTCTTTATTATATTCTTCTTTAAACTGCCTTCTTTTATCTATTATTTCTTTTAATAAAGAAGGTATAAAGCCTTTATTGGTTTTGGAGAAATATATTTTCTTTTTATCTGCTATTGATTCATAAGAATCTTTTTTTTGTTTTGTTAGAGTTGATAAAGATAGATTATAACTCACTATTACACTTGCATACATGCTTGAGAAATCAAAAAAACCTATTTTTTCATACAATCCTGGTGTTGGCTGGAATACAAAAGCTCCCTCATATTTTGGAAGCATTCTTCTTTTGCTTATTTCATCATGAGTTGGCCTTTTTTCTGTTATTTCATTAAACCTGTCTAAATTATGAATAATTAAATCTTCAAAATTACTTGCCATTGTGTTTCTTGAAATATTAAACAAAGGTTCATTTACTATTTTTGTTATTTCTAATAAATCAGGCCATGCTTTTTCTATTAATTTATAGGTTAATACAGAATCTTGAAGATTATATTCAAAGAATTTTTCCCAATCTGGCTTGATTGAATTTGTAGATTCTAGAGGAGAAAAATCAAGTTTTTTTTCACCTAAAAGTTCTGATGCAACTTCATTTAAGCTTAATGTTTCTGACTGCAAATATTGAGAATAAGCATTTTTAATAAATCTTAATAAGTCAATATGAACAATCCCTTTTATTTTTCCTGTTAAAATGTTCCCTCTTGAAAAAACAGGCTGAGAATTATCAATGCCTAGATTTAATTTCATGTTGTTTTTTTCAGCTCTTGCTCTTAAATAAGGCAAGTCAAAACCATCTGAAAAATATCCTACTAAAATATCAGGATCATATTGTTTAATATATTTTACAAATGCTTCTAACATATCTGCTTCATCTTTAAAGCATTCTACAAAATCAAGCTTATCAGAGCATTTTTTCCAGGTAAGGACTTTTTTGAAATTTTCTCCAACCAAACTTATCATTAATATTTCTCCTTTTCCTATTTCTAATTCATCTGCTTCAATATCATATGCAAGAATTTTAGGTTTGAATTCTTGTTTTTCTATTTCACTAATCTTATTAACTTCTAAAACTATGTCTGTATTCAGAGCACTGTCTATTCCTCCAAATTTTTCTGAATTATTAAGAACTTCTCCATTAATTTTATACCAGTTAAGAGGTTTTAGTTTTTTTTCAATAATATATTGAGTAATAAAATTTAAATCATATCCTCTTCTTTTATCCACTTCTTTCATGCCTATTTTATCTGCAATTGCATGAGCGTCTTTGTAATTTGTTATAAAAATTTTAATTGCTTTTATATCTTTACCAAGAAATTTTTTATTATGAATTTCTGTTTTAATTACTTTTGATTGTCTTCCTGCATTTTCTATTTTAATTTTTTCTATTTTTTCCTGAATCTGCTTTATTTTAGTTTCTTTTAATTTTGGCTTTAAAATTGCCCAAAAATAAGGCTCAAAATTGTCAATTATGCATGCTTTTTTATTATTTTCCAGCCTTCCAATTATTTTCACATAATTTTTTTCCTGAAAGTCAAAATAATCATAGTCAATTGGGATAAAGTTGATTGTGGTTTGCATAAATAAAAGAAATAGAAGGATTATTTAAAAGTTAGGTTCTTGTTGATATTTGGTATTATTGTGTTATTATTGTGTTATTATATAGTAGTTACAAATAGAAAAGTTTAAATATATGATCGCAGTATATTAATTATGAAACAAACATTAGATTCAGAAATAAGCACTAACAGTGAATCTATATTTGCTGATTGGATTATCAGTTCTTTAGCTCTGCGTACACATAGGGGTGTGCCTCTTGTTGTCAATTCAGATATTAAATATGGGAGTGAAGGAGATACTCATGGGGAAATTAATGCTTATTTTGATGATGGCCTTATAAAAGGTAGCCACATAAATACAGCCAAATACATCTCTCCTATTTTTCATGGTTCTGAAGATGGGAAGTTTAATCCCAATGACTATATTGATTCTCATTTGCTTGCAATTATTCAAGAGGTTAATAAGAAAAATAGTGCTGTTAAACATAAATTAGATAATCAAAAAGCATACTTTGCTATGTCAGAAAAAAGTTTAGAATCAATAGGCAAAAGTGCATAATTTTATTAATCCTGTTTCTTTTTAATCTTTATTAATGTTATAAATCTGTTGAGATATGCTTGTTGAGATTAAGCTAAACAACAGAAGAAACGCTTAATAAGTTTGTAATATTACTAAATTAATTATAAATAATAAACTTAAAAACACATAATGGGCTTACAAATAGGAGAAATAATAAGTAAGAAACAGATTCAGTTTTCTGATTTAAAAGGCAAAACAATAGCTGTTGATGCTTTTAATGCAATTTATCAGTTTCTTACAACAATAAGGCAGCCAGATGGAACTCCACTTAAGGACAGCAAAGGAAATATTACAAGCCATCTAAGTGGACTTTTTTATAGGAATATAAAATTAATTTTAGAAGGAGTAAAATTAATTTATGTTTTTGATGGAGAAGCTCCTGAACTAAAAGGAGCAACCCGCGAAAAAAGACTAGAGGCTAAGAAATTAGCTAAAGAAAAATATGAAAAAGCTGTTGCTGAAGAAGATATAGAAGCAATGGGCAAGTATGCCAGAAGCGAGGTTCATTTAGATGAAAAAAAGATTAAAGAAAGCAAGGAATTATTAGAAGCAATGGGAATTGCTGTAATTCAGGCTCCAGGCGAGGGAGAGGCACAAGCAAGCTATATAGCAGACAATGATGGAATTTATGCTGTTGCATCGCAGGATTATGACTGCCTGATGTTTAAAGCACCTTTGCTTATTCAGAATTTAAGTATGTCAAGAAAAAGAAAAACTATTTCTGGTTATAAAGAAGTTTTTCCTCAGGTGATAAAGCTTGACGAAGTATTAAAAGAATTGGGAATTAACCAGGAACAATTAATCTGCCTAGGAATTTTATCTGGAACAGATTATAACCCCGGAGGTGTTAAAGGACTAGGGCCTAAAAAATCCTTGAAATTAGTCAAGGAATTTAAAACAAAAGAAAATATTTTCAAAGCTGTTGAAGATAATGAAAAACTTGAATTAAACTTTGACTGGAAAGAGATTTATAATGAGATTGCAAATCCTAATATTGATAAAAATTCTAAAATCATTTTTCCTAAAATCAATAAAGATAAAATTAAGGAAATTTTAATAAAATATGAATTCAGTGAGGCAAGAATTGACAATCAGCTGGCAAAGTTTGATGAGTTAAAGAAGGCTAAGGCGCAGAAGACGCTGTTTTGAATATTTATTTTCCACTTAATCCTTCTGCAAGGCCTTCAGCAACTCTCATTTTTCTTTCTAATTTTGCTTGTTTAAGTTCTTCTTTTGCTTTATTTCTGTTTTCTTTCATTGCTTTGAAAATATCTTTAAGATTTTTAGAGAATATTGATGCAACTACTAAACCAATAATTACAATAACAATTCCTATTAATTGCATCCACCAAGTATTAAATAAACTTACTGTATTAATGATATATCCTGCTAATTTTTTAAGCGCTCCTGTTATTGAAATTATTATAACCAATCCTATAGAGATTATGTATTTTGTTGCAGGTGAAAATAATGAAAAAATCTCCATAACTCTAAAAATATATATAACAAAAGCAATCCAAAGAGCTAATGTTAAAACAAATAACCAAGTTAAACTTGGCTCTAATCCAATTGTGTATTTAGAAACAGGGTCTGTATATGGAGATATTTTTTCATAACTCGCAATTATTGGACCAGTATACTCATTTTTTGCAAAAATCTTCCCCCATTCTTGTTTTAGATATGGAATTCTCTGCTCCTCATCTGTTAATTTTTCACCTGCTTTCTGAATCCCTTGTAATTCTGGAGGAACTGCAGAATCACTATCTTGTGCTTTAATTAGTGATATTACAAAAATATTTAAGATTAATAATACAAATAAAAATAATACAATGCTCTTTTTCATAAAATAAGTAATTAACAGAAGTTTTTAAAGATTAGGATTATTATATTATTAAGTTGCACTCAATGCATCTTGCTCTGCTTTTAATCTCCTAGCTTTTTTATAAGTATCTGTATAAGCTCTTTCTCCTTCAACCTTTCCTGCTGCCTTTTCCATTCTTACTGCTAGCTGACTAAATCCTATGTGTATCAAGAAAAATGCAATAGCTCCTATAACTATTGTACCTCCAATTGCAAGTGCAGTTGCTTCTCCAGCAAATGCAAAAATCCAGGTATTTATTGCTCTTAAGAATCCAACTACTGATAATATTCCTGCAAGACCTATTCCAATTAATGCTTTCACTGCAGGGCTTCTAAACATAGTTACTCCTAAGATATCATAAGTTCCTGCAGCAATTATTAATAATAAGAATATAGTAATAAAAACTTCCTCCCAGGTATCCCCCATCTTTAAAAAGTCTGTAGTTGTTTTAACCCAGGCAGGGACAGCAGCACTTATTAATATTACATTAACAGCTAATAATACTAGAATAAATAATGGCAAAATTAATGATTTCTTTTTTATCCCTTTTTTCATGTTTGTTTAAGCTTTTTATTATTTATAAATATTCTTATCTTGAGTTATATTTTATCTTCTATAGTTTTCAACTCTTGGTTTTACTGTCCAGATTAATAATACCCCAAGTATAATAATTATTATTTGATAAACTATTTCTCCTGGGACTAAATAAGACATCAACTTATATTTTTCAACACTTGTTGCTATACTTTGTATTTTTAGTAAAAATGGCAGAATTCCAATTATTATTAAAATCAATCCAATAAGCTTTTCTTTCATTGCCATTTTATTTTCTCTTTTTTATTATATTATAGGGTTCTTGGTATTTATAAATGTTTTATTTTTAATTTATTTACTTTTAGAACTTCGGCGGCTTCGCCAACCTAAGTACTAACCTCTTTGATATCTGATGAATTTTTCTTGCTTTGAATACAAGCTTTTTAATATAATAATAACAACAGATTGATAAAGAAGAAAATTAAGGTTAAACTTGTTTTCCTTAATTAATTATTAATGATATTATTTGATATTTTTTTATTTTCAGTGTCTCTTACCAAGAGCTTTAATCATTTTTTCTCCAATTGTTCTTGCATCTGTTACATTCAGTATTATTAAAGCTCCTATAATCAAGACTATCCCTCCGAAAATAGATGCAAAGAATTCATAAATATTTATGAAAGTGTCTGTTAATAACTGATAAGGCAGGAATTCATAAGGGTCAATGCTTCTAAGAACAATCCATAATCCAATTAAAGCAATTACTGTTCCTGTTTTTCCAAAACTTTCATATATAAATCTTATTAAAAAAGCAACACCGATTAATACTGCAATAATCAAAATCCAGGAACCTATTTCTTCTCCTAAATAACCATATAATAGCCCTCTTTGCGCCATTACCATTGAGATTAATAATGAAAGCCCTAATGCAATAACTCCTGAGACTGCAAAATTTTGAAAAGCTTTATTGACAGTGTAAAAGATTATTGCAAAAAAAATCAAGAAGATTATCCCAAAAATCACCCATTCATTTTGTAAATAATCTAAAGGAGAATTATAATAGCCCCAGCCGCCAAAATCATAAGCAGAAACTAATGGAAGGATAGCAAGTACTATTATTGATAATAATACTAAAACTGATAAATCCTCTTTTTTCATCTTGATATTTTTAATTTAGTATTGTTTATAAATATTGTTGATTTCATAAAAACAATATTTATAGGGTTATATTGATAATTATAAAACAGATTAGTAATGTTAGAATAAGAGATAAAGTGATTGGAGAGCAAGTTATGAAGAAATGCTTGGTGAATAGATGCTTCATATTAAACTCGTTTAGCATATTATTAATAAATCAAAAATAAAAATAAATATTAAGAAATAAAAAACAAAATAAAAACATGGTAGGATATGATTTTTTAGGAAATATTGCAATAATCAAAGGCGAAGAAGAGGGCAGGAAAAAGAGCAGAGATGAAAAATTAAAAGAAGCAAAGAAAATTCTGGAAAACCCTTATATTAAGAGTGTTTTAGAAAAAGTTGGGAATGTTCATGGCAGATTAAGAACAATTAATATTAAACATGTTTTAGGAAAAAGGAATTTAGTTGCTATAAGCAAGGAAAATAATTGTGTTTTTAAGTTTAATGTTAAAACCTGTTATTTTTCTTCTAGGCTTTCTAGTGAAAGAAAAGCAATTGCTGAAAAAATTAATAAAAAACACAAGGTTTTAGTTATGTTTGCAGGAGTTGGTGCTTATCCTATTGTTATATATAAACTTTCTAAACCTAAAAAAATTATGGGTGTTGAATTAGGAAAAGATTGCTGTAGGTATTTTCAGGAGAATTTAAAATTAAATAAAATGCTTGGTAAGATTGAAATTATTCAGGGAGATGTTAAAAAGAAAGTAAATTCTGGGTTTGGCAAGTTTGATGTTGTTGTTATGGCAAGACCTAATTTAAAAGAGAGCTTTTTAAAACAAGGGCTGTTAGCTTCAAAAAGAGGAACAAGAATTTTTTATTATGGTTTTTGCAATATTGATGAGAAAGATAAAATGATTGAGAATTTGATTAAAGAAGCCAGAAAATTAAAGAGAAAAATTAAGATTGTTGAGGTTAAGAAAGCAGGGGATATTGCTCCTTATAAATACAGGTACAGAGTTGAGATTAAGGTTTTGAAATAAAGTTATACAAAGGTTTTTAAATATCTGTTGTTAATAAATGAAATGGGAGAGAATATTTGCGAATACTTTTCAACTAATAAAGGAGATGAATCTAAAATATATTTTTTAAGGGGGGTTTTGTGCTGTGCAAATACCAATTGCCCTTATGATAATCAAATTGGAAAACCCTTTAAATGTGGGGGAGAAGGATTAGCGACAAGGTTTTGCAAAACTAATGGGTTAATATTAGAAGATCCTTCATTATTAAATGAAAGAGCAAAGGCAGGAGATTTGGAATTAGAATTGCAGGCAGAAGTTGCACAAGTGGCACAAGTTGTGTAATATCAGATTTCTTTTTCTTTATATACAGAAGTTGGAGCTTCACCGCCATGCCAGGTAAATCTTGGCCTTATTCTTATTGGATATAATCGTTCTGAATTATCATCTAATAAAATTGCAGAACCTCTTAAATCAGGCAGGTTTTTCATTGATTTGTTAATGCTTTCTAAAAGATAAGACTGCATTATTTCATTTAAAGCTTCAATATCTTTTTTATTTG
>Ga0315293_10006722_pt1 | contig 10720 bp, 6 predicted proteins | sample YL17G13_20_MG_FD_203071 | JGI IMG/M metagenome (GOLD analysis project Ga0315293, IMG submission 203071) | Sediment microbial communities from Yellowstone Lake, YNP, Wyoming, USA - YL17G13_20 | ecosystem: Environmental > Aquatic > Freshwater > Lake > Sediment | place: USA: Wyoming | collected... | reverse complement strand
GTGCACAAGCATTGGGTCGAGTTTGCCGACGACTTCGGCGACGAACACAAGATGCCGTTCGTGTGCCTGGGCGCCGATTGCGAGCGTGTTCTCCTGTCAGATACCGACACCCGAAAGGGTGAGTCCTTGCATGACCAGGAGCCCCGTGATGAGCATCGGTGCTTCGTGTGGGATTGGACGCTGAATGAGGCCGGCGATCTCAGGATCCTAGCCGGTGGCGTTCAGATTCTCGATGGGATCAAGCGATTCGTGGCCGAGTTCGGCGATCCTACCCTCTTCGACATTCTGATCGCCTGCGAGCCAACCAAAGGCAAGGGCGGCAGAAAGTACGTTGTCACCGCAGTGCCCGGCCAGGCCGAACCGCTTTCCGATGAGATCATGGCGAGGATTGCCGCCGACATACCCGACTTGATGGAGATCGTTGACCCGGCGCCACTTGGAATTGAGGAAGTGGCGAAGCGGGTCGGCGGGCAGGTTCTGTATCCAAGTGAGGATGAGAGTCTGGCGCAAACCGAACCGCCGCCAGAAGACAAGGACTGAGCAAGACATGGCCCGGCCGGCGCCACCGCGTGACGCCGGCCGGGCATGATGGGCCTGCGTGTAGACTGGTGGCAGGGCGGTAGGCCTTGACGTTTTCCGGGGCCATGTCGTGAGATGTGGGTTTCTACCTGCAAGGAGTGCTGAGAGCGCCCTGGGCGGTTCTGAGGTGATCGGCATATGAGCGAACGGGCGGCTGAGACGGGCGAAACCGGGCAGGTAAGCACCCTGCCAAGGTGTACGGCAACCACGGTGAGCGGCGAACCGTGCAAGGCGGCATCGCTGCCAGGCAAGCCAACCTGCCTGTTTCACTCGCCAGAGGAGGCCGGGCTGCTGAAGGATGCGCAGCGGGGAACGGCTGTCCAGGTGGCGACAGGGGCCTCGCTTGCGCGGTGACAGACAGTCCCGGTGAGGCCGGGACCTGCCCCGATCGGGGACCTTCTCGCCCAGGGCGCCTAAACCGCGCGCCAGGTTGGCGTGTGTGGCTCGCTCGAGTCTCGGGACGGGTGGTGGGTGCGGCCGGCGGCGGGGTTATCGGCATGGCCTCCGCCGCCGGCTTGGGCCTTTGAACTTGTGCGACGTCGCACGAATCTCTCCTGGGAACAGCACAGGGCCCTCCTGGGGCAGAGCTTCGCCCTTGACTTCCTGGGCGGGTAGAGCCATCATGCGCTTGGTGATCCGGCCATGAACGCACGACAACGATATCGCCGAGACGGCCCCGAGCTCACCTGGATCACCACTTCAGTGCCTTCGAGCTCGGGGCCTTCTCATGGCCCAGGGAGGGTGATCATGCGCAAACAGGGATCGGCGATCGGGCAGGTGAGGCGAGGGCTGTACAAGACGGCCCGGCTGCTGGGCGACCTCCACGCGGTGACCACGGGCAAGATCGGTCGGCGGCTGGTAAACAGAGCCATCGGACGGGCGATCGGGAGGCTGTTCTGGAAGTGAGATGTGGGCGGGGGCGCTGGCAACCAAAAACCCCCTCTGAGGTTGCCGGCCTCCCGCCCTCCTAGAAAAGGCGAGAGATGAACAGCGGAAAAGACGAACTGCCGGATCCGAAAATGGGCCTCCCGTTCAACGCGCGGGATATGGCGAAGCAGTTCTGGATAGCTGATGAACTCGGCATCACGATGGAGCGATTGGCCGAAGCCCATGGTATCACGGTAGAGCAATTGGAAACGATTCGCGCCGGGCTCAGGGAACTCGAAGAACTATAGCGCGATGATCACCGGGGCCGGTCGGCGGGGGAGAACCCCATTCGCCTCTGCTGGCCGGCCCGGAAAAGGAATGGGGAACAATGGCTGACACGATGAAGGCGGCCTGTTACTACCGAGTGAGCACGGACGAGCAGGCGAAGAAGATGGGCCCGGATATGCAGCGGACGCGATGCCGGGCGCTGTGCGAGGCGCGGGGTTGGGAGGTGGCGGAGGAGTTTGAGGACCTGGGCCTGACCGGGCGGAACATGGACCGGCCGGGCTTGCAGGGGCTGCTTCGGGCGGCGGCCGACGGGCAGATCGGGGTGGTGGTCGTCTACCGGCTGGACCGACTCGCCCGCAAGTCGCGCCACTTGCAGGAGATCTGGGAAGACCACCTGGCGAAGCACGGCGTGGAGCTCGCCTCGACCACGGAGAGCATCGACACCTCGAACCCCATGGGCCGGGCGATGATGGGTATGGTGGGCATCATGGCGCAGCTGGAATCCGAGATGATACAGGAGCGCACCTCCGACGGCCGGCGGGAGAAGGCCCAGCAGGGCGGGTTCGGCCTGGCGGTGCGGAGCTTCGGGTTCCGGTGGGACAGGGGGGATAAGGAGACGGGGCGCCCGAAGCGGCCGGTGATCGTCGAGGCCGAGGCCGAGGTCGTGCGCACCATCTTCGACATGGCGGCGGGCGGTCACTCGGCCGAGGGCATCTGCAAGGCGCTGAACCGGCAGGACATACCCCGGCGCCAGGGCGGGAAGTGGCGGAATCCGGAGATGCAGGGGCTTCTCGCGAACCCGGCCTACATGGGGCGCTTCGTGACCTGGCGCGACCCGGAGACGGGCGAGGAGACGCTGGCCGATCCTGAACTCTGCCCTCCCCCGATCGTGGACGCGGCGGTGTGGCAGGCGGCGCAGGCTGTCACCCGCGCCTACCGGGGGCATCGGCGGCCCTGGGTGAAGCGCACTTTCCTGCTGAGCGGGTTCTGCACCTGCGGGAACTGCGGCGAGCGGACTCTCACCATCCGGCAGCCGGACGAGAAGCACGCCTACTACGCCTGCAACGGCGTGCCTCAGGGCGAGTGCGACGCCAAGCACATCCCTGCGGCGGCTCTCGACGCGCAGGTGTGGGGGTTCATCCGGCGCTTGCAGGATGACCCCGAGATGGTGAAGGCCTACGCCCGGCAGACAACCGAGGACCTGCTGCCCAAGTGGGAGCGGGAACTGGTGCGCGTGGGCGAGCAGCTCAAGCGTTGGCGCAATCGTGAGCGGACCGCGAGGGAGAAACTGGAAACCGGCATCTACACCGACGAGGCCTACGCGAAGACGATGGCCGAGTATGATCTGCACTGGGGCGACTTGCAGGCCGAGGCGGCGGCGCTCGAGGAGAAGATCACCCACGCCCGGCAGGAGCGTGCCGACGTGGACTGGCAGGCGGAAGTGCTGCGGCGAGCGGGCAGCCTGGACGCACTCGACCAGGACGGCAAGCGGCGCCTGCTGTCGGCGTTGGGCGTGGCGGTGACGGTGTGGACGGTGAAGGATGAGCGGGGCAAGCTGGTGGACGTGAGGGTGAAGCTGGAGACGTATGCGGTGCCTGTGTCGGCCTTGGCATCGGCCGGGACCATGTCTTGACATCATATGGTATAATGTAGCCGATAGGCGTTGTGGGTCGGCGTCAGTGGCGGCGGGGCTCCGTGCCCGAAGGGCCGATCTCGCATAACGCAGGCGGTAGGCGCAGTCCGGGCGAGCGGGCCGCGCCCTCTCGTTTTTCCGCTGTGCTTCCGTGTCTCTGTGGTTCCTCTTCGTCTTGACACAAACAGATGTTTGCGTTATGTTTGGCCCTAGAGAGCATCGGGAGTGTCCAATGGATTTCGTTCATCTGCATCTGCACAGCGTCTTCTCATTTCTGGACAGCACCTGCCGCCTGGATCGGTTGATCGCGCGGGTGAAAGAGCTGGGGATGTCGGCGGTGGCGGTGACGGATCACGATGGCATGTATGGCGCGGTGCGGTTCTATCAAGCGGCGAAGGCGGCGGGAATCAAGCCGATCCTGGGGACGGAGCTGACGACGGAGGGTGGGTTTCACCTGACGCTGCTGGCGATGTCGAAGCGGGGGTATGGGGACCTGTGCCGGATGGTGACGGCGGGGCACTTTCGGGTATTGCGGGAGGCGAAGAGGGCGGCACTCCATTGTCATTCCGAGCGAAGCGAGGAATCTCGCCGTCTGTCTGCTCAGAGGAGGGAGGCAACCGAAGACGATGCGGCTTCGGCCGCACGCCGCCGAAGCAACGGGAACACCCGTCCTGCGGGACGGGAGGTGACAGGTACGGGGTCGGCGGGCGTGGGAATGCCCGCCCTACAGCGGCGGGATGCCAATCGGCCGATTGGCTCGCAGTGGCGGAAAGCGCCGCGGTGTGGCTTCCGCACGATAGCGCAATGCGCCGACGACGTGATCGCGCTCTCGGGGTGCCGGTTCGGGGAGGTGCAGGCCGCGGTGCGGCGCGGCGATGTGGAGGGGGCGAGGCGCGCGGTGCGGCGGTTTCAGCGGATGTTCGGTCGGGATCGCTTCTTCATCGAGCTGACGCTCGAGGAGGGCGAGCGCGACCGGATGTACGTGGCGAAGCTGGCCGCGCTGGCGCAGGAGATGGGCGCTCCGACGGTGGCGACCGCGAACGTGCACTATCTCACCCCCGAGGAAGCACCGATCCAGGATGTGCTGGCCTGCATCCAGACCCTGACCACGCGCAGCGAATGGCACCCGATCCGGCGCGCCGAGGCAGGGCGCGATCTGAAGTCCCCGCGGGAGATGGCGCAGGCGTTCTCGCATCACCCCGAGGCCCTCAAGAACACGGCGCGGATCGCGGAGATGTGCGATGTGGATTTGGGGCTGGGGGAGCTGCATTTCCCACATTTCAGGATGCGGCGGATGGAGGGCATTCACCGCGGAGACACAGAGAACGCAGAGGATCAACAAGCGGCGGGCATGCTTCGCATACCCGCCCTGCACTACCTCCCCGATTGGCTTCCGAAGCCCGATCAAGAGGTGGAGGGAGAGGCGGCGGAGCGGTTGTTGGAGTGGTTGTGCTGGAGAGGGGTGGAGCGGAGGTATGGTTATGGGATCGCGGCTTCGGCAGCACGCTACCGAAGCAACCAAAACAGGGATGGCGCACCCGATTGTCATTCCGAGTCCGCCCCGGGCGGGCGAGGAATCCATTCAAAAAGGAACGCCTCCGCTTTGGCGGACGCATCCGCTTTGGATGGATCCTTCGCTGGAACTGCTGCGGCGTTGCTTCGCAGCCGCCGCATTGCTCAGGATGACAACAAGACTGCACGATCGGCGGGCATGCTTCGCATACCCGCCCTACACGACGTCGTCGGACGCCTCCAACACGAACTCGATATCATCCGCGACCTCGGCCTGTGCGAGTATTTTCTGGTCGTCTGGGACATCGTGGAGGAGTCGAGGGCACGGGGGATTCGCTGCTCGGGGCGGGGATCGGCGGCGGATTCGCTGGCGAGCTATGTGCTGGGCATCACCGATGCTGATCCCCTCGCGGCGCGATTGCTCTTCGAGCGCTTCTTGAATCCCGAACGGCGCGGCATGCCGGATATTGACATCGACTTCGACTCCCGCCGGCGGGATGAGATGCTGGAGTATGTGGCCACGCGTTACAGCGCGGAGCATACCGGGATGGTGGCCACGGTGAACACGTACAACGCGCGCTCGGCGATCCGGGAGGTGGGCAAGGCGATCGAGCTGCCGGAGACGCTCATTGACCACATCAGCAAGTCCATGCCGTATATCCCGGCAGGCCGCATTCGCCAGGCGATCGCGACGCTGCCCGAGCTGCGCGGATCTGATTTCGATCTCGACGCGCTGAGGGAGCTGTTCGATATCTGCGAAGCGATTGATGGTGTCCCGCGCCATCTCAGCGTGCACCTGGGCGGGGTGGTGATCTCCCGCGACCCGATCACCGATGCCACGCCGCTGGAGGTGTCAACCAAGGGCGTGATCGTCAGCCAGTTCGACAAGGATGACATCGAGGCGCTGGGGCTGGTGAAGATGGACCTGCTGGGGCTGCGCAACCTCGCGGCGATTGATGAATCAGTGCAGACGGTGCGCGAGACGCGCGGGGTGGAGCTCGATCTGGAGCGCATTCCGCTGGATGACGAGAAGACGTTCGAGCTGATTCGCTCGGCGCGCACGGTGGGGGTGTTCCAGCTCGAGAGCCCGGGGATGCGGGGCCTGGTGTCCCAGCTCCAGCCAACGCGGTTCGATGACATCATCGCGCAGGTGTCGCTCTTTCGCCCCGGTCCGATGCAGGCTGACATGATCAAGCCATTCCTGGCGCGGCGGCATGGAAAGGAGCCGGTTGCGTACATCCACCCCGCGGTGAAGCCCGCGCTGGAAGAAACGTACGGCGTGATCCTCTACCAGGAGCAGGTGCTGGAGGTGGCGAGCGCGCTGGCCGGGCTCAGCCTGGGGGAATCGGACTCGTTCCGGCGGGCGATGACGCACGATCGCTCGGCGGACGAGATGGAGAAGACCCGCGAGACGTTCATGGAGGGGTGCCGAAAGCGCGAGGTCGAGGAAGCAGTGGCGCTGGAGGCGTTTCGCCAGCTTTCCGCGTTCGCGGCCTATGGCTTCTGCAAGGCGCACGCGGCGCAGTTCGCGATTATCGCGTACCAGACCGCGTATCTGAAGGCGCACTACCCGGCCGAGTTCCTGGCGGCGATTCTGTCGAATCAGCCGATGGGGTTCTATCCGCCCGAAGTGATCGTGCAGGAGGCGAAGCACTTCGGGATCGAGGTGCGGCAGGTTGACATCAACAGGAGCCGGGATCGCTATTGGGTGGAGGAGGGCGCGATTCGGGTGGCGCTCCAGCAGGTGCGCGGGCTGAGCGCGGCGGGGATGAAAGCGATCCTGGAGGCGCGCAAGGACGGGCTGTTTCTCTCGCTGCGCGGGTTCTGCGCGCGCACCGGCTTGGCGCGGTCGATGGTGGAGAATCTGGTTTTGGCGGGGGCGTTCGATAGTTTGCGGGAGCCCGCCCTTCGACTTCGCTCAGGGCAAGCTCCGGGGCTCCCCTACGGAGGCTCTCGCAGCCGGCGGAGGTTGTTGTGGGAGCTAAATGAGATCAGCGAGACCGGCGCGCGGCAGAGAGATCGGAAGCAGGAGGTGAGTGGGCAGTTGGCGCTGGCGGACGCAACCGTAGGGCAGGAGCGTGCCCCTGCCATCCCTTCTTGTCATTCCGAGCGAAGCGAGGAATCTCGTCGTTTGTCGTGGGACAGGAGACACGCTCAGCGCATCGATTCAACTGTTTCGGAATCGGAGGCGGGATCCTTCGCTGGCGCTCAGGATGACAATCGGGTTGACCTCCCTCCCGAAACCGAGCGGGAGGCGGTCGCCTCCGAGCTCTCCATGACCGGGGTGAGCGTGCGGCGGCATCCATTGTACTTCGCGCGAGAGAAGCTGAGGAAGCTCGGGGTGGCCTCGCGCAGGCAGTTGGACCGGATGCCGGATGGCAAGCGGGTGCGAGTCGCGGGAGTCGTCATCAGCAGACAGCGGCCGCCGATCAAGTCCGGTCACACCGTGATCTTCATCACCATGGAGGACGAGACCGGGCTGCTCGATGTGACTGTATTCGAGCGGGTGTATGAGCAGTGGGGGAAGGTGATCTTCTCAAACTCGTGCCTGATCGTTGACGGGACGCTGCAGAAGAAGGGGCGGTATGGGACGGTGATCATCGGGGAGCGATTTCAGGGGTTCCGGCCGTAGGGGCAAGAAGGGCATTGTCACCCCGAGGGAGCCTGCCGAAGGGGGCGACCGTGGGGGGCTCGGTCGTGGACAGGCCAGGGGCCGAGATTGCCACGCGCGCTCCAATGCTGACGCATCGGTGCGGCTCGCAATGACATCAGAAGCGTCCGGCGGGCCAGCGGTGTCTCATCCACGCGGATGCTCGCTTGGTGTATAATCGTCCTACTGCTGTCGCCGCCAACAACTGCGCTGTGAGGAGAGGGGATGATGGTCTTCCGACGTCTGCCAGCGCTCACGGCACTGGCGTGCCTGGTGCTCTGCTGCGCGCCCGCGCGGGGAGAGGATATCCCGGCGTTCGAGAAGGCGTTTGGGCAGCCGGCCATCGTTGGGACTGGTATCGCGGTAGATGACTCCCGTATCTACGTTGGGAACGGTCCGGAGGTTACGGTGCTCAGCCGGGACGGGGAGTGGCTGACCTTCTGGCCCATCTCGTCGGCCGCGCGCGGCGTCGGCAGCCCTGTGCATCCTTCGTATCCTTACTCCGATCGCCCATCGCAGGTGGTCGCTCTGTCGGCCGGTCCCACCGGGCGGGTGTACGTTGCGGACAGCGAGTACCTTGCCATCCACGCCTACACCAGCGACGGCCAGTTCCTTCTGGGCTGGGGTGGGCCGGGGGATCCGCCCGAGCAGTTTAGTCGGGATCACCTCATCTGGGCACTGTCAGTGGCTCCAGATTCCAGCGTCTACGTCCTCGACAACAGCGGAAGCTGGGATGTGACGGACTCGGCCATCCGGCGCTATGATGCCGATGGTGTTCTTCTGGGCATGTGGTCTCTACCCGGGCCTGTGCCACCGTACACGATGAGCCAAGCCTTGGACATCGCTGCTGCTGCGGACGGAGGGGTGTGGGTGCTCTTGGCGACCTACCAATCGTCCGGCTGCTTCGGATTGGAGGTCGTTGACGCTCGCATCTATCGGTACGCGCCAGATGGGACCGAGATGACCAACCTGCCGCTACCGACCAATGCCACACGCATCGCGGTTGACCCCCAGGGCGACGTCTGGGTCTTGGAGGTGAGCTGGCCGGCCCAGTGGCTGCAGCGCTACAATGCTGCTGGCGAGCCGCAGGGCGGAGTCGACCCAGGGGGCGCGCAAGTTCTCGACTTCACCTTCGGGTCGGACGGGAAGCTGTACGTTCTGGCTGACGAGTGGATCCCGGGGATTGACACGTACATCGTGCCTGTCCAGCGCGTGCAGGTGTACGACGCAAGTGGCAGCCTGCTGCGGGTGATCGGCGACTACGCGGACCTGCGCGCACGCGGCGCGATCATCGAGCCGGAATTCTTCGCTGTCACGCCGGAAGGCCAGGCGTACATCAGAACATCGTCGTACATGCGAGAGGACCTGTGCTACATCTCGCACTTCGACGCCGAAGGCCGGCTGGCAGAGGTCATCGGCAGCGACGCGTATCCGATCTACAACCCCCAGAGCGGCAAAGTCGATCTCGACGCGCAACCGTACGATGCCGTGGACGGGCAGGGGAACTCATACACACTTGCCGCGCGGCCCGACAGCAGCACCACCGGTCTGCCATGTTGGGCGATCGATTTCGTCAAGTACCGCCAGGGAGGAGCCCCAGCCCAGTTCACGGTGATAACCAACATCATCTGGGACGCCTGGAGCAACTCCGTTGTTCAGCCGCGCGCGGCCGTGGCGGAGGATGGCAATCTGCGTGTTGCGCTCGATCCCGGCGGCACATTGTGGGTCGGCACCGTGAGTCCCGACGGCGAACTGCTCAATGCCTGGACCGATCCCGCGTCTGGCAGTCAGTACGTGAATGCCATCGCGGTCGATCCGGCGGACAACGTCTACCTGGGCGGGCAACGGGACGTCTGGAAGTACACCTCTCACGGGGAGCGGCTTGGCCGCATCGGTGGCTGGGGAGGGGAAGGCGATCAGCGGGACGCGCTGGGTTCGCTGGTGCAGAACGCCGTCGGCCTGAGCGTAGACGCGATCGGGCGGCTGCGGGTCCTGGACGGAGGCGCCAATCGCGTGCTCGTTTTCCGGTACCGTCCGGGTCCATTCAGCGACATACCATGGTACTTCTGGGCGAAGGATGCAGTGCAAGCAGCGGTGGACGCGGGAGTGGTGGCGGGGTATCCGGACAAGCTCTACCACCCCGAGATCACCGTGACGCGGGACCAGATGGCGGTGTTCATCGCCCGCGGAATGGTTGGCGGGGACGATTGGGTGCCTACAGGATCGGTTCCGGCCAAGTTCCAGGACGTGCCGACGAGTCACTGGGCATACGATTACATCCAGTACTGCGGGGCCGCCGGCATTGTCCAAGGGTACACGGACAACGAGTACCGCCCGGACCTGACTGTCGATCGTGCGCAGATGGCCGTGTTCATCGCGCGCGCGATTGCGGAGCCGACGGGGGAGGCGGGGCTAGCAGGTTACACCCCGCCCAACCACTCGAGCTTCCCGGATGTGCCCACGAACTTCTGGGCGTTCAAGTACGTTGAGTATGCGAAGGAGAAGGGGGTGGTCGTCGGCTATCCGGATGGTCTGTATCACCCCGAGATCACGATCACCCGCGATCAGATGGCGGTGTATGTCGCGAGGGCGTTTGGGCTGATGAAGTGAGATCGCGCTGAGGCGGCTGGCGCCGTTTGGTCTCCGGATGCGAGATCCGGAAGGACCGTAAAGAGCGGCGCAACTACATAGCAGACTGAGGGGGAGGAGCCAGGCGAAATGCCCGGCTCCTCTTCTTTTGGCCGACCGACTCAGACGATCTAACCACCCATTTCAAACAGGCGTTTCCAGCGATTGGATGTTTGGCAAGTAAGCGCTGCTGAAAAAGTGTGGACAGCCCATTGACAGTAGGGGGAATTGTGGTAGAATTACCCAGCTTCTGTGGAAAGATGGGGTAGACGGGGGACGAGAGCCACATGGGCGGGGGAAGACGCCTCGGGCGAGGGAGCAGCCGGGTCATGATATGCTGACGGGGGAAGTCGAACACCAACTTGACGACCGCGGTCGCGTCGCAGTCCCCAAGGCATTCAGGCAAAGCCTGGAGCACGGCGGCTTCGTGACTCGAGGTTGGTATGGCTGCTTGTTCGTGTTCCCGTACGAGCATTGGCTGAAGATCCGGGAGAAGCTTACCACGATTAGCCTGACCAATATGAAGGGCGACATCGTGAAAACGTTCTTCACCGGCGGTTCCG
>Ga0315293_10006720_pt1 | contig 10724 bp, 11 predicted proteins | sample YL17G13_20_MG_FD_203071 | JGI IMG/M metagenome (GOLD analysis project Ga0315293, IMG submission 203071) | Sediment microbial communities from Yellowstone Lake, YNP, Wyoming, USA - YL17G13_20 | ecosystem: Environmental > Aquatic > Freshwater > Lake > Sediment | place: USA: Wyoming | collected... | reverse complement strand
CCTACGTCAGCCGACGTGTTGAGAAGACCCGACGGGTCCTGCTTGCGGGCCTGCTTTACACAGCCGGTAGAAGCCTTGCCTACCTCGCAGTCGGTATCCTTGTGACAAAGGGCCTCCTGTCCATACCCGGCGCATCCATGTTTCTGCAGAAGTACATGAACCTGGTGATCGGTCCGCTGATGCTTGTTGTCGGAATCTTGCTTCTTGACCTGTTCAGGTTCAGCTTCGGCGGTGGAGGCGTGGGTTCGGCGATGCAGAAGCGTATTGACAACATGGGGGTCTGGGGCGCAGGCGTGCTGGGCATTCTCTTTGCGTTGGCCTTCTGCCCGACATCGGCGGGACTTTTCTTCGGAGGACTGATCCCTCTTGCAGTCAAGAGCAACTCGGCGTTCCTTCTGCCCGTTCTCTACGGCATTGGCACAGCACTGCCGGTCATCGGATTCTCTCTCCTGCTGGCTTCTGGGGCGCACTTGGTGGGCGTCTTCTTCAAGAAACTGACGGTCATCGAGGTCTGGGTCCGACGTCTCACTGCAGCGGTGATGATCGTGGTGGGTATTGTGCTTGTTCTCAAGCACAACTTCGGGCTCTACCTCGGAATCTGATTCCGACGTGCGCCCGTTGGACCTCCTGCGCGTTCAGGGACGGAGCGCCATCTGAACTTCAGCGAAATCCAGGCTGACCAACAACTACTCCCCCCTGCTTGACAGCCAGCGACATTGGTGAGTGAGTATGCCCGAGGTACCGCGCATAGCCTTTGCGGCCATCCGGCACTGTTCTGCCGAACTTTCGAAGGACTGGCCAGGTATCCTGGAAAGCAGCCTCGCGCGTACCCATGAGCACCGCATGGCCCGTCCAGCGTGCGATGGTTCTCGATATCCTTGAGTGTCTTCATCGGTGGCAAAGATATCTCGTCCCTCAATGCCACGAGCCATGACGTGGAAGAAGGACGCTGCGGGGATAGGCGTCTTTGCGGGGCATTTCGTAATATATATTTGGCGCTCCGTCCCCGGTACTGCCTCCCAAGCCAAGTGCCAATGCTCTCATCAGGCCGGTGCGACCTCTGACACCGTGCTGCCCGTTGCCAGTTCGTAAAGGTATTCCGGCGAAACATCAAATCCGCAATTCCACGCCAGGGTCGGCCAGCCGTCCAGATGGAACTGTTCGAAATTTGCCGTTTCGCGAAGCGGCGCAGCGACAGCATATTTGAAAACCATTGGTTTCAAATCAACCTCACCCGAGTCTCCATTATTGAACTCAACCCAGATGCGATACTCAGAGATGTAACGCGCGTTGACAACAGCAATGCATTCCATGTTTCCTCCGTCTAAACTAGAGGCTGAATACGATGAAAGTCCTTTGAGTTCCACATGCCAAGAAGCTCCTTCCGATGCAATTCCGCCCACTCCTCAACAAGGCCACGTACTCGGGCTGGAACTGAACCAGCAGTAATATTCAGCGTAGCAATATCCATAACCGCACGATGTTCGTTGTACGAGACATGGAAATGCGGTGGGTTGTGTTCGTCAAAGTACATCGAGATAACTATGCCAAGAAACCGCGCTATTTCGGGCATTTTCACCTCCATATGCGTTAATATACGCAATGCCTCGCAAGAATCGTTCTGGTGTCATCCGGGTAGCGGGATTCCGCCGGGATGGGATGAATCCGCACGAGCCATGACCTGAAGAAGGACGCGCCGGAGACAAACCGGGGTTGACGGGGGCATCGCGTGAAGACACATCGGCCGGGACTCTTCGCCCATTGGAACGCAGCGCCAGCCCATGGCCGAACAACAAGAGCCGTATGAATCGAGAGGTTCAAGTACGGTTCCGTGAGGGACTCGGGGTGCGATCCCCCGGGTCTACTCGACCTTCGGGCGGAACATCGCCATTGACAGGATAGTCCCGGCGGCGTACAATCAGGTGGATGAACCGCGTTGTCTTCTCCTCATGCAAGCTCAAGGCTGATCGCGTTTCGGGCGCCAGATTGTGTCGGTGTTTGGCCCACGAGACAGGATCGTCGCTACTCATCGTTCTTACGGTCGGGTCTGCTGCGGCGGTTGCCGCAGCACTATGGCTCTCTACCTCCTGGCTGCCCGTGCAGCTCGCCGACCACCGTCTCCACGACGTACAGGCGCGGCTCAATGCCCGCTCGGGACTGTGGGTCGCCCTGGCTGACTCCGATGACAATTCGGCCAATTCCACGCCGGCGCCGAGCTCCTTGGCCTCGTTCCTGAGCGCCGGCATCGGCAAGGAGGTATTGCCGAATTCCCTACGGCGTTTTCGCCCCACTCTCGATCCGGCGATGGGGAGCTGGACGCTGCACGACTCCGCCACCGAATTCGAGAAGATCCTTCGATCGACGGGTTGCTTCCGCACAAGCGCCCACATCTCGGTCGCGGTGCAACGCGGCGTGGTCGCGAGGAACTGCGACACGCTGCTCTTCTACAGGAGGCGTTGGTCGTCCAATGCAATACCCGGGCGGTCCGAAGGCGCCGTGGCTGTGGAGCAGGATTATGTGGCCGCGAACCCTCGGGACACCGGATGGTGGCAGCGAAGATTTCAGGTCAACGACTCGATCCTCGAGTCGATCGATTCTGCCGAGCGTGCAGAGATTCAAATGATCAGGACCGCTTCGACAGTAAGCAAGAATGCAGAGGTCCTCACGGAAATCAGCGCCGAAATCGTTCCCGATGTGGTTACCGGCAATCTTGTGATAGCCGGCAACAACGGGCGCCTGCGCTGGCATGCACACCGAACCATTCGCGTGGCGGGAGACATGCAGATTACCGGGACCGTGGATCTGAAAGATCTACGTTTTGTGGTTGCCGGAACAGTAAAACTGTGGGGAACGTCATTGATGGAAGATGTTGACATCGTATGCGGGCAGACGGTCTTCTTTGGTGACGAAATTACCGCGTGCAAGGTGCATTTCCGCGGACGGGTGATTGGATTCGGGCCGATAGAGATCTGCCGAAATACTATTATTGATAAGGGCAGCATGATTTTGCGTTTCGGCAAGCCGGACGAGGCCGGCGAGCTTCGGCGCCCCAAGAAATATGCGCCGATATTCTCGGTGTATATCCGCGACAAGGCCAAGGTGTGCGGCACAGTCATAGTGCTTTCCAACGCGGGAATCCAAACATTCCCCGGTGCGCAAACAGAGGGAGTTCTCTGGGTGACCAAGGGGTGCATTCGGCATCAGGGCGCCCACGCGGGAATAATGATTGCATGGAATCTGGCGGACGGGATGGACGCGAGAATCAAGGGGACCATCGGGCCGTGCTCCGATATCGGTTCACAATACGTGCCGTACTACATGGGCTCGCCGGCTGTTGTCAGTTGGCGTGAGGAGTGATGCTTTGGCTCTTCTGGATTCTTGTGTAGACAGTCATACGGGTCTGCAATGAAACAGGGTAGGCGTTCACGGGCTGTTTGCCGGGGGGGAGCTTGCGGCATTGCGGACGGCGGGAATCGGCGCCTCAAAGTCGTGCGCGCGGCAAAGACGGATACATTGACATTGCGTAATTCTTCGAGACATTTCGACACGAAGAGAATCCAAAGTCAAGCTTCACCAGCGCAACCGCGCAGGCGGTATCCGATCCGAGCGACTCGCGGGAAGCGCAGAACGCCGAGAACGCGACGGTTCCGCGCGGCGCTTGGACGGGGTGCGGGCCAATCCGGACGGCGCCCACGGCTTGCTTCTGCCGTGCAACATGCCTTATATTTCGTTATGTGACGAAACATAGAACTGTCCATGGGGCTGGAACCTGATTCGCATCTGCACAGCACTGCCGACGAGTAGGAGCAGTCATGACCATCAACGAATTCATAGCACTCACCAAGGCACTCTCCGACCCGCAGCGCGTGCGCGCGTTCATGGCTCTGCGCGGAGGCGAGTTGTGCGTGTGCCAAATCATCGAACTCCTGGGCCTGGCTCCCTCCACAGTCTCAAAGCACATGTCGGTGCTGCGTCAGGCCGGTCTTGTTGAGAGTCGCAAGGAGGAACGGTGGATGTACTACCGATTGCCTGAGGCGGGGCACGCCCCGGTCCACAGCAGCATGCGATGGGTGACCGAGGCGCTCTCCACCGACGACACAATGCGCATCGATCAGAAGACGATCGCCACCATCACCCGTCAGAACCCCTCAAGCCTGTGCAAGATGCAGCGGGGGAAATAGCATGGCACGCAAGCTGCGCATCCTCTTTCTCTGTACCGGTAACTCCTGCCGCAGCCAGATGGCCGAGGCATGGGCGCGCCATCTCAAAGGTGACACGATCGAGCCATACTCGGCCGGCATCCAGACGCATGGCCTCAACCCACGTGCAGTCAAGGTGATGGCAGAGGCTGGCATTGACATCTCGCACCACCGATCAAAGCACCTTGACGAAGTCACGCACATTCCTTTCGACTGGGTCATCACCGTCTGCGACAATGCCAATGGGAGCTGCCCCGTCTTTGCCGGCACTACGAAGCGGTTCCACGTCAGTTTCGATGATCCACCGAAGCTCTCACGACATGCAGAGAGCGAGGACCAGGCACTCGCGCACTATCGCAGAGTGCGTGACGACATCCGCCGCTTCACTGACACACTGCCGGATGTCCTGGTGTCCGGCGCAATGGGCGGAGAGAACACATGAGAAAAGTCACCGTCCCCAACAACTACCCGCCCGAAGAGGGATGCTTCCTGCGAGGCAATGACAACTCCCCGGTTGCTGTTGCAGTGATCCTGAAGTGGCATCGCGACAAGACGCCGCCTGAGATCGAAGCCTTGGTGCGCGCTGGAATCGAGTCCGGCGCAGCACTCTCAGGTACCCTCCAAACAGAGAACGTGGGCCTGGAGAAGGTAATCTGCAACATCATCGCCAATCCGAACATCCGGTACCTGGTTGTCTGCGGACCGGAATCGCCGGGCCATCTGACCGGAGAATCGATCGCCTGTCTCATGAGGAACGGCATCGACGACAAGAAGCGAATCATCGGCGCCAACTCACCGGCGCCGTATCTGGCGAACATTCCCGCGGAATGGGTTGCGAGGTTCCGACAGCAGGTCACACACGTTGACCTTATCAACGAGGGTAATCCAGAGGTCATCCGTGACGCAGTCTGGTCGTGCTATCAGGAGGAGCCCGTTGATTTCCGGGGCTACCAGTTGCACGATCCGGGCGCATCTGACGCAGAGCCGATTGTCGGCAAGGTCACCTGGAAGATTACCGGGCCCTACCATCCGCCGGAGAGCCCCAAAGAGCTGGCAGCCGTAGACAAGATGCAGAAGATGATCGCAGCTCTCAAGCAGCGGAGTCAGAAAGGAACGTCATGACTGCACCAGACGCAACGACTCAGCGGAACCGTCTCTCGTTCCTCGACCGCTACCTCACGCTGTGGATCTTCATGGCCATGGGAGTCGGCGTTGCGGTCGGGTGGTTGTTTCCGACGACCTCCGACCTTCTCTCCCGCATGAGCGTGGGCGCCACGTCGATTCCCATTGCGCTCGGGTTGATCGTGATGATGTACCCGCCGCTTGCCAAGGTCAACTACCGACGCATCGGCGGCGTCTTCTCCGACCGCAAAGCACTGTCGCTGTCCCTTATCCAGAACTGGGTGATCGGGCCCATCCTCATGTTCGTGCTGGCGATAGTGTTCCTGCGCGGTCAACCCCATCTGATGACGGGTGTCATCATCATCGGCCTGGCTCGCTGCATTGCCATGGTCATCGTGTGGAACAGCCTTGCCAAGGGAGACAGCGAGTACGCGGCCGCGCTTGTGGCATTCAACTCGGTGTTTCAGGTGCTCTTCTTTGCCGCGTATGCGTGGGTCTTTGTGACGGTGCTGCCGCCGCTGTTCGGCCTTGACGGTCAGGTTGTCCAGGTGTCGATGAAGGACGTTGCCGTCAGTGTTGGCACCTACCTCGGACTCCCGTTCGCGGCAGGGTTCCTCACACGGACGATTCTCGAACCGCTCAAAGGCGAAACGTGGTACGAGACCAGGTTCATGCCTCGGATCGGCCCTGTAGCGCTGGTTGCGCTGCTCTTCACCATCCTGGTCATGTTCATCTACAAGGGCAAGACGATCGTTGCGCTGCCTCTCGATGTGGTTCGGGTGGCGCTGCCTCTGTGCGTCTACTTCCTGATCATGTTCTTCGGATCCATGTTTGCCACCCGGAAGCTCAAGATCCCCTACGCAGAGGCAGTCAGCCTCTCGTTCACCGCAGCCAGCAACAATTTCGAGCTGGCCATTGCCGTTGCAGTAGGCGTCTTCGGCATCAATTCGCAGGAGGCGTTTGCCGCAGTCATCGGCCCACTCATTGAGGTGCCGGTGATGATCGCGTTGGTTAATGTAGCTTTGCGTATGAAAAGCCGGTTCACCACTTCAGCAGAAAGGTCGCGACCATGAAAAGCGCATCCGTCAAACTGGCCTTGGGAGTCCTGCTTTGTGCACTCTCAACCCAGGCAGTCCCGGCAACCACCAAGGCGGCCATCGAGTCGGCATCCAAGGCGGGGCAGTTCCTCTTCCTGACGTTCTACGAAGCCAAGGATGCGCCGTTCACCTCCATGGCTGCTTCGGTGGAGGCATTCAGGAAGACCGGAGCAAAGAAATCCGCGATCTACCATGCCAAAGTGAGTGACCCGGCGAACGCCGAAATCGCGGCAAAGTACGGTATTCAGACTGGCGCCGATCTGCCACTCCTCCTCGTCATGGCGCCCAACGGCGTTGTGACGGGTGGTTTCCCCAAATCCGTCACAGCCGACCAACTCAGGCAGAGCGTCTCCGTGTCGGACCTCATGCTCAAGGTTCTCAAGCCCCTTCAGGAACAAAAAGTCGCAATTGTCGCGCTGCAGAATGGATCGACCAAGCTCAATGCCGAGTCGTGGCAGGGAGTCACCGAGTTTACGAATGACACCACCTACAGACAGTTCGTCACCGCAGTCAAGGCCGACCCTGCAGCCGCAGGAAGCCAGGAATTCGTAAAGCAATGCCAGTTGATCGCACCACTGACACAGGCGACCGTGGTCGTGCTGCTCCCGCCCGGCAAGATCGGCAAGGTGCTCACCGGCAAGACGACCAAAGCAGACATCCTGAGCTCTCTGCAAGCGTGCGCGACCGGAAGCAGCTGCAAGCCTGGCGCCTGCTCAGACCGTCGTTTCAAGCAGAACATTGCGCCGATCGTCTCGGCCCTTGACATGATCGGCAAACTCCAGGGTGTGCGGTTCACCTGGAACCGCGCGGCTTTCCCCTACCGCTTCTTCCCCGAGGGCACGGAGATCGGCCTCATTGCTCAAGATGTGGAGCCCACCATTCCGGAGGTCGTGCGCACCGACACTGACGGGTACAAAACGATCGCCTACGACAAACTCACCGCCGTACTCATTGAGGCAGTCAAGGAGATGACGCAGAAGATGGCTGTGCAGGATTCGGTGATCCAAGCGCAGAACGCCCGAATCGCCGCACTGGAGGGGAAGAACCCATGAAGGTTCGTCAACTTGTCGCCCGGGAACTCTTTCAGCGAAATAATCAACTGATCTCAAGCCTCATTGCGGTCTCGCTCGGCATAGCGGTGATGGTGGCTATCCAAAGCACCACGCACTACTCGGAGAAGGCGGTGGCCGGGGAGCTTGACGCGCTTGGCGCGAACATCCTCATTCTGGCCAAAGATGCGACGGTGCAAGACTACTACAGCGCTGACTTCCAGCAATCGGAGATCCCGGAAAGCTACGTGTCGGTTCTGACCAACTCGGGCCTGCAAGGCATCGACAACCTCTCCCCAAAGCTCAGCATCCCGGTCGAGCTTGGTGGCCGCAACGCCACCCTTACCGGCATCCTGCCGCGAAACGAATTCAAGTCAAAAGCGATCTGGCAGGGCGTTCTGGGTGTCTTCTCCAGGCCCCAGAATTGCGGGATCATCGCGAAGATTCCCGGCATCACAGATACGTCTATGACGGTGGTGCGCAGACGAGTCATCGATGATCTTGCCGTCGACGCCATGCTTGTTGGTGCTGACATTGCCTCTGCGCTTTCCGTCAAGGCAGGAGACTCGTTGACTGTGCGGGGAAAGCGATTCGTTGCCGAGGCGATACTACCGATCACCGGCACGGTCGATGATGGACGCCTTTTCGCTCATCTGCATACCGTACAGAAACTCGCGGGCAAGGACTCGGTGCTTCACTCCATAGAGATTGTCGGCTGCTGTTCGGCAATCTCAACGGGCCTCATCCAGCAGATCAACAAGCTGCTGCCCGACGCCAAGGTCGTTACCATCAGCCAGATCGTGTCGACACAGATCAGGGCCAACACAGTGATGAAACGCATTTCTCTGATCATGCTCGTGGTGATTCTCGTGGTTGGCGGAGCAAGCATTGCCAACTACATGTTCGCAAATGTCTATGAGCGGCGCAGGGAGATCGGCATCTATATGGCATTGGGCGCGAACTCGCCGTGGATCCTCAAGCTGTTTCTGCTCAAGGCACTGATCATCGGCATTGCCGGAGGTACCATCGGCTACGCCCTTGGTTCGGTGTTGGCCATGGCGCTCGGACCGCGGATTGCCGGGGTTGCGGTATTTCCTCTACCGGTGTACGCCCTTTACAGTGTCGCGGTTTCGACTGCCATAGCCCTGGCTGCCAGCGCGATACCGGCCATCAGCGCAACGAGAGTGGACCCATCGCTCATCATGAAGGATGATTGACTCTATGCTCAAAGCCCGGTCGGTATCCAGGGTCTTCAAGCGCACGCATGGATCCGTCAACGCACTCAGCGACGTTTCCATAGACATCCGCGAAGGTGAGTTTGTCGGCATCGTCGGCCCCAGTGGCAGCGGTAAGAGCACCTTGCTGTTGGCGCTGGGCGGCATGAGCCACCCCTCCTCCGGCGCCGTCACGTGGGAGGATCAGTCAATCTATGGCTGGGATACAGGGAAGCGATCGCAATGGCGCGGGGGGTGCGTGGGTTTCGTCTTTCAGTCGTTCAACCTCGTTCCTTACTTGACGGTGTACGAGAACATCAGTGTTGGTCTTTCACTTGCAGACAACGGACCGAAGGACCCTCAGAGCATCGACCGACTCCTGGACGAACTCGATCTTTCGAGCAGGAGGGATCATTTGCCGTCGGAGTTGAGTGTTGGCCAGCAACAGCGAGTTGCCCTGGGACGAGCCCTGATCAAGAAGCCCCGCCTGATTCTCGCCGATGAGCCCACGGGGAATCTCGACCCTGACACCGGCACTGAGGTCATGGATATCATCAAGCGGCAGCACGCAACCGGCACGACAGTGGTCATGATAACCCACGACCCGCGCATCGCACAGATGGCTCAGCGAACAGTGCGCATCGTTGAGGGGAGGATTGTCTCCGGGGCACTTGGCGCGGCGCAGCCGCAGCCAACGCCTCGCTCGGACGATGCGGGATGAGTGGCGGCACGCAGCGCCCCACGCCCACCACGTACTATCTTCTGCTGCATGCCACAACTCTTCGACGCGCACTGCCACCTTCAGAACTCCGCACTCAAGGACTCCATCGTCCCGGTCATGGCCCGCGCCAAGGCTTCGGGCATTGACGGGTTCATGTGTTGTGGCACCAGTCAAGACGACTGGGAAGACGTGGCATACCTCGCTTCCAGGATCACGGGAATCCATCCCGGTTTCGGGCTTCACCCGCGCCTCATCACACTGCGCTACGAGATATGGTCGGAGAAACTCGTCAACTACCTGGTGAGGTTCCCGACCTCAGGCATCGGCGAAATCGGGCTTGACCACACGCTGCCGCCCTCGACATTCCCCGATCAGGAGCGCGCGTTTGGCAGCCAGTTGCAGATGGCGCAGCAGTTGGGGCGCCCAGTGTCGATCTGCTGCCAGAATGCGTGGGAGGCGTTGTGCCGCATCCTTGACAAGATCGGCCCACTGCCGGCGGGAGGCGTGATTCGTGGGTACACCGGCGCTGCCGATCTGGCGCCCCGCATCGAGCAATACGGTCTGCACCTGAGTTTCACCGACTGGATCTGCTATTGGCACAACAAGGATGTGCGCGCGGCTGTGGCACGTGTGTCCGCCGATCGCTTGCTCATTGAGAGCGACACGCAGAACACGGTGCTGCCGGGCATGCCGGGCAAAGTGCACGAGCCGACGGTGCTGCAAGCGGTGTGCAAGGCGGTTGCTGAGATTCGCGGCATCACCGAGGACGAGGCCGCTCAGACCACGCACGACAACGCGCAGCGGCTCTTCTGCCCGCCCCGGGATGAGAACGTCGTCATCTTCTGAGCCGGCTGAAGCCCAGTGACCTTCGGGACCTCCGCGTTCCCCCGGGCAATCTCGCCTGTCGGACCAGGACCGGGTTGAAACCGTGGCGTCAGAGTTGAAGACAGTGACTGCTGCGCCCTGCTCCAGACTGAACCGGATTCGATACAAGTACTTCACCTTCACCGCTCTTCCATCACGCCGGGGAGGCGGGAAGCGCCATCGGGGAAGCACCTTCGCTGTTTCGTCCCCAAAGAGCGGATGCCCTTCGACACGCTCTGGAAGCGCTGGACCGAACGCCGATGGACGCCAGCCCAACCATCGGCCGAGCCGATCGGTAGGCAAGATGACGAAAGTATTGTCTTTCAGGAATGCCCTGTCCTATATTGTTTTGTAGTTGTCCGCACGCGAATCTCCATTTTCGCCGTGGACGGAATCCTTTATCAATCATCACCACACTTCAGGAGGGGGAGCCATGAGTCTCAAGCGTATCTGTGTTG
>Ga0315293_10006719_pt1 | contig 10724 bp, 6 predicted proteins | sample YL17G13_20_MG_FD_203071 | JGI IMG/M metagenome (GOLD analysis project Ga0315293, IMG submission 203071) | Sediment microbial communities from Yellowstone Lake, YNP, Wyoming, USA - YL17G13_20 | ecosystem: Environmental > Aquatic > Freshwater > Lake > Sediment | place: USA: Wyoming | collected... | reverse complement strand
CCTGGACAGTGCCGGCTCCAAGCGCCCTGCCAGCCAGATACAAAACGGCTAACGCCGCTATAGTGAAGCTTTTCACTCTCATTTCCAATCTCCTGATAATTCGAAGATTCTTACAAAAAGTGAACGCCGGATTTACAAAACGCGGAAATCACCGATAAGGTGAAGGATATATGTGCCTATGTCAAGTGATTCTTATTTCCCCGGTGTCTCTATTATCTGATCGATGATTCCGCCCCCCAATACCCGCTCCCCATCGTAGAAAACCGCCGACTGGCCGGGAGTTATGGCACGCTCAGGCCGATCGAACATCACCATGGCCCCCTTCCCCATCAACTCCACCCGCCCCCGCGCGCCGCCATGACGATAGCGAATTTTGATTTCCACTTCATCCGGCAATTCCTCTGGCTTGATGAGGAGGTTAATGTCGGAAAGAGAAAACCGGCGAGCGAAAAGATGATCCCTGGTGCCTACCGTGATACTTCTGTCATCGGGATTAATTCGTGTCACGTAAAGCGGCACGCCCTCCGCGATGCCGAAGCCTTTCCTTTGCCCGATCGTGAAATAGGCGTATCCCCTGTGCTCTCCGATCTCGTGGCCGCGCACATCATAAATCGGGCCAGGCTGGAGCGACCTGTCGTCCTTCCGGCGCTGGGCAATTATAGCAGCGTAATCGCCGGCCGGCACAAAGCATATCTCCTGGCTGTCGGGACGGTCAGCATTGCGGAAACCGCATTTCCTGGCCTTTTCCCGAATCTCGGCTTTGGTGAAATTGCCAATCGGCAGTATTGTTCTTTTCAAAGCCTCCAAGGGAATACCCCAAAGGGCATACGATTGATCCTTGCTTGTGTCGACAGCCTTAAGGAGTCTGACACCGGACTTGTCCTCTATAACGCGTGCGTAATGCCCGGTTGCCACCAAGTCACACCCGAGTTTGTCGGCAGTCTTAAGCATCTCCCCCCACTTGATAAAGCGATTGCAGTTAATACAGGGATTGGGGGTGCGCCCCTGCGAATAAGAATCTATGAAATTCTCGATGACGTTTTGTTCAAATGCCCTTTTCAAATCTATCACATAATGCGGTATGCCCAGGCGATCGCACACCAGGCGAGCGTCGTTGATGAGATCTATCGTGCAACAGCCGCCATCGGGGGGCTCGAAATTTAGCTCGGCGTAGTCGTAGAGCTTTAGTGTGATCCCGATAACGTCATACCCCTGCTCTTTCAAGAGCGCAGCGGACATTGAGCTATCAACCCCGCCAGACATGCCAACCAAAACACGTTGCGTCATAATAAAAATGCCCCGGAGTGACCGGGGCAACCCATTAAACTCCCCTGACAGCTATCAATTCCCAGATTTAGTGTATAGCGGTGATATATTTCTCAGGCGTTGAACCTCCGGGGCCAGGACATCAACTACATATTCGATATCTTCCTCGGAGTTGCTTCGCCCAAACGAAAAGCGCACCGAGCCATGCGCCAGCTCGCCGGGCACGCCCATCGCGACCAGCACATGCGAGGCATTAGTAGCCCCCGAAGTGCAGGCCGACCCTGACGACACCGAGATGCCCTTAAGATCGAGACTTAAAATCATGGCCTCGCCCTCAACCCCCCTGAACGAGATATTAAGAGTATTGGGAACTCGCTTCTCCAAGCTTCCATTGATGCGGATATCGGGTACCCTCTCCTTAAGCATCTGGTAAAACCGGTTGGTCATTGAATTAAGCTTGGTGGTTTCTTTTTCCATGTCCCGGGCGGCAATTTCCAGCGCCTTGCTCAGCCCAATTACACCGGCCACATTCTCGGTACCGGCGCGCCGGCCGCGCTCGTGCCCTCCGCCCTGATTCCAGGTCTGGATCTTTGTGCCGGATTTTATGAACAGCAGTCCGACCCCCTTAGGGCCATAAAGCTTATGAGCTGATATCGACAGCAGGTCGCAGCCGAGTTCGGAAATGGAATAAGGGATTTTGCCGGTGGTCTGGACAGCATCGGTATGAAAGAGGACCCCGGCCTCATGCGAAACCCGGACCAATTCCCTGATATCTTGAATTACGCCGGTTTCATTGTTGGCGTGCATGATGGTGACCAGAGTTGTGTCGGGTCGAAGCGCCTTGCGGAGCTCATCCGGGTCTACGATCCCCTGCGAATCGACCGGCAAGTATGTGACGCCAAAACCCTCTTTTTGGAGAAATTCGCAGGAAACGCTGATGGCGTGATGCTCGATTGGCGAGGTTATGACATGTTTTCCCCTGTGACGGTTGGCGAATGCCGCTCCTTTGACTGCGTAATTGTCTGATTCGGTACCGCCTGAGGTGAAAACGATTTCGGAGTCTTTACATTCCAGAATCCGGGCGCAATCGGCGCGCGCATCCTCAAGTGCCGCTTTGGCCTCGCGACCACTGCAATGCATGGAACTGGCATTGCCGAACTTCCTGGAAAAATATGGAAGCATGGCCTCAAGCACCTCCGGGTGAACAGGAGTGGTGGCATTATGATCTAAATAGATATTCCTCATCTCCGTTGACTCCATTGCCATGAATATAATCCCATATATAAGGGTTGTCAAACAAAGAGAATTATGGTCTACTTTTGCCGAGAAGCCTCTACCAGGGCCCTGAATAGCTTGCGGCTGTGGTCCCGCTCGAAAATCGCCTCAGGATGCCATTGCAGACCCAGCACAAACCTCTTATGGGTATGCTCTATGGCCTCCGGTATGTTGTCGGTACTGGAAAGCGCAACGATTACAAGCCCCGCGCCGGGCTTGTCGATCATCTGGTGGTGGCTGGAGTTGGTTTCGATATGATCGGCGCCGATGATGCGATGGAGCAGGCTCCCCGGGGTGATAATGATATCATGGAATACCTTGGCAGTCTGCTCGGGATCGGAGTGCTGTATGGTATCATTATTGGGAAGACATGATAGGTCCTGGTATAGGGTTCCGCCAAGGGCGACATTCAGAACCTGATGGCCTCGACAGATGGCCATAACGGGCTTGTCGGTTTCGAGGGCGATCCTGGTCAGGGCCATCTCAAATGAATCGCGATTGCCTGTGGTCTCGGTCAGATTAGGATGCGGCTCCTGGCTGTAATACGATGGGTGCAGGTCTCCCCCGCCAGTCAAGAGCAGGCCGTCAAGGGTTTCAATAATATCATCAGCCACGGCCGACTGGCCGGCATTCGGGAGCAATATCGGTATCCCGCCCGATTTCCGGACGGCCTCGTGGTATTCGTGTTTCAGGTAGTCGAACGATTTCCAGGTCGGCTTCCGCCGCGAACGGTCCTCGAGCATCTCCGAGACTGTGATCCCTATGATCGGCTTTTTAGAACGCATACAGGATAGCAAAATGATAAAGTCCGGCCCCCAGGTCAAACTGTTTTTGGAGCCGCACGGCGTAGTCAAATCTGATCGGGCCGATGGGTGTAAAGAACTGCAGACCGAGTCCCGTGACGAATCGGACCGAGATCGGCGTAATTTCCTTCCATCGGGCATAGGTGTTGCCGACATCGAGAAACGCTGTGCCGCCAAAACGCCAGAACAGCGGCCGCCGGATTTCGACGTTTCCCATCATCATATAGCGCCCGCCGGCGGGTTCCCCGGCAAATGGCCCGGATGTAAAAATCGGCCCGAGCGTATTTTCCCTGAAACCCCTGATAGTAGACGATCCTCCAATGATGAATCTGTCATCACGAGAGGAACGTCCCCCTCTGAAACGGTCATCGAGAAACCCTGTCCAGATTCGTGTCGCCAATATATTTTGTCCGATGACGCGATTGAAGCGGCTCCACATGAATTGTGTCTTTATATAACTGAAATCCCCGCCCAGAACGCCGCCAACGTACTCGAGGCCGCCGAACGAATAGGAGCCTTTCTGAGGCGCGAGGATGTTGTCGCGCGTATCGCGATCACTATAGAGGAGAAGCCTGCGCTTGACCTGGTTGTCTCCGGCCGCCCTATATGCTTCTTCCTGGTCCTTTGGCACATTTAGAATATTTATGTATTCCATATTCGCCGTGACACGCGCAGTAGTGTACCGATCCAACTCCCTGGAAAATATCACTTCACCCGCCCATCTATCGTAACGATACGGAGTTTTGGCGATAGCATTGAGAGTATAAGGCTCGTAGAGGGCTCTGCCTGTCACCGGGATTCGCCAGTGGAACATCCATGGCGTGATGTAATTGAGCTCGATAGTCGAACGTACAAGCGAAAATCTCAAGCCCTTTCCCAGATCCGAGAGTCTGGGCGCGGAAAGGTCACCCCCGGCCTTTGTGATTTGAAAGGATGGCCTGACCGCCACGATTACTTTGCGGCCAGTGCCGAATAAGTTTCTATTGCCCCAAAGGGCGGAATTTCGCTGCACCAGCACAAACTGCTCCTGCCGTCCCAGGCCGAACCCAAAATTCATAAAGTATGATTTCCGCTCGCGGATGCTGAGGCTGAATCCGACCCGGCAAGTATCGCTGACAATCACGGCCGTGGAATCGTCGCGGCGCAAGTTGACCAGTCTGAATATTCCCAGGGAATAAAGCCTCTGTTCCGATTCGACGATATCCTTCTGACTATAATGCTTGCCCGGCCTGACAAGGAGGTCACGCTCTATGACAAATGGCCGGGTGTAGATTTTCTCGGGGATATGCGTTTCGTCGTAAACAGTAAACACCGATTCCGAGATCGCGTAAGTAATTTGGGCCAGGGTGCTGTCGGCGTTGAAATCATAGTGGCTGAAGATCTTGGCGTAGGGATACCCGTTGTCGAAATAGAGGTCGCGCAGCTTGAAGCCGCCTGACGCCACCTCCTCGGCGTCGACAGGCTTCCCTGGTTCGAATGCGTTCAATAACCTGTCAAATCGCCTGTTGATCTCCTCCAGGCCGCCATCAAGGCGGATACTTTCCAGGTACGCTCTCTTGCCTTCCTTGACCGTGAATATGACCACCACTTTGTTGCCTGGCGCGCGTTCGATTACCGATTCCACCTCTGTAAATACAAAACCGCGCCTTCCGTAATAGCGCCTGATTATCCCTTCGTCGAGGTTGATATTGGATTTAGACAGCTCTCTCTTTTTAAGGAAATTGTACCAGTGGTTTGGTTTCGTATACAGCAGCTTTTTAATGTCCGACTTATCGAACGACATCACGCCGTCAAAATCAACCCTGGCGACCGCTCTTCGCCGCAGCGACATCATTTCGCGATCAGGCTGGCCTTGCGCAATTGCTGTCGATGACGATACGGAGATGATGTTAATACTCGAAATTAAGATTGAGATCGAACGAAATGCCCTCAATTCCCTCATTCTCCGTTCCTTCGATTGGCCCACGCGAGATCGTAAATGATACATTATCGTTAAGGTAATATTCAACCCCGATCGTGCGCCCCGCCACCGAGAGCCTCTGGGAATAGCGCACGTAAAGGCTGCTCGAGATATATTTGGCCACCGATATCTGGGTCTCGTCCTCAGGAGTACGTGAAATCTCAAACTCTTCTACAAATTGCCCACCCAGAGGTCCGATGACGGTTGACAGGGCTGGCAGAGCGCTGCCGATAAGATTCTTTGAAAAATCGCTTCCCCCAATCCCATTCCGCCCGATCAAACCTATCTGGCCGATCTGGCTGCCGGCCAAAAGCCTGCTCAGCAGCTCCTCCTTGGTCAAACCCGATCCCTCAGCCACATCGATTTTGGGCTCCAGCAACGTTCCCGTTATATGAAGCTCCACTACTTGGGTCGATCCCTGACCGGCCGCAGCCCGCAGGCGCTTGGTAATGACGAAATCAATATCGGGATTGATGGTGGCCACGTTGTTAAATGTCATCGAGCCAGATTGGATGTCGAAAGGCTCCGTCAACAGCAGATAGTACTTACCTCTTCGTACGGTCTCAAGCGTGCCCAGAGGGATTGTTATCCCTACATTTCGCTCAACGAGGAGATCGCCTTTGAATTCGGCATCGATATCGCTGTTTTTTATCCAGATATTATTGTATGCCTTGATATTTAGTCTCAGGTTCCACATCGTCGAATCCTCGATCACGAGGTTGGGATCGAAATCAGGAGCCACGAAAGCATCAAATTCATCGCGTATTTCAAGGCGTTTCAATGTGATATCTCCGCCTACGGTCGGCGGCGTATCGCCGATCACGCCCAGATCCATGTCAGCCAGCCCCTGGATATCGTAGGCATCGGAAATAAAAAAGAAATTCTTGGCCTCAACCTTTATATCATATTCGAAATTACCCAGAGTTATAAGCTTCATGGTCCCTGAGGCCCTGACCAGCGATTGATCTTCATCTCTGCGGCCGGGCAAAAGTTCGCCGAGCCCCCTGATCCATTCTCCCCCGCCGGGGGTGAAGGCAAAGGCGCTATCGATAAATATTGTCTCGTTTTTCATTCGGAAATAAGCCCGCAGGTTCATTAGCGGATTGACAAGGTCGAGCACTTTCAACTCGCCGTCGATAAAATATCCCCAGCCATCGATGTTTGGTTCGGCGTAGGTTCCGGTCAGGTTCGTTTCGACGCGAAAATTCGTTTCGAAATATTCGATAGTGGGGACGAAAACCTCGCCCAATACAAGCCTATTGCCCGACGCCACCAACCGCAGATCGATCTGTTTATTGGGAAGCCGGTTCTCGACCTCGGCAAACGAGAGATCCAGCGGCAGGTATCCCGAGAAATAATACTGACCGAAACTGGATTCCAGATGGGTCGAATCGGTCCGCATGTAGCCGTCGCGGTACTGCAGCCTGGCATGAAGATTCCCCAGCATAACAGTGTCAATAGCGAGGCTGTCGATCATGATATTGAAATCGATGATCGGTTTTTCGAAGGTCCCCTTGAGAACCGCGTCACCCCACCAATAGCCATTGAAGACCTTTTCCTTATAGAACTGCTCGACTATCGGCTGGATTTGGAAATCGAACGCCTTGACATCGAGGTTCAAGAGAATAGTGTTGGCCAGAGTATCATTGGTGACCTCCCCGGCGGCTGTTATTGTGCCCGTATCGAGCCCCATTATAGCCTGCTGGAATTTCGTGACATTGCCGTCGATCAATAGAATCACCGGCTTGCGAGAGGTGAAATTGTTGCCCGCAAAATACCCATAGAGGGTATCGGCGCGGAATACCGGTGGGATCAAGGTGCCGTCATATTCACCTCGCATTTTCGCGAATCCCTGAGGACCATCGATCGATACGCTGTCGAAAAAGACCCTTTCTCCCGAAACGACTGTCTCAAAGCGCCCCGAATCAGTCGGCAGCGAATATAATAGTCCGCCGGTCCATGATCCGGTCACGTGACCCACCCGATGCGTTACGAACGAGTTCAGATCGGCACTGACATTTATATGCCCCGGTTCCAGTCCATAGGTCCAGCACGAATCCGATTCGAAGGTCGCATCGACGGCAAAATCGGCGGTCGGTCCGGTCAGATGAAAATCCGCCTTTCCCCTGCCTCCGAGCTCTCTTAAAAATGTTTGCTTTGTGAAATTCGTGAGATCATGAAACTCGGCGTCGCCGGTGATATCGAGATCGCCAAGGTAGTCAAGATACCCTTCGGCGGTTACGTAAGTATCTTTATAGCGGCCCCGGAAACCCGGCAGGAATTCAATGGCCTTCTGGTCGAATTGAACCGAGCCGCTGACCTTATCAAAATAATACAGGTCCACCCTGACCGCATCCAAGTCGCCGTCCACCGTCATCGAGAAACTGCGATCGCTCAGGCCCTGACCTGTCATGCGCACCCTGCCTGTGAAATCGGTCGCAAGTTTCGGGCCGATTTCACGCAGATCGAGATGTTCGACTATCCCTTCGTAGCCATACTCCTGCGGCTTGGTTGCGAAATTCAAATACCCCGAACCGGCGAAGCGGGCCTTGAAAATATCCCCCTCGATGGAGCTGAAATGCACCTGCTTGCCGGAGTAGGAAAAAGCAACTTTTACATTCTGGAAGGGCCTCTGCATGAACAGGCCATTCACCAGGGCCTCGCTGCTGAAATTATCGATGGCCCCTTTCAGATGACCCTCGGCATAAAGCTCTCCCTGAATCTTTACCCTTATCAGCCTCGATATTTCGGCAAGGTTGACTGGAGCGGCCTTATATTCCAGATCGAGATCTCTGGTGAACGACCGCCCCGTGCTGCCCGAAATCAGCAGCCTGGACTGTCCTGACTCTGCCAAAATGGAATCCATATAATACCCGCCATGCGACGAGAAAATCCTGCCCGATAGTGAATTCAGGGCAATGTCACGCGCAGGCCAGTAGGCCGAAAGGGTATCCAGGGCGATATGGAGGCTGTCATGCGCCAGGCCGAATGAGCCGCTTAGCGACGTTAATTTGATCATTTCCGTGTCGCTCAATGCGAATTCGATGACCCCTAAGCGAATGTTATCGAAAGATAAAGATAGGTTGGATTTTTTATTGCCATTCCCCTTCCTTTTTCCGATGAGATTTCCGAATCCATTCTTGGGCATCCTGGCCGAAATGGAATCTATGGTGAGTGATTTGAAATTGTAATTTCCATTTATCAGTTCAAGAATGTCATATTCAAGCTCAATTTTTGATATATAAGCCAGCGGTGCAGAGCCATCGCGTGGTGAAACCTCCACTCCCTCGAGGATAAGCCGGTTCCAAATATCCCTGTTGACCTTCTGCACGCTAATCCCAAAACCCGTCGCCTTCGATGCCAATCCGCGAATATAGTTATTCAACTCTGATTCGGGCAGAGTCGTAAAGTAATATGTGTAGGCGACCGCCGAGGCTATGACCAGGACAAACAGAAGCAGGTATAATGGAACCTTGGCAACCTTCTTCATATCTAATTATACGCGGAATTGAGAGCGATAATGTCCTCTCCGGTTATCGAAGCCCAAACTTCGGCTGCAGCGCGAACCTTTTCAATTGTGAGCCAGGACGAGGTTAATAGTATTGCCTCGAATATCTGCGCGGCCGAACATCCCACATTAAGCGACCCCCTGACATGCGAATTGAGCTGACGCATCGCTCCCAGTCCGGTCAAACAGGAAACCACGGCCAACTCTCGGGCCTGCAAGTCGAGCCCAGGCCGACACAGAATATGCCCATACCCCTCGGCAATCATTAAATACCCCAAATCCGGCGAAATTGCATTAATTTTATTGCGAATCTGCCTGATTTTCCCCGGTGAACCGTCTTTGCGGTGGCCTGTCCTCTCCTCATGAGGACCTGTGAAGCCTCCAGCGGTGTTGCGACGACCAGATCGAGTGACAGGCCTCTTCGCTCGGCAACCGAATCAAAGCAAAAAAATGCTTCTATGGCCCTGGGGTATCCGCAGAAGAGGTACCCCTGCAATATCACCTCATATAAGGGAACCAAAGCCCCATGGTCGGATAAAGCCAGATCCAGCATTCCCGATAGCGCGACATCATCGCTAACAGCCTGAAGACAGGCCACCGAGCACAGGGATTTTTGTCTATCCGAGATTACCCTGCGGGAAAATAGCCTGGACAACATCGTGCCCTTTTCTCGTCCGAATGTCTTTTGCAGCCTGGATTTCGATATTTTCATGGCGGCGATAATAAATAACAAAAGCCGCCATTTCAGCAAGCTGAAACAGCGGCTATTTTCCCATAATGTCTATTTAGCTGATGCCTTTTCTGAAAGCAAACCCCATGTAGAACACGGGCAAGTAGATTATGATGACAATGGTCCCGATGACTATGGCGATCAGCACAATCAGCATTGGCTCGATCAGCGATGTCAAACGGGTGATAACGGCCTCCAGTTGCTTATCATAGAAGGAGGCCGCCTTGGAAAGCATCTTGTCCATGTCGCCGGTTTCCTCGCCCGTGGCGGCAAGAGAGATCAACGTATTGGGGAAGGCATCGGTTTTTTTCAGGGAGGCCGCGATGGAGAAGCCATCGCTAATCAGGCCGGTTGCCTCGCGGACCGCATGTTTATAGTGGACGTTGTCCATCACCCTGTAAACCAGGTTCATGGAATCAACCACTGGAACACCGGCACCCAGAAGCATCCCAAAGGTGCGGCAAAACTTGCTCATGAGCGAATTGATAATGATGTTTTTGATGATCGGTATATTTAGCTTGATGCGATCTATTACTTTCCTGCCGGTTTCGGTCAGGCCGATCACGATGAATGCGCAAGCGAAAAATACGAAGCCGATCATCGTGTAGATGATATTGGCGCTGATAACGTCGGAAACGCGAATGAGAATCTGGGTCGGTACCGGAAGTTGGGCGTTGAATTTGGCATAAACATTCTGGAACATCGGCACTACCCAGGCCATCAGCACGATCGTCAGCAAAGTCAGCACAACCACCACGAAGGACGGGTACGACATGGCCGAGAGTATCTTGCGCTTGGTGTCCTGAATGAATTCAAGGTAGTCGGATAGTTCCTCGAGCACGCCATGCAGAGATCCGGAGATTTCGCCCGAACGAACCAGGGCGATATATAGCGGCGTAAAAACGCCGGGGTGCCTTTCCATGGCATCCGAAAGCGAAAAGCCCTTCTTGACATCGTTCAGAAGCTGGGCGACCACCTTCTTGAATTTCTTGTTGGACTCCTCATAAAGAAGATTGTTCAGGGCCTTCTCGATTGTCAATCCGGCCGAAAACATGGTCGCCATCTGGCGAGTGAAGAATACGAGAGTTCCCAACGGTACGTGGGTTCGGAGCTTGTAGATATAGAGCGTTATCTCGTCTATCAGGCCACGCTTCCTGGCAGAGTCGGCTACCTTGGAATCCA
>Ga0315293_10006717_pt1 | contig 10725 bp, 11 predicted proteins | sample YL17G13_20_MG_FD_203071 | JGI IMG/M metagenome (GOLD analysis project Ga0315293, IMG submission 203071) | Sediment microbial communities from Yellowstone Lake, YNP, Wyoming, USA - YL17G13_20 | ecosystem: Environmental > Aquatic > Freshwater > Lake > Sediment | place: USA: Wyoming | collected... | reverse complement strand
GCGCGCGCTGATCATCAACGCAAAAAGCCCATTTTCCGCGGGTTAACACAAGGCGATGAAGCGTGTTTACACCGCGTCCACCTGCGATAGGAATACATTTTCGCGAGCGGGCGAACGTCGTATTCGTAGGAGAAAAAAACGTCTACAAGACATGACCAGAGAAAAATAGAAGCGTTTCAGGTGAAAAATCGAATTAGATTTGTAACTTATCTTAGTTGTCTCTCAAGCACCTTAGCTGAAGCCAACATGAAAGCAGCGGAGAACAGGATAAGAACCCCAAGATCCAGGAGGTAACTCCCGGTTACGAACGAGTTGTTTAACCCCTCCCTGATGGCGTCAATCGAATAAGTCAAGGGAAGCACCCTCGAAAAAAGCTGTAGAAACTGAGGCATAGACTCCACAGGAATAAACGTCCCCGAGAGGAACGCCATGGGGAACCTGAAGAAATTACTATACATCTGAGCCTCAGGAGTCCACCTCGCAAAGCAGGACACCAAGATACCCATCGAAGCGAACGTGAAGCTGCTAACACATACCGCGAGGAATACGGCAATCGGACTCTGAACCGAGGTGCCCGAGAAGAGAGAAACAGGGACGAGCACAGCGATAGCAGTTAAAGGCCCGATGGCGAAGCCCGCCAATGCCTTACCCAAGATGAGCCCGAGGAGGCTGACGGGCGCGGCCAACAGGCGCTCGAAGGTGCCTGTCTGCTTCTCCAGTACAACGGACACTGCCTCGATGCTCATGGTCCCGAAGAGGATCACGAGAGACACTAACCCGCTGATCAGCGTCGCGGGGCTGAGGCTCCCTGACACGCTGAAGGCGAGGTAAAGCGCCACAGGCATCAGGAGACCATACGTGAAGTTCGGCGCCTTAAAATAGTAAACCTTCATGTCCTTGCGGGCAATGTACAACGCCTTTGACAGGTCTTCCCCTATCGTCATCCGTCCTGCCTCCTCATCTTAACTGGCTCCTTATCCCTCCCCGCCTCCTCGGGGTTTAGACCAGTGATCCTTAGAAAGGCATCCTCAAGGCTTGGCTTGAGGGTATTTATGGTGGTTATCCTCAGACCTCTAGTTCGTGCATAATCGGTGAGCTCTTCCACAACGTCTACGTCGCTACCGACCGTGAGCCTGATTTTATCCCCGAGACGATGAATCTCAATCACCCCGCCAACTTTGCACAGCTCCTCTTCTTCGACGTGTTCGCTGAAGGAGACGTCAACTATATTCGAGCCAATCACACTGGCCTTAAGTTTCTCGGGGGAGTCTAGAGCAACTATCTTCCCCTTGTTGATCATGGCGACGGTGTCGCAGAGCTGATCCGCCTCCTCTAGGTAGTGCGTCGTGAGAAGCACTGTTGTCCCCTCCTTGTTCAGTTTCCTTACCAGCTCCCTGAGGACGAGTGCGCTCTGTACATCGAGCCCGGTAGTAGGCTCGTCTAGAAACAATATCTCGGGTCTATGGATGATGCCGCAGGCAATCGTGAGTCTCCTCCTCATTCCTCGACTGAATCCGGCTACGGTGTCTCTTCCCCTTTCAGCGAGCCCAAAGGTCTCAAGGAGCTCCCATGTTCGTCTTCTCCTGTCCTGTCCCGCGACTCCGTAGAGCTCGGCTGCAAAGACGAGGTTCTGTTCAGCGGTCATCTCCTCGTATATATTGGATGACTCTGGGACGACGCCGATCCTCTTCTTGGCTTGTATTGTGTCCCTGACGATGTCGTGACCTAGGATGAAGGCCGACCCTGAGGAGGGCTTCGTAAGGCCCGTGAGGATCTTGATGGTTGTAGTCTTCCCCGCACCATTTGGGCCGAGGAGGCCGAAGACACTTCCTCTGGGCACATCGAAGTCTATACCGTTTAGGGCGGTGAAGACGCCGTAGTGTTTAGTCAGACCAACCACGGATATAGCAGACTCTACTCCCGTCAAACTATTGTCACATAAGATCAACTGGTCTCGGAGAAAAGCTGTTTGCCACCTCAAGTAACTGGGATAAAGCTTATACCAAACAAAAGATAACCCAAACAGAAGGCGATGAGGCTCGCCTTCAACCGCCGCCGTCTCAGCGACGACGACTAATAGCTTCTACAGGACAAACTGAACAACGTGAGAAGATTTGACTGAACAGAAGGACCTGAAGAGAAAAGCATACGTCGCCATCCTGCTCATGGGCGTAGTCAGCATGCTCGGAGACATAGTCTACGAGTCCGGGCGAGGAATCGCCCCAGACTACCTCTACTTCCTAGGAGCATCAGCCTTCCTCGTCGGATTAACCTCCGGCATAGGCGAGTTGGTAGGCTACGGCATGAGACTCGTCAGCGGCCCCCTCGCGGACCGCAGCCACGCGTACTGGCTCTTCATCTTCCTCGGATACGGCCTCATACTCGCGATCCCCATGATGGGCCTCACCAACAGCATGTGGCTCGTCATGGCCTTCGTCATAGCTGAGAGGCTCGGGAAGGCGCTCAGATCCCCGTCCCGCGACGCCGTCGTCTCGGTTGTGAGCAAGGGCATGGGCTCCGGGAAGGCGTTCGGGCTACACGAGTTCATCGACCAGATAGGGGCCGTCGCGGGTCCCGCCTTCCTCGGGCTCATGATGATGTGGACCGCGAACAACTTCAGCCTCTCCCTCCAGTCACTGTTCCCTTTCTACCTCCTGATGATGGCTGTACTATACATCGTCTACCGGAGAATCCGGGGCACCGTCGAGGAGATAAGGAGACAGAGCAGCGTGTTGGAGGGTAGCCTAGGCAAGGGGTTCTGGATGTACTCCGGAGCCGTGCTCTCGAACACCATCGGGCTTATGCCCATCGCCCTGATACTCTACAATGGCGCAAAGATCCTAGCGTCTGGTGGGCAGCTGTGGCTCGTGCCATTCCTCTACGTCGCCGTGCAGCTTGTCGACGCCCCGATGGCTCTTGTATCCGGATACATCTACGACAAGATCGGGATAAAGTTCCTCGCCGTACCCTTCGCCCTATCGGTCCTGCCCCTTGCATTCCAATCCCTAGTTGGGCTCCCAGGGGTAATACTCGCCTGCGTCTCCTACGGCCTTGTCCTCGGCATGCAGGAGTCGATATACCGCGCCGCCGTCACGGACATAGTGCCCCTCGGGAGGAGGGGCTCGGCTTACGGCTTCTTCAACGTGATGCTGGGCGCCGGCACATTCGTCAGTGGAGTCGCCTTTGGCTATATGCTCGATGCCTCGGTGTCACCGTTATTGATGCTCGGCTTCGTCGTGGTGGCCCAGATCGTCGCCGTCGCCCTGTTGTTAGGGGCTAGGCGAGAGAAGAAGGAGCAGTAGTGGACGCTTCGCTGTAAACAATCCGTGGGACCATCATGGACACACACACCATCGTGCTCATCGGATTAGGTGGGGTAGTGGGGGCGATTTCACGTTATCTTCTGAGCGGCTGGGTTCAGAACAACTACTCAGGTTTTCCCTATGGCACCCTCTTCGTGAACTTAACAGGGACCCTAACCCTGAGCATCGTAATGTACTTGTCCGAGTACACGGCTGCTGTCCCGTCGGATGTCAGAGTCCTCCTCACCGTGGGGGTGCTCGGCGCGTACACTACCATGAGCACCTTCGGGTTCGAAAGCTTCCGGCTTCTGGAGCAGGGGGAGACTCTGAGGTTCACCTTAAACTTCTTAGCCACGAATGCCCTCGTTTTATTCGCGGTCTGGCTGGGGAAACTGGTGGCGGTAAGGTTGTCGGGGGTACGAATATGACGCTAAAGAGGGAGTCTGAGGCGACGCTGCTGCGAATCTTCATCGGGGAGTCAGATACATATCGAGGGAAGCCGCTCTACCGTTACATCGTTGAGTATCTGAAGAGGGAAGGGTTAGCTGGGGTTACGGTTCTCAGGGGGATAATGGGCTTCGGGCAGACGAGCCGGATTTCGACGACTAGTATCCTGCGCCTCTCAACGGACCTGCCGATAGTCATCGAGGTGGCGGATACGGAGGAGAACATCAACCGCGTCAAGTCGGAGTTGGCGATGGTGATTAAGGAGGGCCTCATCACAGAGGAGCGGGTGAAGATCGTGTTCGTGGGTGGTAGGCGTAAAGCCGCCAAGCCCGGCGAGTCTCCTTCCTAGTCGTGGAGCCAGCCGTTCTCTGAGTATATGCGACGCCCTTCGGGTGAGACGAGGAAGTCGATGAAACGCTTCGACAGCTCCGCATCCCTAGTGTAAGTGATCACCTGGGCTACGGTGCTCCTGAAGACCTGCAGATCCCTTGGGAGTTCAATGGCTTCGCACGTGTCGGGCCAGATGTTTTTGAAGGCGTTCCAGCCGAAGACGGCGTCTACCTTGTCCTGGTGGATGAGTGCCATGAGGCTGCCGCAGGCGTCGGCGTGCTCCACGATGTTCGGGCGGATTCTCTCGGTGAGCCCCGCCTTGCTGCACACGTCGTCCCAGACCCCCTTCAGGCAGCCGCCCGTCGCGGTCCCGACGCGCATCTCGGGTTCACATAGATCGTCGAGGCGCTTGATGCCCTTCGGGTTACCCTCCTGCGTGATTATGACGCTGCGCCTGTAGCCGAGGCTCCTTCGGTTACCCTTTACTAGGAGGCCACGGTCCTCGGCCTCGTCGTGGACGTACTCGGCCCCGCAGCTTATCACGTCACCCTGCTTCCTAAGGGCTATGGACTTGAGCAGGTTCTCCGGCTTGCCTGCTGTTAGCCGGATCACGACCCCGGTCTTCTTCTCGAATGCGGCGATCGCGTCCTGATATGGCGGTGCCACGGCGCCCGCCGAGAAGACGTGTAGTTGAAAGCTCTCCGACATGTCCTGATCCTCTACTGATGTGCTCAGTTCTACCGTTCACTATAAGGCATCCGCTCGTCAATAGCCGGTTTCATTTCACCAACGGCCTGTTAAGGAGAGGCGTATTCGTGACGGCGAATACGGATAGTGACGCTGCCCAGAACCTATCGTCGTGGGTCTCTGCTGGATGGTTGAAGAGTAGGCGACCTGATCTTGATAGCCCAAACCTCTCAAGGTTAAGCTCGTGGAAGAGTTCTGCGTCGTAGGGAATGTGGAGGATGGGGCGGAGCCCCGAGGAACAACACGGGCACGTGGTTCTCCATTCACTGTTTTGAGTATCGACATAGCCTGACCAGTTACACTTAGGGCATACGGCTTTTCTCATCTGCTCCTTGAGGGCCGTCGCCATCGCCTCCTTGCTCTGATCTGTAAAGTTGACGCCCTCAACGTTCCTGATGCCGCCCCGCTGCATGTCCTCCACGATGTAATCGCCTACGCCTGTTTTATCGGCGTAGACGGAGCGGATCGTCCTCCAGTTGTCCTGGAGGCGCTTGATGTAGCCGCTGACCGCCCCAAATTTATCGGATATAAAAAGTTAAATCTTCTCAAGCGGGGGAGCAATTGAATACATTGTCGGGGAAAAATGGCGCTACAGAGGCGATTCTCCCACCCAAGGAACTTACTGAACTCTTCACGTATGTGGATAAACAGTACATAAAAGACGAGATCGAAAAGATCGAAGACCTTGAAGAGGGCAAGAAGAAGGAATACTTTCAGGCCATAACTGAATATCTGGGGAAAACGGAAGGTGACATGCCCCGGTCTTGGTGTACATCTGCTCTACGTTGGGTGGGGAATAAGGAAGCCTACATGGAGGTGTTGGAATTAATCCAAGGTCGCGGACAAGCTACAGAGGGGCGATCCGACAAGCGTTACACCGTATACTATGCATTAAAAGCCACCCACGACATGAAGGAGATCCTTAATTCGCAAGAAAAAGACGAACTCTACAAGAAATACAAAGAGATAGCTGACGGCGCGAAAAACAAAGAGGACAATTACTGGGTATGCGCCTGCAAAGCGCTATTTGTCTCCGAGAAACTGGATGAAAATAAGATCTATCAGAATGATTTAGAGACAATAATCAAAGAAGTGAGTATAAAAGAGGCTTCCTGGGAATCCGTGAAATTACTGAGGGTCTTTAGAGAGTTTCCTGTACTTGATTTTCAGCGTAAAATTTGCGACTTGGCTAAGGATACCAAGCAGTTCTCAGATACGAGGGTTAAGATGATAGAGGCACTCGGAGAATACGGGGAGGGTATAAACCTCGAATCTGTGAAGTGTCTCGGTGAACTTCTGAACGCCAGAGATTGCGATAGGCAGATCCGTTTAGGTGCAGCCATTTCTCTCAAGAGGCTCCACATGGGCGATTCGACAAAGTACCTCATCGAGGCCATAGAGAAGGATTGGGACGCCGAGATCAGAAACCAAGCTGTGGACGCCCTTAAGAAGACGAGGGGTAGCGCCAACGCCGTTAGGGTGTTGATCGATAAGGTACTTGACAAGGAGATTGTTCCTCTGAGTATTCCGTATTTGACAGATGCCATCCGCAGGATTGATGATGGAGGAGATGCGCCAAGTTACCTTGATTTGGAGACGTCGAGCCTCGACGCCGAAAGGGCGAGCCGCGCACAAAAAGTGTTGATCCAGCTCGGGGGAATCGAGTCCGTCAGCAGATTGATGGCGAGGAAGAAAGTCATCAATAACATAGATGTCCTTCTAGCAAGCTCTGAGGAAGTCGTCCGCGATGACCATAAAGAGATCATGAAGAGGGCCATGAGCAACTTCGGCTTCGCATTGGCTGTGAACATCGTCATCGTCGCCATAGGCGTAGCTCTGACCGCATTCGGGATCTACAAGATGTTCACTGATGCGTCGAACATAGCCATGTGGTTACCCGTGTCTGGGGGTGGACTCATCCTGACGATAGTTCAGAACTTCCTTAAGGATCCGAAGGATATGGCGAAGAAGGATCTTGCTACCCTCGTCACGGTCAACGTCATATTTCTTGGCTTCCTCCGACAGGTGCACGAGATAGACGCGACCTTCAAGCACGCCTACTTGGAGGACGACTTCAGTATCGATGACATGGATAAGACCGTTAACAAACTTAACGACACGATGACGAAGACCCTGACAGACGTCAACAAATATCTGGATATGAAGCCGGTCCCGAAACCACAATGAAAGAGTGGCGTTATTACGCTATCGCAAGAGGCTTTGATTTTACGGTCCTCTCCGCCGCGTACGTGGCTAAGGCTAGTGCCCAGAACCTGTCGTCGTGGGTTTCCGTGGGGTGGTTGAAGAGCAGGTGACCTGATTTTGATAGTTCAAACCGCTCCACGTTGAGTTCGTGGAATAGCTCAGCATCGTAGTGAATGTGGAGGAGGGGACGGAGCCCAGTTCGATAATGGAAGGAGATTCAGGACTTTCGTGGGTTACCGATGCGCCGAGGATCTGTCCTAGGGTTGAGTCACATGCATGTGTTAAGCCTCATTTAAATCTAATGTCTTCATATTTAGCAAGTAAAACTGAAATCAGGTTGTTTCCCTGGATTATACTCTCAATGTCCTTCATTGTTATATCAAACACAATAAGATTATCTCTGTTGAATGTACTTACTTGAATAGTTTTACCATACTTAAGATCACTGTCGTACTGAACCCCACTTATACCCGTATTCGTAAATATTATACCGCATCGTATATTATGAAGCCTTAGTTTATGTATGAAATGATTTAGCTGTTCCACGCTCACCGTTTTTGAGATGTTCTTTGCTTCTATCCCAATATATTCCCCTAGCATTGATAAAAGGGGATGTTCACGGATCAAATTGCGAATTACAACGTCAAAATGGAAAGATTCAGTCGCTAGTTTAGGTATAGGCTCGAACCCATAAACACATGAGAAAAGATACGTCGCAAGATCCTCCATTGATTTGCCAGAAGCATCTGCCGTAGCACTTTCCAAGAGATCCTTTAGATAATGCGAGTTTATGTGAAATAGACTTTCCTCGACCGCTCTAGTAATCAATGGTCCATCCTCTTTATGTTTTTCCCGATCATTGCGCCATTTCAATACAATCAATTCGGGATACAACCAAGGGTTTGATGAATCCTCGGAATTCAGCCTTTTTGTAAAATTATATAGATCATCTAATTCAGCTCGCCTCATGCGAAAAGTGAGTTCTAAAACAATCGGTGCTGGGCAATCAAATGCATTATTAACTTTTGGAATGTCGTAGTTTTGATGTATTACCCCCTGAATCATGGGACCGTTGACTGATTCATTTTTACTCCGGATTTCTGTCAGAACATCCTCCACAAAAGCAAGTAGAGTTTGTTCTCTAGCCTGTCCTAAATCGCCTATTTTAAGATAAACTTGACCTAGAAAGTGGTAAGGAGTACCTTTATGTATCCGCCTTTTAGTTTTTTCTTGAACTTCCAAGTAGCTCTGAAGCTGAGATTGGAATGCGGTTAAAGCTTCCATTATTAGACCGTTTTGTAAAAGGCCAACACCAATATCATTCCAAAGCAATCTATCTGGGTCTTTGTATGGATCAAAAGCGAGACCTACTCCCGTATTTTCCTTAAGCATGTTTATTGCATTACGTATGTTAACCCATGACCTAGTCTCTACCAACCGTCGAATCTCATTTACTTCATCCACCATTCTTTATCACAAGCTCAATGTAAATTTCCTAAAAGAGAGGGGGCACATCACCGCTTAAAGGTTACAGGTATAAATTCAACGTTTTTAGTCGGGGGATGAGTAAAATACTAGACTTTAGAACATGCTGATCTCCTTAAAAATCAATAGATTTTTGATGTTTAGAAATGGTTTCGAACAAAAGATGATACGGTGTATTGAATGCTGATATCAAAGGTGAAAAGAATGCGCAGTATCACAAATTACGCCCTGATAGGAGCCGTGGTCATCCTCGGCATAGCACTTGGGACCCGCGGCCGTTGATGGTTCTATAAGCGATTACTCTTCCGAGTATTATTTTGCAAGGCAAGTGTTTGCGATATTGATCGTAACGAGTTTCGTTGGTGGAATCTACCTCCTATCTAAACTTCGTAACAGGTGCAAGAGCCTAAAGAGGGAGGATATCACACCTTCGCAATCGGCTTCTGCGACGTCTTAGTGGACTCAGCGGAGGAGACAGAGAGACTTAGAGCCCAGAATCTATCGTCGTGTGTCTCTGCGGGGTGGTTGAAGAGAAGACACCCTGTTTTTGAAAGCTCGAATCTTTCAAGGTTAAGCTCGTGGAAGAGTTCCTCGTCGTATGGGATGTGTAGGAGGGGACGCAGCCCTGAGGAGCAACTTGGGCATTTGACTCTCCATTCGCCGCTCTGGGAGTCGATATAGCCTAACCAGCCACACTTCGGGCAGACTGCCTTCCTCATCTGCTCCTTGAGGGCGGTGGCCATCGCCTCCTTGCTCTGCTCGGTGAAGCTGATGCCGACAACGTTCCTGATGCCGCCCCTCTGCATGTCCTCCACGATGTAGTCACCCACCCCTGTTTTATCGGCGTAGACGGAGCGGATCGTCGCCCAGTTATCCTGTAATCGCTTGAGGTAGCCGATGACGGCCCCGTAGCTCGTCTCCAAGGGGAAGGCGTGCATGTGGCGGAGGTAAATATGCCCGTTTAGTCTTTCCACAACGGCTACAACGGAGGGGTCGTGATGCTTTCCGAAGTCTACGCCGGCGTGGAACCCCCCTTCGGGGCGTGCGGTGGCGGGGATGTAGTCTATGGCGCTGTCCTGAGCAAGGGCTATGAGGGCGATGGGGAGCCACGCGTCCGCGTCATCCCCCCACTCGCAGAGCATCTCCCTCCTCCACCTAGCCGAGTCCCCGCGAAGCTGCCCCTCGATCATGGCAACCATCCCCGGGTTCAGCGGCCCACGTGGAGCCAGCGCCTCCGTGTAGGGAACAACATACCTGCTGAAACCCGAGTAGGCGGGGTCGTGCATCATCCTGTAGAAGACGGAGTCCCTGTTCCACGGCGTGCTCTCGGCTATCAGGTAGCCCCCCGTCGTGTTCAGTGCGAAGAGGACCGCGGGGTACAACTCCTCGTCCTCCCCGATGAAGTTCGCCTCCATCAAGTAGACCGCTTTGGCTGTGTGCCCCCTGATCGTCTCAGGCACCGGCGGCTGAGCCAGCAGCGTCGACCCGTTGCGGAGCCTGATCACCGTGTGGAGAATCCTCCTGCTCCCCCCGCAGACCATCCGGAAAAGCTCCGGGTCCCCCACCTTCATCCTGGCGAGGTGCTCCGCGAGCGCCCTGAAGGCTATGTTCTTCGCCTGCTCAAGCTTTGGTGCCGTCACCAGAATCCTGCTCCCCGGGTAGCGGAGCGCCAGCCAGAGGAGCTTCGCCATACCGTTGAAGGTCTTACCCGTCTGCCTCGCCTGAACGAGCGCCACGAAGTGGCTCCCATCCCTGAGAAACGGCCACATATACGGGTAGGGCTCGAAGAACAGCCACTCCCTGCAGAACCGCACCGGGTCAGCCGGGAGAACCCTCTTCGACCTCGTAGCCCGGCCCCGACTCTCCTCCAGCCTCTCCCTCAAGCTCCTTATACGCACGCTCAAGCGCCTCCACGTCGGCGTCCTGCACCATGACGTAGCTCGCCCTGACGGCGCGGATCATCACATCCATCGCCCTCAGCTCACCCTTCCTCGCCCCGTGTCCATCGAGCATGGCGTCGATCTTCCCCATCAGCGCCTCAAGGCGGCGCAGGTACTCCGCCCTCTTACCCTCCGGGTCGATCCTCGCCCTCCTCGCCCTGAAGAACGCACCGACCCAAGCCTCCCCCGCCTCCCCAACCTCCCCTTCGATCTCAACCTCCGCGTCACCGCCACCAGAAGCCCCACGTCCCCCGTCAGCCCCGCCAGGT
>Ga0315293_10006714_pt1 | contig 10731 bp, 10 predicted proteins | sample YL17G13_20_MG_FD_203071 | JGI IMG/M metagenome (GOLD analysis project Ga0315293, IMG submission 203071) | Sediment microbial communities from Yellowstone Lake, YNP, Wyoming, USA - YL17G13_20 | ecosystem: Environmental > Aquatic > Freshwater > Lake > Sediment | place: USA: Wyoming | collected... | reverse complement strand
AACCTGGAACCCAATTTCTATCCCTTACTGTTCTTTCCAAAGTAAAAATCCAGATCACCTATGAAGGCCTGGTTCTCCTTCTCAGACTAATTCTTAGAACCCTGTCTACAGTCACTTACTCTCTCACCCTCATCATGACGACCAAATATTCGGAAATATGTTACATCGCAAACATCGTGCTGCCCACACCGTTGAATACGATATTCATCTTGGCCTACCGGTTCTCATTCGTAGTTCTCGGAGAGATAGTTGCGCTTCTGAAGGCTCTCAGCTCTAGAGGTGGCGACCTTGTCAGAGGGCTCATGACTCAAACCCGAATATTCGGCGGGATATTTGCGGTGGCTTTTGTCCATTCCTTTGATCGTGCTGAAAGAATTACGAAGGCAATGGAAGCAAGGGGCTTTGAACGAAGAATACCTACTCACTCTGTTCCCGGGAGGCCAAGCCTACTGGGTATGTTAATCCTGATCGTGGTTTTGATTTCGATTACTTATGGACTGATCTCGTAGTCTAGAATGAAGGTGTATTGAGTATTGGAGAAAAGTAAGCTTCTCATACATGCCGACTGCCTAACACATGTCTACCCTGATGGAACCAAGGGAATTCACTGCATGTACCTGAGAGTATATGACCGTGAGATAGTCTGCCTCTGTGGGCCCAATGGTGCTGGAAAGTCCACGCTTCTCGAACATCTGAATGGCTTGCTTCTACCCACCGACGGTACCCTAAAGATTCTAGGAAAGACCATCGACGGGAAGAATCTAAGAGAGATCAGAAAAGAAGTAGGCCTGGTCTTTCAGGATGCTGAAAGTCAGCTTTTTTCTCCAACAATTCTTGATGATGTGATGTTCGGCCCACTGAACCTCGGATTGTCAAAAGATGAAGCTCAGAAGAGGGCTATCTGGGCTCTGGATATAGTTGGATTCACAGAATACAAGAAGGCCCCGCATTACCTAAGCGGAGGAGAAAAGAAGCTAGTAGCAATTGCCGGCGTCATCGCCATGAAACCTAAGATAATTGCCTTGGATGAGCCTACAGCAAACCTAGATAGCAGGAACGCGAGGCGAATTGAGGATCTCATACTTAAGGCCAGAGATGAACTTGGCATGAGTGTGGTTGTAGCAACTCATGACCTAGATCTGGCTTCACGGATAGCTAACCGAGTTTGCATCGTCAAGGATGGAAGCATAATCTCAGAAGGAACCCCCTCGGAAATCTTCTCCAACAAGGAATTGATGTCCTCCGCTGGTTTGGAGACACCGACGAGCATATGGCTCTATGAACAACTATATCTAAACCGTGGGTCGGGCACCCTATCTTCTCTGCCTCTTACTCTAGGGAGCCTAATTAAGATCTTAGAGAGGGATCTTTTTCCAGAAGGCATATCCAATTCGAGAACAAAATGAAGGTCTCCTAGAATATACTACCTGGAAGATAATACAATACCGTAAGCTTCCGTGATGTTGCTGGCCTCGAGTATCTCTATATTGTAACCCTCCTTTTTCAGGTATTCTTGTAAGTTGACTGATTCCGGTCTGGTGGTTATTATTGTGAGTCCAGGAGCAGGATGGCTTTCCTCAGCTCGATATGTTACGGCTATAGTTTGACCAATGGGAACTATGAATCTCTTGCCTCCAAATCTTGCCACGGCCAATGCCTTCTCTAACACCCCCCCAATTTTTCCAACGGTTCCGTCTGGATTAATTGTTCCTGTGATGAAGACTGTTGGGGCTATGGTTTGGTTCCTTATCGCTGCTACTAGTGCCACAGTTATGGAAGCTCCGGCGCTTGGACCATCTACTACCTCAATCTCTCTTTCCGCTGTGACGGTTAGTATGACGTCAGTGTTTCTTAGAGATCTCCCTGTAAGATTCTCAGCAACAAGGATGGCTGTGTTTGCGCTCGTTTGAAGATCCATGCCGATTTTGGGTCTGGTATTGATGAGGAGTCTCCCGATACCCTCCCTAAGTTCTACATGCGCTGTCATAGTTACACCTTCGTACGCAACTTCGCCGAGGGATCCTATCGCCTGATTCACAGCGACAATATTGATCTCTGATAGCCCAGCTTTGGCGCTACCAGCCGTGTTGTTGGATCTTGAGAGACGCGAATAGTACTCAGCTTGAGACCTGTAGTACGAGAGTTGGCTTTGAAGAATTGTAAATTCCTGCTTCAGCGAATTGACGGTCCTCGTGAGGTTCTGGTTCTGCGATAGTAACGCCGCGTACTGGGAGCTTGGAACCTCCGGCCTCTGAGGATTCAAAATGAGCACTGATATCAGAGTCGCGTTTACTAGAATGCTTAGCATCAGTGCAACTTTCAGTTTCTCGCTGGAGGATTTTCCGGTAGGCTCCATGATGATCAACTAGAACTACCGCACTGAAGGCTGAGACTTAAAGCTGTTCCCAAGACAAGTACAGTTGCCACAGATTAAAGCTCTCGAAAGATATTAATCAAGACGCGCAACCTATCATATCTAAGGTTTCATTAATGAGCGAAGAGATTCGTATTATCGAGCACAAGTCATTTCCTTCAGTGAAGTGTTGTCTTGTTGGTATGCCTGACACTGGCTTGACAGGCATGATTGCTGTAAGCCACATAGTCCACGCGCTGGATCTACCTGAGATTGGGCATATCGAGTCTGATCTTCTTCCGCCTGTAATGGTGATTCATGAGGGTGACCCAAAAGAGCCGATGAGGTTCTTTGGCGACTCCAAACTCACTGTTTTGACCTCCGAGACCCCCATTAACGTTATGGTCGTAGCGCCTCTGGCAAGGAGTCTAGTCAATTGGGCTCTGTCAAAGAAGGTTGAGTTGCTCATCTCGGTCAGTGGCATGGCGATACAGAATCGCATGGAAATTGATACTCCAGCGGTCTACGGGATATCTACTACCAAGGAAGGTAAGTCATTGCTCAAGGAAGCAGGCATACAGATGCTTGAGGAAGGATTCATGGTCGGACCTCACGCCATGATCTTGCGGGAGTCTCTATCGAAAGGTTTGACTAATCTCGTTCTTCTAGCCCAATCCCACTCCCAGTATCCAGATCCAGGAGCGGCAGCATCAGTAATATCTGCAGTGAATAAGCTTCTCAAGATCAATGTTGATGTAAAGCAGTTGCTTAGTGAAGCTGAGGAAATAAGAGTAAAGACACGTGAACTCATGCAGAGGACTACAAAGTCACTTCAAGGAATGGCTAAGGGCCAAGAGCAGGAGCTCCCGGCAATGTATGGTTAGGAGTCGGAAGATGATGCCAAGGAGGACTGGGAGATTGTTCAGATTCTTTGATGATATAGAAAGAGAGATTGATATGGCCTTCGAAGATCTTCTCTCCTGCCACCCTATGTGGGATTCAGCGACAGGTAGACTCGAACCACTGACACAAGTAAGGGAGGCCCTCAACAAGATTGTTGTGACGATGGATCTTCCGATGGTCCACAAGGAAGACATCCATCTGACGATCGAAGAGGATCACTTGGAACTTCAGGCTCCTCTGGACCGCTGCGTTAGGTATGAACATTGGGGGATTCAGGGGCACAGTGAGTTCAAGTCCTTCTACAAGATCGTTGAGCTCCCATCGAGAGTCAACCCCGAGGAAGCAAAAGCCAGATTCAGAAATGGTGTCCTAATGGTCGAATTGCCTAAGACGATCAAGGGACGAAAGATACCGGTAGAGTAACACTTCAGTTACTGCCAACCCTAACCATACCTTCGTAACTTGCGTTCACTCCGCTTGCAGGACAGATCACGTCATATCGTAGGTTATCTAATGTCACATTTGGGAAGGAGAGAGTGTGAGCGGGAGAACAGCAATCGTGACCGGGGGTCAGCTTCTCTCATACGATTTGGGTCCAAGTCATCCACTAAGGCCTGAACGCGTTAAGGTTACCCTTGCCTTGATTGAATCGCTTGGGCTAATGACCTTGTTGGAACTTCTGCAACCAAGACTCGCAGCCTCCCAAGAACTTCTTCTCTTTCATACGAAGCAATATCTGAACAAGGTTAGGGAGTATAGTGGGCGTGGTTACGGTCTGCTGGATTCTGGTGATACGCCTGCATTCAAGGGATGTTTCGAGGCTACCAGCTGGGTAGTAGGGGCCTCTCTTGCAGCTGTCGAGTCGATTATGAGTGGGGGTGTGAGCCACGCTTTCAATTTTAGTGGTGGACTGCATCATGCCCACCCTGACAGGGCATCAGGCTTCTGCATTTTCAATGACCCCGCAGTATGCATTGCCTTCCTCAAGAAGAAGTATGGGCTAAAGAAGATCGCGTATATTGACTTGGATGCCCACCATGGTGACGGTGTTATGTACGGCTTCTACGATGACCCTTCAGTGCTTGACATAGATCTTCACGAAGACGGCCGCTATCTTTTCCCAGGCACGGGATATCCGGATGAAACAGGTAAAGGGGAGGCAGAGAGACTGAAGATAAATGTTCCACTCCCTCCTGACACAAATGACAACCTATACATTGAAGCCTTTAGGAGAACTGTTCCTCCAGCGATCAAATTCTATGAGCCCGAATTCATTCTGCTACAATCTGGTGCAGACTCACACATCAATGATCCACTATCCCATCTCTCCATCACCGTCAAGACCTACAACGAAGCTGCCACCACTATTCACGATCTAGCCCATCAATTCTGCCAAGGAAGAGTGCTTGTTCTCGGTGGAGGAGGCTACAAGCTCTCGAATGCTGCAAGATGCTGGACCAGCGTTCTCAGTAGTTTCGTCGGCACCAGACTTCCAAAAGCCCCGCCTGAAGAGTGGCGCAACTACTATAGAACAATCACAGGTGAAGAAGCCCCGACGACGATTGCCGAACCGGAAAAGGAAATCGCAGATCAGATGAAACGTCAAGAAATAATTGGAGTCCTCGAAGAGCTCGAGAAATGCACATGCATCAGGAACTAGGCACGTGAGCTAGGTATTCATTAAAGGAAGGTTTGAAGGAGACGGTGGAACGGTATCAGGAGAGAGGCATGTTGACCCTGTAGCGTGGGTTTGCGTACTTCGCAAGCTAATGATCGTTGGGCGCGCGCGGAGGCCTTTTGAGCCTCAGGATGATGAGGGCGTCTTAACCTTCGCGCCGCGAGTCAAAGAGACATCATAAGAGTCTAGATGTCAGGTGCGCAGTTTGACGGCGTGAACTTGTTCAATTTCCTGATGAAGTGCTTATCAACTCTTTTATGTCTGACACAAGTAAAACCTGCACCATGCATGCGAGGAGTTACGATCTATTTCTGGACATAGATTTTCCAGGGCTCGCGTTTCAGGGGAGAGTAACCATAGACCTTGAGTCCGAGACCGATGTAATCCTAGATTGCCTTGGCCTTGAGGTCTTGAACGTAAAGGCGAACGGGCGCAATGTTCAGTTTGAGAAGAAAGACGACACTCTTGTGGTCAAGACGGGAGCTCTTAATGGCACACTTGAGATCGAATACAGGGGCGCCATCCCGGATATCATGGTGGGGATATACCGAGCTCCTTACAACGGATCATATTTGATAACTACCCAGTTCGAGGCTGCTCATGCCAGAAGGATGTTTCCATGCATAGACCGGCCAGACCAAAAAGCCGAGTTCAAGCTTAGCGTGAGGATCGACACGAATCTTCATGCAATATCAAACATGCCACTCGAGTCCGAAAGACTAGACAGCATCAAGAAGACGGTAACGTTCAAGAAAACACCCAGAATGTCGACCTACCTTCTCTACTTGGGCATAGGCAGATTCGACGAATCCATAGAGAGATCTGGCGAAATCGACATAATAGTAGCCACAACATTCGGAAAATCAGGCAGAAAGGAATTCGCCACAGAGATCGCCAAGAAGTCAATAGGCTTCTGTGAGAATTACTTCGGCATTCAATACATGTTGCCGAAAATTCACCTAGTAGCGGTTCCAGAGTTCGCGGCCGGTGCAATGGAGAACTGGGGCGCAATAACCTTCAGAGAGACTGCGCTACAAGCAGATGAGAACAGCAGCGTCATGACGCGAAAGAGAGTGGCTGAGGTAATAGCCCACGAACTAGTTCACATGTGGTTCGGAGATCTCGTAACTATGCGATGGTGGAACGACCTCTGGCTAAACGAAAGTTTTGCCACTCTGATGGCCTACAAAGTAGTAGATTCAATCTACCCACAGTGGAAGGTATGGCCGGATTTCCTGCTGAATGACACTTCAGCGGCAATGGCAAGGGACTCTCTAAACAATACCCATCCAATAGAGGTCGAGGTCAAGTCGCCAAATGATATTGCACAGATATTCGACGACATAAGTTATGGTAAAGGTGCATGCGTACTGAGGATGGTTGAAGCATACGTTGGAGCCGACACCTTTAGGAGAGGCCTGCAGAACTACCTCACTTGGCACCAGTTCGGGAATGCCGATGGAAAGGACCTTTGGAACTCTCTTGACAAGGCCTCTGGAAGGAACCTATCGCATATCATGAGTGAATGGGTAACGAAGCCCGGCTACCCAGTGATATCCACTACTGTGGACTCAGGAAAACTTAAGCTACGACAGGAAAGATTCCTCTTATCAGGTGACCATGAGAGAACCAACTGGCCAATACCAATCACTATGAAGCTGAACCAAAAGCCAACAAGTCTTCTTATGGATCGGGAAGAAGTAGTGCTTGATGCGGGGGATATCCAATCATTAAATCTCAATGTCGACCACGTGGGATTTTACAGAGTACATTATCAAGGAATCTACGATCTGGTGTGGAAAAGCGAACCATCAGCATTTGATCGATGGGCGATATTATTCGACGCATTAGCATTTTTGATATCCGGACGAATGAATCTTGCTGAATATCTTGAGCTACTCAAGATATATCGCGACGAACAAGAGTACCTGCCAGCATATGAAGCCTCAAATCAATTGGCATTTCTCAACTTGATGATCCCAACCAGGATCGCCGAGCTTTCTAGGGAATTTCACAAATCCCAGCTCATCATACTGGAAAAAAGAACTGATGAATGCAGTTCAATGCTCCGAGGCATTGCTGCAAAAAGGCTCGCTATTATTGACGAGTCTTACGCTAAGGAATTAGCATCTGAATTGACAGATTATGAAAAGACCAATGCAGACATGAAGGCTGCAGTCGCAATAGCTCACGCCAGAGCACACGGCAATCTCGAGGTAATACTGAACAAATACAGGCAGTGCACCTGGGACGAGGACCGAGATAGACTACGAGAAGCTCTAGTCAATTTCAAGGATCCTTCACTGGTAGCTTTGTCTCTTGGCCTGATCCTGAGTGGCGAGGTAAAGAAGCAAGACCTGGCCTCAATGTTGATTTTGGCGGCAACTAACTCTAGCGCCAGAGACACGACTTGGCTGTGGATCAAGATTAACATCGCAAGACTGAGGAAGCTCTATGAGGGTACCGCAACGCTCTCCCGAGTCTTGCTGTCAACCATTCCAATCTTAGGAATTGGAAGAGTGGAGGAATTCGAGAGATTCTTCGAAGAGAATGAAATACCCGAAGCGAAGAAAGGAATTGAAGCAGGGTTGGAGCGAGTCAGAATCTACGACAGATGGCTAAAAACCGTAAGCCGCTCTACTAAAGCATCACCGCGCGCGGACGGTTGAATAGTCCGGCAGGATGCGCTGTCCAGCAAGCGCAGTCGAAATCACAGGCCTGAAAGTAACAAATCTTATTCAACACAATTAAAGCCTAAAATAGCTTGATTCCAGTACTTGAAATCGTTGTGGTGGAAATGATTCTCGGAATCGTTGGCAGCTCAAGAAAAGGCAAGTTGACCGATCAGCTGGTCTCAAAATGTTTGGAAGGAGTAGAGTCGGCTGGTGTGAAGGCAGAGAAAACTTACCTTGTGGATTATGCAGTTTCTTTCTACACAGAGAATGCCAAATGCCCTGAAGAACTAGACCGGCTATGGGAGGAAGCCGATGGCTTAGTCATTGGTGCACCAGTATATTGGGGTAGCATCAATGGTCTGACCAAGGACCTTATGGATATGCTCAAGATCACTGACGTGAATGGCAAATATGGGTTGGGGATCTCAGTCGCTGGAGGAACTGGAAGAGGATTGTGCTCTTCTGTACAGGCAATCTACCGGTTCTTCTATCATAGACGCATGAGAGGAGTGGAGCCTACCCCTGTTTCAAGATTCAATTTTGAGCAGACCATCAAGACTATTGCCGAGTCCGGTCGAAGACTGGCAGAACTTTCCAGAGAAAGAAAGCCCTTTGAAGGCGACAAAGATCGTATGGAACACTACGAGGGACTCGATTACCTAAACTATACTTTCCTCGACGAGATGATCCTGCTGGCTGGTCAGCTTGTTGAGATCTCAAGGAAGTCTGAGCTTCCAGAAGCCCAAGAGGAATATGCCGCAGCGAGAAAGCTTGTTGCGCAAGGAAAGAGATCAGAGGCAATTGGGCACGCAGTAAAAGCTTACAATATGCTCTACTATGATCCACCGAAAGCATGACTTCTCCATGTCGATTCTTAGACCAGCACGTGATGCTTTCACAGCAGGACTTGCGCGATTGTTATTCCAAATAATGTCAGCTCATACGACATGTGATATTTGCCCTTGCATATCCGCGGTCGCAATTCGAGGATACTCGCTCCAGTTGGGAGTATGAAGGAGTGTAGTTTCAACAACAGCAAATTCTACTAAAAAGGCTTATCCGCAGTCTGACGAGGATTGAGGTCGAAAGAGTCTTGGTGAAGACATGTCAGGCGCATGCGGCCGCACGTTTCTGCTCATACTATCTGTACTACTGCTCCAGCTTTCGATAGGTAACGTATACGTATCGGCGTTTTCGACTGCTTCCTACGATGTCTTTAACAATCCAAATTCCATGGGGCGACAGCGTGTTATCACCATACTAGTGGAGTTCAAAGACCTAAAGCACCAGACTGCCAAGAACGAAATTGGAAAAAGAATCTATGGAGACCTCAACAGGTACCTGACGGAAGTGTCCTACAATTCTACATGGATAGTTGGAGAGATAACCGACTGGGTCGGACTCCCACACGAGAGTACATACTACGGACGTGATTTTGGGCCCTTACTGGACATGCAGATCCGAACCTTATTCCAGGACGCCGTCCATGCAGTTGACGACCAGATCAACTTTAGGCTTTACACACACGTGTTGATAGTCCATGCTGGAATGGGCCAAGAGACAACAGGAACACTTGCTGAAATCTGGTCAGCCTACATTAGATGTAGACCGCCTGTCTATGCAGATGGGTTGGTCATGAACAACGTAATAATCCTCCCTGAGAAAGAGGCTAGAAACATCGATCCTTTGGGAATATATGCTCACGAATTCATGCACAGTCTGGGGCTTCCAGATCTCTACTCAGAAAACAGTCGCAGTCTGTATATGGGGCCTTGGGATATTATGGATACGGGTCTGCGCAATGGCCAACCAGCAGGATCGTGCCCTTCACACCCGGCAGCATGGTGCAAAATAGCTCTGGGCTGGCCCATCAAGACAAGAACGATATCTGCGGGGTTCAAAGATGAAATCATAATGGGCCCCCAGGAGGCTATGGGAGGACAAGTACAGGCTTTGATTCTTCCAAATGCGTTAGGAAGGTATTACGTGATCGAGGTCAGAATTCAATTTGGCTTCGATAGTAGCTTGCCGAGTAACGGTGTTCTGATAACGGATGTTGATGAAAGGCGTCCAGTTGGCAGTGGAATGGTCAGGGTGGTTAATGCGGATCCTTCAGTAACTGGTTTGAGTAATGCTGCTTTCAAGGCAGGACAGTCCTTCAAAGACTCCTCTAGGCTTGCTAGGATACGAATAGCTAGTGAAAATGGAGTTTTCAAACTCCTGATTGACAGAACTCTAGGCAAGTAGCGCAGGCAAGCCGCAACCAAGGCGTTGGAAAGAATCGCGTAACAATTTATCCCACATCTGATAGCCCACTTGATGACGTAACGTTGGAAAAGTTTTCTATGATTATTGCGGGCCAACAGGTCACAGCAACCAGCGGTAAGTACTTTGATGTCCTGAATCCTGGAACTGAGGAAGTTATTGCCCAGGTTCTTCTTGGAGATCGGGAAGATGCCAGGCGGGCGATTGATGCTGCAAGAGCAGCCTTCAATAGTGGAATTTTGGTCGGACAAGAGCCCCTCCGAGCGGTCGCGAGTTCTACTAAGGATAGCAGCCCTTTTGGAGGCGAATACTGAAGAACTGGCGATTATGGAATCCAGAAATCAAGGGAAGCCAATTAAACTATCTCGGGATTCAGACATACCTTTTGCAGCAGACAACCTAAGATTCTTCGCTGGAGCGGCAAGAACCCTTGCGCGCGCTAGCCACTGGAATGGGTGAAGAACTGATGTCCGTGGAGGACACTCAAAACAATTTTAATATTTGTATGGAATTCTGTGGGAATTGCCCGAGCTATCCCAAGATCAACGGAGAAGGGCTATACTGCGCAAGGGGTAAGAGCAAGGCAGGTATTGAGCGACAAGGATGCCTGTGCCTTGGTTGCACAATATATGAGAAATATGATCTGGCCGGAGCCTATTTTTGTGTTGAAGGAAGAAACCCCTAGAAAGGCCTCACGGTAGCTCCTACACTTCTAGCGCGCGTGGGGTAACCCTCATATTCTTGCGGAAGAGCCCTATGATGTGTTGCTGCCTATGAACATCAAGATGGGCAAACTCATGACTCCTGGATCTGGTGCCCTAATACAAGGTTTATTTTGGCTCGTATTCTGGATCGGG
>Ga0315293_10006712_pt1 | contig 10731 bp, 10 predicted proteins | sample YL17G13_20_MG_FD_203071 | JGI IMG/M metagenome (GOLD analysis project Ga0315293, IMG submission 203071) | Sediment microbial communities from Yellowstone Lake, YNP, Wyoming, USA - YL17G13_20 | ecosystem: Environmental > Aquatic > Freshwater > Lake > Sediment | place: USA: Wyoming | collected... | reverse complement strand
CTTCTCGACCTCGCGCACGACCTCGCCGCGGGTCTTCTCGGCGGCCTTGGCCGCGGCCATCCGGCGCGGGTGGTCGTAGTAGTACTGCAGGTAGTAGGTGGGGAAGACGCCCAAAGCCCGGACCATCTCCGGATCGAAGTGGGGGAACTCCTCGTGCTCTGCCAGCTGCTCGAGCATGCCCATCAGCTCGGGTGTCACATCCTTGCCGCGCACGAAGACCCGCCGGATCCAGTTGACATGATTCAGGCCAACCCACTCCAGGAAGACCTCGCGGTCCTCGGCTCCGAAGAGCATGGCCAGCCCGGCCTCCATGTTGATCGGGTTGTTGCACAGGCCCACCGCCTTCAGGTCCGTGTGCTTGAGCAGGGCCTCGGTGATGATGCCGGAGGGGTTGGTGAAGTTCAGGTACCAGGCGCCGGGCGCGTACTTGGCGATGTCGCGGGCGGTGTCCAGCGTCACCGGGATCGTCCGCCAGGCCTTGAGGGTTCCGCCCGGCCCGGTCGTCTCCTGGCCGAGCACGCCGTACTTGAGGGGAATCTTCTCGTCCCGGATGCGGGCCGCCATCTGCCCGATCCGCATGGAGGAGACAACGAATTGTGCCCCCTCGACGGCTTCCGGCCGCTTCTGGCTGAGCGTGACCTTGGTCTCGAGCTCGGCATGCTGCACCATGCGCTGGACCATGCCACCCACGACTTTCAGCCGATGGGCGTCTATGTCGAAGAGGGCGATCTCGCCGAGGGTGACCTCCTGTTCGTGCTGGATGAAGCCGTCGACGAACTCCGGGGTGTAGGAGCTTCCCCCACCGATGACGGTCAGTTTCTCGATGCTTGACTTCGCCATTGGGCCACCTCGTCTTCGAGTGCACGGACGCGCTTGCACATTCCGATGTACTGCTCGGTGTAGTCCAATTCACTCCAGGCCAGCAGCAGGAGGTCCATGGCATGGATCAGCAGGACCGAGAAGCCAACGGGCTCGCCCTTCGCCTCCTGCCGGATGATGCCGGCGTTGACCTTATGCGCCTCCAGTTGCTCGGCGTTGGCTTCGTCCATGCAAGCCTGAGCCTGCGCCCAGTCCGCCTCGCCGGCGAACTCGGCCGCCTCCTTGGCCTTGCAGCGGGCGTTGCCAGCGTGAAGGATCAGATTGAACAGGGTTTGTTCCCAGGTGGGTGTCGCACTCACGTAGGACTCTCCTCTCGAAGATGGGCGGAATCGTTCAGATGGACCACCCGCCAGCTCAGGTCCTGCCCCTGCTTCGATTGCAGTCCGCCGTCCGGGGGAAGCCCGTCAGGAGAGTGAAGCTCGGTGATGCCGCAGGCCGCCCAGGGACCATGGTCCTTCCAGACCCCCGGGTCCCGGTCCACCAGGCAGGCCATGATCATGTTGAGCACGCCCCAATGGGTGACGATGAGCACGCGGCCTCTGGGGTGCTGCGCGGTGATTGTCTCGATGGCCTGGCGCACCCGGTCGGCGATCTGATGCGGCCGCTCTCCGGTCAGTCGCAGCAGGGCCATGGTCACCGGCCGGAGCATCTTGGTTCCCAACCCGGCCGGGTCGTATCGAACGATGGGCCGGCCCTCCAGCCAGCCGTAGTGGGCCTCGCGCAAGCCCTCCACGGGTTGGGGGTTCAGCCCAGTGGCCCGCCCGATGATCGTCGCCGTCTCCAATGCCCGGCCTTGCGGGCTGGAGTAGAAGGCGTCGAAGTGCTCGCCATGAAGTCGCAGGGCGGCCTGCTCTGCGTGGTTTCTGCCGCGCGCGCTCAGTGGGCTGTCGAGCCTTCCGTGCAGCAGCCCGCGCTCCGTCCACTCGGTTTCCCCGTGCCGCACCAGGATCAGTTGCACATCCGACGTCATGAACGGCCCTCGTCCGCCGGCGCCGGCGGGGCCGTGTCGGCCACGCAGCGGAATCCAATGAAGTCATTCTTGCGCTTGGGGGTGTGCATGCGGCGGGCAAAGGACGTGGCTTCAACGTGGCCATCCAACCAGTCGCCGCCGCGCAACGGCATGCGTAGGGGCGAGGCCTTGCCGCCGATCCACTCGTACACGTTGCCCGCCATATCGGCCGCGCCGTAGGGGCTGTCGCCCGCCGGCGAGTACTTGCCCACCGGCGTGGTGTCCCAGATCTCGCTCTCACTGGTGTTGCACTTGTTCCTGTCAAACACGCTGCCCCACGGCCAGATCCGGCCGTCGGTGCCCCGCGCCGCCTTCTCCCATTCCAACTCGGTCGGCAGCCGCTTACCGGCCCACTGGGCGTAGGCACTGGCGCTGTCCCAGGTGACCTGGGTCACCGGGTGATCCGCCTTGCCTTCCGGCCAGGTGCCTCGGCGCCAGTGGGCGGGCTCCTCCCAATGGGTGGCCTCAACGAATTCCTTGTACTCGGCGTTGCTGACCGGGAAGCGGTCGATGTAGAAATCTGCGGTTGACGCCTTCTCCATATCGGGGCCGAACAGGAACTCACCTGCCGGGACCAGGACCATCAGGCGCCCGTCCTTCCCCTTGAAGAGTGGAACCGCGATCTCACCCATCCCATGCCTTCCTTACGGAGCCAACGAGTCTGAAGTGCCCGTCGTCTGGCCCGCTCACCTGTTCTTACGCATTCGGCGCCCGCGCCGCACTGGAGCGGCTGAGGCCTGCGGGTCGTGCGTCAAGGTACGCTGCAGCCAGGCGTATGCCAGCGCGATCACAATCAGATGGTAGACCACGGTCAAGACGGATGTGAGGAGGCTCGACAAGCCCGGCAGAATCGAACCGGCCATCCCACCGCCGACGGCCAGCTGGGCGGCAACGATCGGCCAGGAGAAGACAGCATACGTGGCTGCGCCCAGCCAGAACATGCGCCGCGAGCCGCTGAGCGACCGGACCACCAGGATTCCGACCACCCCGCTCACGGTCAGCACGGCGATGCGGAACAGAATCTCGGCGAGCAGACCAACAAGCAGGTCGAGCATGGGCAGGTTCGCCAGGGGCGCCAGACCTGGATCGCCCGCACCGCCGTAGGCCAGGCGGAGGCCGGCACCCACAAACTCGAGCCCCCGGAACACCTGCACGATCAGGCCTGCCCCGAAGCCCAACGTCAAGCCCGCCTCAGTGCGCTCATCCTCCGCAAGCGTCTTGCGCTGAGAGTAGATCGCCATGCCGCCGGCCAGCATGAGAGCCATCAGGGCAGGGGTGGCCAGGGACAGCGCGATCGTGCTTGGCTCACCCGCAGTGGCCACGGCCGTCGATCCGATCCCTTGGACGGACTGGCGGACCAGGCTCTGGATGAGGGCCGTCAGGAAGGACCCCGCCAGGCAGATTCCCATGCCCCAGTACAGGAACTCTCGCGGGAAGGCGCGGCCGAATCGGCGTAGCAGTCCCATCGGCAAGCCCGGGGCGAAGATGAACAGAAACCCGCTCAGCGCAATCAGAACACCTCGAATCAGCAAGGCTCGATCCCTTTCCCTTTCTCCAACAGCGCCTGTCGTTGTGGAATGCGCCTGCTTCAGCGCCGCCCAGTCGCTGCCAGAAGCTTACCCAGGATGGCCTCACCGTCGGCCATGCCGAAGTCCATGGGCTCGATGGGCAGGACGGCGATACCCAGCGGCTCCACTCGCCGTTCGATGCTCCGGCGCAGGAAGCGCACCTGCGGCGCCACCAGAATGACGTCTACGGCTGCCGCGGCGAACTCGATGTTCTCCAACTCAAAGACGCTCATCGAACGCAGCTCGAGCGCGACGCCGCGGATCTGGGCGGCCTGGCGGACGTGGGTCTCCACGAGACTGGAGGACAAGCCGCCGGCGCAGACCATGATGACGCGCAGCGGCGCGCTCGCCTCTGCCGGCGCGGCCATCGGCTTAGCGCCCGCTCAGCGCTTCGACCGTCGTGCCCGAGTCGCGGGCCTTGACCGCCTCGCGGACCTGTTGGAAGAGCTTCTCGCCGTCGACCATGCCGAAAGTGACGATTTCGATGTCCTGGACGATGATGCCGAGAGGGTTGGCGGCCTGGGCGATGCTCTTGCGCTTGTAGCGCACCTGCGGCGCCACCAGCACGACATCCACCCAGTTGGCCTGCCAGTCCCAGCGCCCGACGTCGGGCGTGGTGATGGCGTTCATCTGAACCTCGACGCCAGCGTTCTTTCCGGCCTCGACGGTCTTGGTCTCCAGCAGACTGGAGGACATCCCCATGGCGCACACGATGAGCACCTTGATCGGTTTCTGCTCGGTCATTCCGTTTCTCCTGCGGTCGTGCCCCCCCTGGCCGATGTCTGCCAGGGCTGGCCGATCCGAAGCGACCTCCCAATAGGGTCTGTTATACCAGTCTAGCGTAGGGCTGGGAAGTAGTCGCCGTGCTGGGCAATATAGTCATCCAGGATGGCCTTGGCCGTCTCGTACGACGGCACGAGCGGATGCAACGCCAGCGCCTTGAGCGCCAGTGCGTAGGATCGGTTCACTGCCGCCTCGATCACCAGCCGTTCGTAGGCCTTCACGCTTTTCATCAATCCCAACGCGTGATCAGGAATAGAACCCATGGCAAACGGTCGGATCACGCCATTGCGCACCAGGCACGTGACCTCCACAACGTCATCCTCGGCCATCCCCGGAATGGCGCCCCGGTTCGGAACATTCAGGATCAGCACCGTACCCTTCTCGCTGGTCAGTCCCTGGATCAGATCGAGAGCGACGCCCGAATAGCCCTCGGCGGACGCCGCCATCTGTTCCATGGCCTCTGCGACGATGGGTTCGGCAGCCCTGTCGCCGGTCTCAAGGGTCATGTAGGTCTCGTGGCGCTGCTGCAAGTAATGAGAGTAGACGGCTTCTGCCTGGGCCGGGTCGGCGTCCTCCTCGCGGATACGCCGCAGGCTGGCATACAGCTCCTCGTTGAAGGGCAGGATCTGCTGCGCCCGGCTCTGCCCGGCCTGGAGCAGATTCTCGACCGACTGGTGCGCGTAGTAGTAGAAGAAGAGGTATTCGTGGGGAACCAGGCCCAACATCTCGGTGAATTCGATCTCGAAGGGCAAGCCGGGATAGCGGATGCCGCTTTCCTTCAGTGACCTGAGGATGCCCGGCACCTGGTCCACCCCGTTCAGATACAAGGCGCGCAGCCAACCGAGGTGATTGAGGCCGAAGTACTCCGGGAACAGATGCTGGACAGGCACGCCCAAGTAGGCTGCCGCCACGCGCGTCATCGAGGAGGGGTCGTCGCAGATGCCGACGACCCGCTCATACCCGGCGACGCGGGTGACAGCCTCGGTCAGCATGCCCGAGGGGTTGGCGAAGTTAAGCAGCCAGGCGTTCGGAGCCAGCTGGCGGATGAGCTCAACATATTCAAGCAGGACGGGGATGGTGCGCAGCGCCATGGCGCAGCCGCCCGGACCAGTGGTCTCCTGGCCCAGGACGCCGTATCTCAGAGGAACCTGTTCATCGATGATGCGCGAGTGCATCTGTCCCACCCGGAAGGTCATGACGATGAAGTCTGAACCCTCGATCGCCTGGCGCGGGTCGGTCGTCCAGGTGACCTGGAAGGCGGCCTGACCCGCAGCCAGCCGCGGCTTGCTGACCATGCGCATCAGTTCAAGCCGTTCGGCGTCGATATCCATCATGCAAACTTCGTCGATGGGGACGTCGCGCTGCCGGTCAAGGATGCTTTGGATGACGAGGGGTGTGCGAGCCCCGCCGGCGCCGATGAAGGTCAGTTTCACACGTTCCTCCTACGAGCAAGAGGGGGATGCGGGCGGCCGCATCCCCCTTCGCTTACGAGGTCGTTCGGGGGCTAAGCCGGTGCAGATGCGCCGGCCGCGCCGGGCACGTCGACCCTCTCCTTCGCGAGGACCTGCTTCTCCCAGGCCTTGAAGGCAGGCCACCAGATGATCCCGGGGATCACGAGCTCTGTGAGGACCGCCAGGACAGCAGCCCGCCAGTCAAAGCCCGTCATCATGAACATCAGAAGCGGTGCCGGGAGGGTCCACGGCGCCGTGATGAATGTGGGAGTCACCAGGTGCAGCACGTGCGCCAGGTACGCGACGGTGGCGTTGATGAAGGTGATGACGATGAACGGGATGGCCAGGATCGGGTTGAACACCACCGGCGCGCCGAAGGTGATCGGCTCGTTGATGTTGAAGATGCCCGGCCAGATCCCAAGCCAGCCCACCTTTCGCAGGCGCGGCGCCTTGGAGCGGATGAAGTAGAACGCCAGCGGCAGCGTGGCGCCGGAGCCACCCGGGACGACGTAGCTGCGGAACTCGCTGGTGTAGATGGCCGTCGGCGCCAAGTGATTGGCTACGGCTTGGGCGTTGGCGGCCAGGTTCGACGTCCAGATCGGCTGCAGAGCGATGCCGATGGTCAGGTCGCCGTGGATGCCCATCGTCCACAAGAAGGCGTGGAAGGATTCGGCGATGGCCACCGCGGTGTAGGTGCTGGCTACCGGGACGACCTTCGACAAGACCACGAACAGGCCTCCGGCCAGGTCGAAGTTGAGCAGGTAGCGGATCGCCCACCAGCCGAAGACGATCACAAAGCCGGGGATCAGGGCGACGAAGGCGTTGCCAATCGCGGGCGGCACCCCGGCCGGCATGGTGATGACCAGGTTGCGCTTGACGAAGAAGCGGAAGACCTCAATCGAGACCACCGCCACAACGATGGCCGTGAACAATCCTCGGTTGTCGATGAACTGAGTGCCCTCGGAGTCGAAACCCGTCAGGACGGGCGCAGCCACGATCAAGAAGGCCATGAAGGTGAAGATCACCGGCATGACGGGGTCAAGCCCGCGCCGCTTGGCCAGGGCGTACGAAACCGAGATGGTCACATACAGCGAAAGCAACCCGTACGTGGCGTTGAACGGGACCCACAGCTTGGCGGCCAGGTCCGGATTCATGATGTCGCCAAGGTAGCAGCTCGACCCTCGCGCCAGGCTGCAGGGGAACTGCAGGACGAGCAGGGTGAATGCGCCCATGATGAGCAGCGGCATCATCGCCACGAACCCATCGCGAACTGCAGCCAGGTGGGGCTGGTCGAAAATCGGCGCCATGACTTCCATGGCATCCGCCAGCCGGTCAGCCCAACCCTTCTTGCTCTTTGCGGTTTCCATCTTGATGAACTCCTCTTTGGCAATAGGTACGCGTCACGCTCGGCTAGGCAGTCCGATGCAGTTGGGGTCCAGTCACCTCCTTCTCGCGGCGCATCCCCGCGCTGCCCCGCCTCAGATCTCTAGGGGCAAGGATGAATCGGCATCGCTGGGGGGCAGATTCCGGAGAGGGTCAAGCCCCCGGTGCAGAATGGCACTGAAGCGGTAGCCTTCGCCCCGATAGGTCGACCGGGTGAACTCCATGGGGCGGCCATCGGCCACATACGAGACCTGCTCCATGTGCAGGACGGCCGTGGGAGCCTGCACGCTGAGGTAGTGCATCTCGAGGTCGTCCGCCAGGGCGGCCTCCAACGTAACCTCGGCCGAGCCCATGTGCAGGCCATAGCTCTCTTCCAGAATGGCGTACAGAGACACGTCGTCGGCCACACGCAGCAGCAACCCGGGGCAGGCAGCATGCGGCAGATGGGTGAGCTCAAGGACAACGGGCACTCCATCGGCCTTGCGCAGACGGCGCAACCGGACCAACTCCGTGCCGGGCTCGATGCGCAGTCGGCCGGCCACTTCCGTCTCAGCCGGGACCAAGCTGGCCTCGAGGACGGTGGAGCTCGGCGCCCGACCGTGCCGGCGGACACTCTCGCTGAAACCGAAGAGCGAGCCCAGCGGATGGCGGATGGCCGGATCGGTGACGAACGTCCCTTTGCCGATCCGGGTGTAGACGCGGCCCTCCTGAGCGAGGTCCGCCAGGGCCTGGCGGACGGTGATGCGGCTGATCTCAAAGCGGCGGCTGAGCTCTCGCTCGGAGGGGAGCCGCTGGTTCGGGGCGTACTCGCCCGTTTCGATCATCCTCAGGAGATTGTCCCGCAGCTGTTGATAGAGGGGCCGCGGAGCAGTGTTGTCCAGCCGCATGGCTGCTCCCGCTGCTTATAACTGGTAATGACCAGGTGCCTCTATCCTAGTACAAAAGGCCTACGCATGTCAACAAGCTGGCATCGAGGATAACCCCGACCCGGCCCGGGCGTGTCGCCGCACGCGGCTTGCGGGGAGAGGGCTAGCAACGGACTGCGGGGATCGTACGGATGTTCTATGGCACGATAGCGGGACTCCCGGACCGGACGGCTGCCGGTCCAGGCATAATCAGTCTGTGGCCTTCGCACAATTCGTGGCTACCCCAGCCCGAGCAGCATCCAAGCGAGCGCGAGGAGGGCCAAGCCCAGCCCAATCCTGCCAAGAAGCTGGTTGCCGTTGAGGGTGAGCAGCGTGCCAGCCAGAAGCAGGGCGGCGAAAACCACCGCGGCCACCAGGCGATTGGCGGACCGGGAAAGCGACCGCAGCTCCCGCTCGAGCCCGGGAGCCGCGCGGGCGGTGACGACCAGATCCCCCCGCTCGATCTTGGCCAGGGTCGATACTACCCGCCCAGGCAATCCCACGAGAACCCCGCCTTGCTTCGTCAGCCAGTCGACAAGCGTGTCGAGCCAGTCGCCGCCCTCTTCGGCCAGCAGCTGCTGGGCAAACGGAGCCAGGCCGGCGAAGAGATTGAACTCCGGGTCCAGGCCGGTGCACATCCCGGAGAGAATGGCCACACACCGTCCCAGGAAGATCAGGTCGTTGGGAACCTGAAAGGGCATCTCGTAGAGCAGGTCCTGGAACTGGCGGACGAACTCCCGCATCTGGCTGGGGTGGAGGCGGACGAGCTCCCGCATGTTCTTGCCCCACACCTGGTCCAGCAGGGCGGTCTCAGCCTGACGGATGCGCTCGAGGTCGGCCCCGGGGAGCAGCACACCTAACTCCTGGTAGGCCTTCATCAGCCGACCTGGGTCGCGCCCACCGACGGCGATTGCCAGATCGCGCAGACCCTGCTTGATCTCGGGTGACAGCCGGCCGACCATCCCAAAGTCGACGAAGACCAACCGCCAGCGCCCCTCTCCGAGCGCCTCGACGAACAAGTTGCCCGGATGAGGGTCGGCGTGGAAGAAGCCCTCGACGAAGATCTGGCGCAGGTAGGTCCTGAAGAGCCGGTCGGCAGCCTCGGCCCGATCGACGCCGGCCGCCTCGACTTCGGCGTAGTCGGTGATCTTGATGAAGTAGACGTCCTCGAGGGTCAGGACCTTGCCCGTGGTGTGCGTGGCGTGCACAATCGGGATGCGCACCTGGGGATCGTCGGCGAACATTTGGCCGAAGCGCCGAGCGTTCTCGGCCTCGGCCAGGTAGTCCACTTCCTCCCACAGCGTGCGGCTGAACTCCGCCAACAGCGCCTCGAGGTCGGCCCGGCGTCGTATCGGCCGATAGCGCTTCAGCCACCCGATGACCGTCTTCAGCGCCGCCAGATCGACCTGGATCACCGCGTGAATGTTCGGGCGCTGGACTTTGACGACGACGGCCTGGCCTTCCCTCAGCCGGGCCCGGTGCACTTGACCCAGCGAGGCCGAGGCGAGCGGCTCGTGGTCAAACCACTCGAAGCGGTCGCCGAGAGGGGCGCCCAGCTCGGCCTCGACCACGGCCCGCATGGCCTCGAAGGTCTCGGGGGCTACCTCGTCCTGCAAGCCTGCCAGTTCCGTGGTGATCGAAGGGGGCAGGACGTCGACCCGGGCCGACAGGAATTGCCCGACCTTGATCCAGAGGCCGCCAAGCTCGGCCGCCAGTGCCCGAAAGCGCACGGCTGCCCGCCGGTAGCGTTCCTGCGCTGTCCGGCGGGCGAGGGCCCGCAGACCCAGTCGCCGCAGGAATATGTCCCACCAGGCCACGCCTGCCACCGTCCGGGCGAAGAAGAGCAGGACCCGGGCATGGCGCAGGCGCAACCCCGGCCTGAGACCCCGCAGGGGCCGAGGAGGGATTGGCGTCATGCCTTTAACTATACAGCAGAGGCCAAGGCTCGGCCTCTGCCGCCCTCAGGCAGGGAAGTGCGACGGAAACCCGGCTACCGAGACGCAGGCCGCCGGTTCGTAGCCCACTTGGTGATCTCGGCAACGACGGCCGGGATGAACAGCAGGGGCAGGACGAGCTCCCATTGGGCAATCCCCAACGGAACAGTGTTGAAGGCCGGCTGGAGGAAGGGGATGTACACAACGGCCAGCAGCAGGAAGAACGAGGCCGTGACGGCATAGAACATCGTGCGATTGGAGAACAGGCCAATCTTGAGAAGAGGGTAGCGCTCCGACCGAGCGGTGAAGGCGCGCAGGAGCTCGGAGAACGAGAGCGTCACGAAGGCCATCGTCTCGGCATACTGCGGCGCATCCGGGTGGGCACGCAGCCCGACAAAGTACGCTGTCAGGGTCACCGTGGTGATGGCCACGGTCTGGATGCCGATGCCAAGCCGCATCGGGCGGTTGATGATCGGCTCCTGGGGCGGCCGGGGCGGCTGGTCCATCGTGTCGGGGTCACCCTTCTCCAAGCCCAGTGCCAGGGCCGGCGCCCCGTCGGTAATCAGGTTGAGCCAGAGCAACTGGATGGCGGTCAGGGGCGAGGGCAGACCCAACAGGATGGCGATGAAGATCACGGCGATCTCGGCCAGGTTGCAGGACAGCAGGTAGAAGACGAACTTGCGGATGTTGGAGTAGATCACCCGGCCCTGCTCGACGGCTGAGACGATGCTGACGTAGTTGTCGTCGGTCAGGACCATGTCGGCCGTCTCTTTGGCCACGTCCGTGCCGGTGATGCCCATGGCCACACCAATGTCGGAT
>Ga0315293_10006710_pt1 | contig 10733 bp, 11 predicted proteins | sample YL17G13_20_MG_FD_203071 | JGI IMG/M metagenome (GOLD analysis project Ga0315293, IMG submission 203071) | Sediment microbial communities from Yellowstone Lake, YNP, Wyoming, USA - YL17G13_20 | ecosystem: Environmental > Aquatic > Freshwater > Lake > Sediment | place: USA: Wyoming | collected... | reverse complement strand
CTCGACGCGGCGCTCATCGCCGCCGAGGGCGGCCGCGCGACGGGCATCGAGGCGTTCGAGGTCCTTCTGTAGTACCCTGCCGCTACGGCGCTCGCGTTCTGAGCGTGACATTCGCGGGTAGTACTCAAGCTGCAAGCGGGCACGCCGCCTGAATCCAGAAACAAGCGGGTGGGGTTTCCAATGGGGCTGCAATTAGACGAACTACCCCTCATGTTGTCACAAAGTGTTGCCGATACTGCAGACGTGGCAAACGGGACCCCCAGAGATGAGAGCAGGCGGTACGCCGGACGCGAGGCGCGTCTGGCCACTGCGCGGAGCGCCAGGAAGACGCGCCCCTCCAGACTGCGCGTGGGGACGACGCTGATCGCCGACGAGCTCGCGATTCTGGCGGCCTCGCTGCTGGCCGTCTGGGTGGCCGGGGCCTTCGACGACGTGCCGCTGATCAGCAGGCTCATCGCACCAGCCTCTCGTTCATCTTCGTGCTCGCTCTGGGCGTGGCCATCTTCAAAGAGCCGCTGAGCGTCGGCAAAATGGTCGGGATCCTGCTGATCTGTGGCGGCCTGATCGTGGGCAGCCGATGGCCGTAGATCCGCCTGAGCCCGGCGTAAGGGTGCCGTTCAACTGCGCGGTCCTCAAGGGGTGCGAGTTCGAGCACCTGCTCAAGACCGTGCGGGACATGCACGTCGCCGGCCACACTCCGGTGCGTTTGCCGCTGTTGAATGCGATGAGCGCTGATGACGTTGCCGCCGTCGTCACCGCCGTCACCGACTACGAGTGCGCCAATGCCTGAGGCTCCGAAAAGGGTCGCTATCGTGCAGTCGAACTACATCCCCTGGAAGGGATACTTCGACCTCATCAACAGCGTTGACGAATTCATTCTGTTCGATGATATGCAGTACACCCGGCGGGACTGGCGCAATCGCAACAAGGTCGTTGCGCCTTCGGGGGTGCGGTGGTTGACGATCCCTGTCGAAGTGAAGGGCAGGTACTTCCAGGCCATCAAGGACACCCGCATTGCGGACTCATCGTGGAGCACGCGGCACTGGAAGACCCTGTGCTTCTACTACGGCGGTGCTCCGTTTTTCGCCCCCTGTGCCGAGGTCTTCGAACCTCTCTATCTGGCCTGCGCGGAGACCCGCCTCAGCGCGATCAACCGGCGCTTTCTGGAGGCGATTAACGAGCTTCTCGGCATCACGACGACGCTTACCTGGTCGATGGACTACGAGCTCGTCGAAGGGAAGACCGACCGCCTTGTGCACCTGTGCCGTCAAGCGCGGGCGACCGAGTACTTGACTGGGCCGGGCGCCCGCGGCTACCTGGATGAGGATGCGTTCGACGCCGCCGGGATCGCCGTCAAGTGGATGAGCTATGAGGGCTACCCCGAGTACAGCCAGCGCCGAGAGCCTTTCGTGCACGACGTGAGCGTTCTCGACCTGCTGTTCAACACCGGCGCTGAAGCGCCGCGCTACATGCTCTCCGTCGCCTTATGAGGATCTCCATAGTGACATCGATGACCCACTATCGTCAGAGATACCCGGGATGCCGGGGGCGAGGACGTGTTCGGAAGGCCTCGCAACGACCTCGCGCCTGACTACGTCGAAGTCCAGGTACGTCGTGCTCGAGCGATTCACTGAGTCCCTGCACCTGGAATAGACGCGATACACGTCATCACGAAGGTGCTGTGGATAGGGATGCGCGGTATGCGAAACCATCCAATCGGCCTCTCGGTTGACACAGACGATTCGGCTCCGCTTCTCCCATTCCATTTGTCTTCCCTTAGCTCTCAGTCGCCTCGGGTTCCTGCGCGCCGATCCCCCGGCCGCTGTAGAGCCCTCCGTAGTAGTAGCGACCGAAGCCGCAGCCCTCCATCGCAGCTGCGATCCGGTCGACATCGTAGCGGACTCTTCTCAGATCGATCCTTTGCCCGTCGAAGAGGGCAAAGGCCGCCCTGGGGTCTTGATCTCGAGGTTGTCCCACAGAGCCCGGGTTGCAGTGAACGATGCTGCCGTAGGTCCTCAGAGACTGGACGTGGGTGTGCCCGGAGAAGAAATGGCTGGCTCCCCTGCCTTTGAAGTAGTCCTCACTGGCGACCGTCAGGTACTCATCGAGAGGATCCTTCCATCCGCCGTGGACGCAGGACACCCCGTTACACTCGATGACCGACACCGACTGCTTGAGCCATTCGAGACTATCTGCTCTGATGTGGGCGCGCTGGTATCTCAGCGTGTCGTTCGCGGCGTTCGAGCGGGGACAGGGCTGGTCGTTCACCATGTACCAATCATGGTTGCCCATGATGCTCGGCACATCCTTCTCTCGGAGCAGGTCAATGCACTCATCGACTTGGCAGTAGTAGCCGGCGACATCGCCCAGAGAGATGATGGCCTCACAGCCACTCGCGTCGATCTCTTCCATGACCGCCTGCAGTGCGGGGAAGTTGCCGTGGATGTCGGAGACAAAGGCAATCATCCGTAGCGCACGCTGTCTTCGATGAATCTGACAGCAGACCCATGCCTGACAGTCCTGGGCCTCGGTGAGATGTGTTCCGCAAAATACTCAAGACACATCTCCGGCTCGTTGAAGCCGAAGGCCGTTCTGAGCGAAAGCGAAGATGAGAAGCGCGGGTTGACTTCGAGGAGAAGATACTCGCCGCGATGTCGCCTGAACTGAAGGTTCGTGGGTCCGACAGGCGCAAACAGGGCCGTCAGCATCCCCACCTGCTCATCGAGCTCAGGAATGCACACTGTCTGAGCCTTGGCGGTTGAGCCTTCTCTGCTCAGCTTCCTCGACAGAGCAATGGACTGGGAAGACGCTCCGCTACCCAGTCCAAACACCCCGACCGTGTATTCGTGCTCATCATCGCCGACGATCTCCTGCACCATGAACTCCTCGCCCAGCTTGCTGTTCCAGTACTGAAAGTCCTCCCTGGAATGGATGGTCGCCATGCCCTTGGAAGCACTCGAATGCCTCGGCTTCACCAGGCACGGGACGCCTAGCGCTCTCGCGGCGAAGTCGTAGTCATCCGTCGTGAGGCTCTTGATGGCCTTCAGCCCATTCTTGACCAAGTGCTCATGCATCTTCCACTTGTCTCTGGACAGTTCGATGAGCTCCCTGTTGTTCAGCACGAGTTTGCTGACGTCGCCCTTGAAGACATCGCGGTCATCGCAGAGTCTGTGGATCTCCTGCTCCACGCCGAAGAAGACCAGGTCGACATCGTCTTGATCGATGACATCGGCAAGAAAGTCGCAGTAACCGGAGTCGGAAGCCCAGACGGACCGGCGAAAGCTGTCACACCACTGCCGGCCGACTGCGTCAGAAGAGACGTCCATACCCACGATATTGAGGTCGTATCGACAGGCCCTCAGCGCACGAACGATCCCGTAGCCGATGATCGCCCCGACACCGGTGACCAGCACGTTATGCTTCTTCATCAGATCCGCTCTCTTCCTTCAAGGTGACGCGTCGGATTCGGATGAACGCCTTGTTCTTGCGGCGAGTCGTTCGCAGGTACATAGACGAGATACGCTCACACATTCCCCGCAAGGGCAAGTCTCTTCAGGCGAACCGTGTCTCTACGACGATCTGGGATTCTGCCCAGGCCTCAGGCTCCTGAGCAGGTCGCTTTCGGCAGGATGCAGACCAGAACCCCGATTAGCTGCGGAACTCAGGCATGCGGCAGGGGAAGATTCCCGGTGCGACGACGTCGAGAAGCCTGATCGGGCGCCAGGACGCTTTCACGTGAGGTTGCACCGCACGCAGCCGTGTGCTTGGTAGGATGCTCTGTGCACAACGCGAAGTTGTAGGTGTCACGCCCAGGAATACGAGCAAGGGGATGCAGGCCATCGGAGAGCTTGCCGCGGAAAGCAGGGCTGCTGTCGACGTGTCGGTGGTCGTGCCCGCCTTCAACGAGGCCGCGAGCATCCCGGAGTTGGTGCGCCGGACGCGCGCTGCGGTCGAGGGCCTGGGCGCGTATGAGCTCATCATCGTGGATGACGGTTCGACGGACGAGTCCTGGAGTGTGATCGAGTCCATTGCGTCGGAGTGCCCCGAGGTCGTGGGGGTGAGACTGCAGCGCAACTTCGGGCAGCATCCCGCGGTCTCGGCAGGGTTCGCGATCGCGCGCGGGGCGGTCATCGTCACCCTCGACGCCGACCTTCAGAACCCCCCGGAGGAGATACCGAAGCTCGTGGCGCGGCTCGGTCCGGACTGCGACGTGGCGAGTGGCTGGCGGCAATTCCGCCGCGACAGCGCATCGCGCACGTTGCCGTCGCGGGTCATCAACATCGCGATCTCCAAGGTCACGGGGGTGAAGCTGCACGACTACGGCTGCATGCTGCGAGCCTACAGGCGTCATGTCGTCGAGCAGGTCTTGGCCTGCCCCGAGGCCAACAAGCTCATCACGGCGCTCGTGTCCTGGCTGGGCGTGAAGATCGTCGAGGTACCCGTAGAGCATCACGAGCGCGTCGCCGGCCGGTCTCGCTACAACTACTGGCGCCTCATCAAGATGAACTTCGATCTTCTGACCGGGTTCAGCACGGGGACGTTGCAGTTCGTGTCGATCACCGGCCTCCTGGTGTCGGCGCTGGGCCTTGGCGCCGGCGTGTTCCTGGCCGTGTGGCGGGTGTTCCACGGCTCCGGCCCTCTCGGCTTGACGACGTTCTTCGCGATCCTGCTGTTCCTTGCCGGCGCTCAGCTGGCGGCGATCGGCATCGTCGGAGAATACGTGAGTCGTGTGCACCTGCAGGTGCAGGGCCGCCCCTACTACATAGTCAGCGAGCGAACACGGGGGGAGCATGCCTGAGGATCTCCAGCTCCTCGCTCTGGACCAGGCACCCCGTGAGGGCATCGAGCCACTGGTGAGAGACCATGGGGTTTCGCGCTTCCTGGTCGAGCCCGCTTTCACCGTCGAGCCTCGCCACGGCTACCTGTGGGAGCTCATCGAAGCGGATGCGGCCGGCGATGATGCTGTCGCGACCGTAGTCCTGCGCGAGGGCAGAGTAGTCGGTCTCTGTGTCCTCCGCTACCCCGCTTGGGACAGGGAGCACTTCGGATTCGTCGTCGGCCGCGTCGAGCACCTCATTGGCGAGGACCGCTCCGCCATCGATTCGCTGATCGACTGGGTTGTTGACAGTCTCCGCGAACACGAAGCCACGATGTGCTCGGCGCGCCTCTACATCGATGCGCTGCCGGCGTTGCAGTCGCTCGAGGCGCGAGGCTTCCGCTTCCAGGAGCACACGCTGACACCGTGGCGGAGACTGACGGACTGGGAGCCCAGGCGGTTTGGGGTCACGCGACCGGCGGAGCCGGAGGATCTGCCTCGCATGTGCGAGATCGCGCGGCTGACCTTCCGCACCGACAGGTTCCACAGGGATCCGCGATTCGACCCGGCGGCGGCGGACGGCGTGTACGAGAAGTGGGTCCGGGGGTGGCACGCCAAGCCAGGCGCCGACAGGTTCAGCATCGCACTCATCATCGACGGAGATGTGGCGGGGTTCTCCTTGTTCGAGCTCGTCAGTCTCGACCGACTGGGCGGAGCACGGATCTTGAGCATCGTCCTGACCGGTGTGGATCCGAAGTGTGCGGGACGCGGGAACGGCTATCGCCTCTTGTGTGACGAACTCGATCTCATGCAGGAGCGTGCGCAGTACGCAACGACCCCCGTGTTCACCGGAAACATGCCCGTGGTCAACCTGTTCGTGGGGAAGCTCGGCTTCAGACTCTCTGGTGGTGGCGAATTGACCCTCCACCGGTGGGAGTAGGAACACGGAGGAGGGGAAGTGCGCATTCTGGTCACAGGCGGTGCGGGGTTCATCGGCAGCACGTTCGTCAAACACGTGCTTGCGACGCGGCCGGACGATGAGGTGCTCGTGCTGGATGCCCTCACCTACGCCGGCAACCTCGAGAACCTCGAAACGTGTCGCGACGACCCGCGCCTCTCGTTCTGGTACGGCAACGTGACCAACGGCGATCTGGTCCACGATCTCGTGCAGAAGGCCGACGCCGTGGTGCATTTCGCCGCCGAGTCACATGTGGCGCGCTCGATCTACGACAACTCCCTCTTCTTCATCACCGATGTGATCGGCACGCAGACCGTCGCCAACGCGGTCGCCAAGTCAGACGGGGTCCGCGTGTTCGTGCACATCTCGACGTCCGAGGTCTACGGCACGGCCGTAGAGGAACCCATGAGCGAGACCCATCCTCTGAACCCCTTGAGCCCCTACGCGAGCGCCAAGGCCGGCGCCGACCGGCTGGTGTACTCCTACCGGGCCGCTTATGGCATCCCGGCGGTCATCGTGCGCCCGTTCAACAACTACGGGCCCCACCAGCACCTCGAGAAGGTCGTGCCGCGCTTCATCACCAGCGCGCTGGACGGTAGGCCGATGACGGTGCACGGGGAGGGCACCGCGATGCGGGACTGGCTCTACGTCGACGACACGGTCGAGGCGCTGGCGCTGCTGCTCGAGCACGAGCCGCCGCCGGGCCCGTGCGAGGTGTTCAACCTCGGTACCGGGCGTGCGGTGAGCGTGCTCGAGATCGCCCAGGCCGTATGCGTAGCGGCAGGTCGCGACTGCGAGAGCATAGAGCACATCGGCGACCGCCCCGGGCAGGTCGCCAAGCACATCGCGGATGCGTCGCGCTTCTCCGCGCGCTTCGGGTGGCGCCCCACGGTGACCTTCGAGGCAGGCCTCGAGCGCACCGTGCGCTGGTACAGGGAGAACGAAGCGTGGTGGCGAAAGCTGGAGTGGATGAAGGTCGTGCCGGTGCGCACGGCAACAGGAGAGGTGGAGTATCACTAGCCAGGACTTCCTGATGTTCAACCGGCCGAGCATCGGCGCTGCCGAAGAAAAGGCGGTCCTCGAGGTCTTGCGGTCGGGATGGCTGACGACGGGGCCGCGCACGAAGGCGCTTGAGAAGCGGTTCGCGGCATTTCGCGGGTGCACGCACGCCGTGGGCGTCAACAGCTGCACGGCGGCCTTGCACCTTTGCCTTGTGTGCCTGGGCGTCGGTCCTGGTGACGAGGTCGTGACTTCGCCGATCACGTTTGCGTCGACAGCCAACGTGATCGTGCACTGCGGCGCGACGCCGGTGTTCTGCGACGTCGCAGACGACACCCTGAACATGGATCCGGAGTCGCTCGCCCGAGTCATCACACCGCGTACGAAGGCGATCATCGCCGTGCATTTCGCCGGCCACCCCTGCGACGTGGACGAGATAGGCGCCATTGCCGCCAAGCATGGGGTACCCGTGATCGAAGACGCCGCACACGCGGTCGAAGCGGAGTACCGTGGGCGTCCGACGGGGTCGCTGAGTGCGGCCGCCGCCTTCAGCTTCTACGCGACCAAGAACATCACGAGCGGCGAGGGCGGGATGCTCACGACGAACGACGCGGAGCTCGCCGCCCGAGCGGGGCTGTTGGCGCTGCATGGCATCAGTCGTGACGCCTGGAAGCGCTACGGCGACGAGGGGTACCAGCACTGGGAGATCGTCGCCCCCGGCTACAAGTACAACATGTACGACCTGCAGGCTGCGCTCGTCGATGCACAGCTCGACCAGGTCGATGCCTTCTGGGAGCGCCGCCGCGCGCTGGTCGAGCTGTATGATCAGGCGTTCTCGGGGAGCGACGCCCTACAGCCCCTCGCATCGCGCGACTACGTCAAGCCCGCGTATCATCTCTATGTGGTACGGGTCACACCGGCCGCCGGAGTCACTCGGGATGAGTTCCTGAATGCTGTGCAAGCCCAGGGCATAGGGCTGGGAGTTCATTTCCGGGCAGTCCACCTGCACCCTTACTATCGCGAGGCGTTCGGCTTCACGCGCGGCATGTTTCCGGTGGCCGAGGCCGCGGGCGACGCCGTAGTCTCGCTGCCGCTCTATCCGGTCCTTCGCGAAGACGAGCTCGAGCGGGTGGTCCGCGCTTGCGAGGTCGCGCTGGCGGCGGCATCGTGAACCGGGCATGGGCGTTTGTCGCCATTACTCTGGCGGGCACGGTGGCGGGTCAGCTGGTGTTGAAGTACGCCGTTGGACGCCACGGTGAGATACCGAGGGGCCTGGCTGGAGCCGCCGGCTTCATCGGCCGCACCTTGGCCGACCCCCTCGTGCTCCTGAGTCTGGCGCTGGCGTTCGGCGCTGCACTGGCTTGGATCGCCGCGGTGTCCCGTCTCAGCCTCTCCACTGCCTACCCGTTCATGAGCCTCGCCTTCGTGGGCACGGCGCTCTTCAGCGCCCTTCTGCTCGGCGAGTCCATCAGCGTGATGCGGTGGGCAGGCATCGGTGTGGTCGTTGCAGGGCTTGTGCTCGTCGCCCGAGGCTAGCTTCGGCAAGCCTCGCTGCGCAGCCTGCCGCTAGCGCGGTGGGGGGCGAAGGCGAAACACAGTGCACACAGAACTCCCGTGAGCGAATCGCGCGACCGGCGTCGTGATCCACGACTCGGCCATCGCCTTGCTCTCGGCTTCGCCGAAAGCGATGCCGTAGAGGGGCGCTCCCTCGCGTACGGTGGTGCCCCCTGGATCGGCGAACTGCTCCAAGACCATGTCGGGCCCTCGAAGGGCCTCCAGCATGTCGTGCAATTGGGGAGAGTCCATGACGGGCACGACGGTCGCGCGATACGCCAAGCCACGCGAGCGCCACTCCTCGTCGTAGAGGCCACGTTGCTCGTTGGAAAAGGCAAGTATGGTCGCTTCGCTGTCAGGCAGGGCGGCAAAGTAGGCGACACAGTCGCTGAGAGTACGATTTGAGTCCATCAGGCCCGTCAGCGCCAAGCGCGTGGAGGAGAGCATTCCAGGGCCGATCAGAGCACCGGCGAGGACGCAGCTCGCCAAGACGATCCCCACGGCGCCCATGGTGAGGGCGCGGACCGGTCTCCTGCCACCAAGCAGCGCGCGAAACGTGGAATAGGCCGCACGCGCCAGGGGGGGCGTGCAGCAGGCCACGACGAACGCCAAGCCAAGAAAAGCCTCGAGGATATAGGCCTGATGATAGTACTCAGGCACAAGGTACACCGCGAAACCCACGGCAAACCACGTCGTGCCGACCCAGAGCGCACGCGTGCGGCGGGCGGCGACAACGCCGGCCGCGACCAGTGTGACCGGACCGAGCACGGGAAGAAGCGCCACGACCACCGCGCCTGCGATCGCCACAGCTAGCGGGAGCACCTCGAGGCCGGCTTGGGCGGTCGCGCTGACGACGCGTTTGCCCCTGAGCATGCCTCCGAGGCAGTAGAGCGGTGGGATGAGCAGGACGGAGCGGGGTCCGCCGAACAGAGTCTCAGCGTAGAACTGGTACCGCTCCGCGAAGTGGCCAAGGTCCAGGGAGAGTGCCGCAGACCCGCGGCTGAGACTGTCGACGATGACAAGAGCCGCGACGCCCACGATGAAGGGCACCAGCAGCAGAGTGAAGCGCCGCACGGCGGCAGCTCGCGAGGGCCATGAGGCAGTCAGAACCGGTATCGCGATCAGTGCTGAGAGGACCACGGCGGGGACGAGTAGCAGCGCGGACTGGCGGGATGATGAGAACAGCCAGAACACCCCGCCGAGAATGATAAGCAGGGTGCTGCGCCGCTTCGCGCCCAGAAGAAGACATGCCACTGCCGCCATGATGAGCAGGTAGCCCCACGGAACCATCAGCCGGAAAGACTGGTAGAGCAACGGGCCGCCGAGAAGCAGAGCCACATACAGCGCGATGACCGCCTTCAGCGGCCCCGTGATGATTCGCGCGCTCAAGTAGAAGAGAGCCAGCGCTGCACCCATCGCCGCGCCGGCGAGGGCCATAAGCAGCGGAGCATCCACGCCGACCAGACGCACCAGCGCGATCGCGAGCGCATACCCTGTTGGACGGTAGTAGCCGGCCATGCCGCTGAGCGCGCCCCAGATGTTGGCGCTCGGATCGGTGCTGAAGAGGCCTAGCCAAGACCCGCGGAAGCGCGCCGCCAGCAGAATGAACGATGCGTCATCGTGGCGGAAGTACAGCTGTGATCCGATGGCCGGGAGTGCGAGGAGGGAGACCAGCCCCACTACCGCAAAGACGTTCGAAGCCCGGGGACGAAAGCGCTTGCGCAGCGATGCTCGTTGAGACGATGCCATGGCCAGGGAGTGTATACGACACTCGCCCGTACTTGACGCACGCGGCGGTCGTCACAGCCGCCCTCGGCGCGCGCCTCCTTGTGGCCGACTCGCCGGGGGGGATCCGCCGAGATGGACATCGTCGACTTGTGCGGCCGTCCGGGCCACGAGCCGCTCTGGCGCCGGCTGCCCGACCCCAGAAGGCCCAGGTGTTCCCGTATCTCTGATCGCATCCGCGCTTCACGACATGCCGCTATACTCAGTGGCCCGGGCGGGCGCCCCGGGCGCTAGGGTCCACAACGATCAGGCAGGGCGGCGCGCTTGAACATCCTCTTCGTCGGTGACGTGTTCGGCCAGCCGGGCCGCGAAGCGCTGCTGCGCTGGCTGCCCGGCTACCGCGAAGAGCGCGCCGTCGACTTCGTGATCGCCAACGGCGAGAACGTGGCCAACGGCGCCGGCATCACCTCCAAGCTCGCCCTCAAGCTGCTCGGCGGCGGCGTGGACGTGCTCACCACCGGCAACCACGTCTGGCGGCAGAAAGAAGTGTATGCATTCCTGGCAACGGACGAGCGCATCGTGCGCCCGGCCAACTACCCCGCGGGCGCTCCCGGCCGCGGGCTCACCGTGCGCCCGGCCGCCGACGGCAGCGAGGTCGCCGTCATCAACCTGGCCGGCGAG
>Ga0315293_10006708_pt1 | contig 10737 bp, 7 predicted proteins | sample YL17G13_20_MG_FD_203071 | JGI IMG/M metagenome (GOLD analysis project Ga0315293, IMG submission 203071) | Sediment microbial communities from Yellowstone Lake, YNP, Wyoming, USA - YL17G13_20 | ecosystem: Environmental > Aquatic > Freshwater > Lake > Sediment | place: USA: Wyoming | collected... | reverse complement strand
GGCCGCATCGGCCCTTCGCTCTCCTGAAGCTTCGGCTGCGGCTTCGGCATCGCCGGCTTCGGCGCTTCCTTTTTCGCTGATGCGTTGGTCTGCTTCATGCGATCACTGCCCCTTGTCTTGCGATTCTAGCCTCGACAGCAGCGCTTCTATCTGAGCTTTGGCATCGTCTGTAGTATATCGATTAGTGCACTTATTCGGATTTTCATCCAATTTGTGTTTTTTGATTAGTTTTATGATACGTTTATTGATTGAGATCGTAGTTCTTCCAGAAAGAATCCTTGTTAGCACCTTTGATATCTCTCCATCATTCAACCCATCTGCGATTAATTTCAGTCGTTCTGACCTGATTATCGCATCCTCAACTTCCGTGAAGCCAATCATCTTGTTTGGATTTTCATCCAATTTGTGTTCTTTGATTAATCTTCTGATGCGATGATCAATTACTCCGGAAGTTCGTCTAAGAATAATGTTTGTAAGCACAACCGACATTTTTTTGTCTTTCAATCCTTGTTTGATTAATTTTGGTCTCTCTGATTGAATTGTTGCATCTTCTTCGGCCGTGAATTCAAATTGCTTATTAGGATTCGCATTAAGTTTGTGTTCTTTGACTAATCGTCTGACATATGCATCAATTGAACTGACAGTACGTCCAGGAAGTATTTTTGCTAATTTGTTGGATATCGCCGTATCGGTCAGTCCTTTTTTAATTAGTTTTGACCTTTCTAATTGAATTATTGCATCTTCTTTACCTGTGAAATAAAGCATTTTGTTTGAATTCGGACACAGTTTATGTTCGTTTACTAGTCTTTTGATACGTTCAACGATTGTCCCTGCGGTCCGGTCGGTAAGTCTTTTTGTAAGCTTTTTTGCTATTTCATTATCTGTCAGCCCTTCTTCAATCAGCTTTAATCTTTCTGACTGAATTATTATGTCTTCTTTGTCTGTAAAGTTAAGTGTTTTGTTAGGGTTCTCGTCTAGTTTATCTTTTTTGATTAATTTCCGAATATAGTAATCAATTGTTCCGGCCGTTCTTCCTGGAAGATTTTTTGTAAGCTCTTTGGATATTTCAAAATCAGTCAGTCCTTTTTCAATAAGTTTTGGTCTTTTGGAATCTATCACTGACGTCTCTGAATCAGTAAAAATGTGTTTTGGTAATCTTTGTCCTTTCATCAGCCCTTCGCTCTCCTGGAGCTTCGGCTGTCTTATCGGCGCTTCGCCTTGCTTTTCCATCCTCTTGATTCGCTTAGGCCCCATCCCTAACTCACCACCTGAGATGCTGGCTGTGCGTCCTGGTCGTGGACCTCTTGCGCTTCGGCCTCTCCTCGTCGTCTCTGCGCTTCGAGCTGTTGCCGTTGCGCTCTGGCGCTGACTCATCATCCCTTTCGATCGCGTTCGCATCCATTATCGGCGGCGCTTCCGCCTCTCCACCGCCCAGCTTCTCGAACCAGAAGCTTTCCTTCGGCATCTCGGCTATCGGCTTCTTCGGCTCTCCCTTCCTCGCCAGCAGCACGAATGTGTTGTTCAGCTTCCTGGCGTACGCCTCGGAGTAGTGCTCGCCTTCCTTCGCCTTGATCTCCTTCTTCCAATCCGCGCTGAGCTCTATCGCCTCGCCGTCCGCAGTGAGCAGCTCGTATCCCGCCTCCTTCAGTGCCTCGTAGAACTGGCTCTTGAAGCGCAGGTTCTTGGCGACCAGCAGCAGCAGTCCGCCCTTCCTCAGTATCCTGTCTGCGTCCTGGATCGCCTTCTTGGTCTCCTCTCGGGTTCCGAGCAGGGTGATGGACTCGTTGTCCACCATGTCCACGCTCTCTGCCTCCAGTCCGCAGCCGGTCATGTCACCGAGCGCCTTGCGCTCGTTCTTGCAGTGGGCAAGCATCTGCGGCGAATAGTCGATATCGGTCACCAACGGCGCCCTGAATCCGGCGTTCTTTATCAGCGGACCCATGTCGTCGTAGGCGTTGAACAGCAGCGACGGGCCAGAGCCCATGGAAACGACATTCCTCGGGAAGTCGATCTCCCCTCTCTTCGCCTTGCTGAGTAAGAAGCATACCTTCGCCCTGTGCACCAGCCATACCGACAGCTCCCTTATGTGTTGGCAGTAGAAGTCGACGAACTGCTTGTCGAACCAGCATTTCGGATCGGTGCCTATCCTCAGCCTGATCTGCTGCGCGGCGGTGGTCTCATACTCCTCCTCGCTGAGGAACATGGCCCTCTGGCTGCTCCTCTTCCTCGCCTTAGGTATGACGCGGGTGACGAAGCGCTCGTCCATGTCTATCCTCACCGCATCGATGTCGATGGGCTTGCTCTTGATCCTGCTTGAGATCAGGTCCTTCAGGCTCCTGTTCTCGGTATCCATGAGCAGCCTTTCCTCCTCGGGCAGCAATGGATGGCCGTCGAGAGCTATCTTGATGAACAGCGCCTTGGTGATCACATACTCGGTTATATCCATGTCCAGCGAATCGAGGCAGCGCAATGTGTATATCCTGACCTTGCTCTTCTGACCCTTCCTGAGCACCCTGGAGACTGCCTGGATCTTAGTCGCAGGGCTGTAGTCCTCATCCAGGAATATCACTGTGGAAGCGGATGTCAGGTCTATGCTCTCCCCGGCCGTCTCGGTGGTGCAGAGCAGTATCTTCAGGTTCTTGCCCGAGCCTTCCTTGTCGTTGAACCTGTCGCAGAGCTTGGACCTCTCGCTCTCGCCGTTGCCATCATCTGCCATGCCCGTGTTGCCGTCAAGCACTCCGATCTCCACGCCCGGGAACTTCTCGCGGACCGCCTTCTCAAGCAGCGCGCGGAACGTCTCCTCGTCCTTTATGCCGAGTTCCTCGCTCGCTCGCGTGATCCCCTCTTTGAACTGGCTGGAGAACACGACCACCTTCTCTCCTCGCGAGAGCGGACCGGATTCGCTGGTGAGCATCTTCACTAGCGCCTGGAACTTAGCGGAATTCTCTATCTTGACATTGAGGTTGAGCTCCTCCTTCAGGCCATGGTTGACCATCCTCGGATCGAGCAGCGCCTTCCTGGCCTGGGTGAGCCAGTCGCCGGACGGCGGGCGCCTCTTGTACTCGGGGACGATGTTCTCGTATATCATCCTCTGCGTCTGGTCCATCGGTATGTCGATGTACTTCTCCTCGAACTCAAGCTCGCTGTTGACGTCCTCGGCGTTCCTCCTGATCGTCTTCTCGTTGGTGAACGTGAACAGTATCCTCGGGTTGGCATGATAGATGTCTATGAATTTGCTCGGGTCCGGGCAGATGTCCGGGCACAGCAGGCTGTACGGGACCGAGTAGTCGTCCAGGTTGTCTGGCATAGGGGTGGCAGACAGCAAGCACAGCATCTTCGCCTTGTTCGCCACCAGTCTCGCGGCACCGCTGAGGGAAAGCCTGAAACCGACGACATTCCCTTCGCTGTTCTTCTTCAGATTGACTGGCTCCTTCTTCTTCAGATTGTGGACCTCATCTATGATGACATAGTCGAATCCCACCTTCTCCAGGTACTCTGCGAGGGTCTCGCCGTTGACCTTGGTGATCAGCTGCTCGTAGTTCACGACAACCCAATCGGCATTTTCTATCTGGTTGACGATGGTGCTCTCATGCAGGCTCAGCTTGCCGTTCCTCATCTCTGCGGCATAGTGCTTCCCGTCAAGCGTCAGTTCCAATTCAGCCCCATCTTCGAGGGACATTATGCTGTTCAGGACATCCTCTCCTGGCAAAGAGATTGAATGGGCGGCCAGCTGCTGATTGAATACGTCTCTGTCAGCATCCGAGCTGAACAGGAGCTCCCTCTTCTTGCCTCCATTGATGAATAGCACATTCTGTTTCTCCTCGAAGAATCTCTGCGTTGTATCCCCGATGAGGCCTTTCCTCCATGCGTCCCTCTTGGCCTTGTCGGGGCAGATGACCAGGGTCTTGATCGGCTTGGCACCTTCCTTCCTGGTCCAATTGCCGTCCTCGCCCTTCACCAGCCTTCCTTCGGATATCTCAAAGAGCAGCTTGGACAATGCCGCGATAGCAGTCTTCCCTGTGCCGCACGCGTCGAATACCCCGAACCTGAGTTCCTCCATCTGGTGGTAGCATGCGATCCTCTGGTGAGGGGAAGGCAGCACGCCCTTCCTGCCGGTGAACGGGTCTACGAACTCCTTGTTCAGGCCCGGGAACTCAAGCTTTAGGGCGCCGTCGTATACACGGAGCAGATTTGAATACGCATCGACCGCGTTCAGGTCCCGCTCGGACTTTGCTCCTGCCTTAAGCTTCTGCATCCTCGCATCGATCCTGCCGATGGCGCGTTCTGGGTCCCGCTTGTAATCAGCGAATGTATCGATCTCGAGCATCTTCAGCACGAGCATCTTGAATATTTCAGAGTACTCCTTGGAATGGGGGCTATCGCCCTGGCCGAGGAACTCCTTCCTCTCTATAGCGGTGAGGAGCTTCTCGTACCTCATGAGCACCTCGTTGGCCGCAACGCCGTTATCCTCAGGCACAGCGCCGAGCAGATCGTCGTCCGGCTTGGTCCTCCGCTCGGTCTTGTCACCGCTGCTGCGCGTTCCGCTGGAACCGGACATGCCTGCGAACATGATCTTCCTGTAGAGGTTATCCAGGCTGTCTCCAGAGACGCTCCGGACAGCAGGATGCATGATGAGCGCGACAGATTTCAGTGAAGCGTACCTCGGGTCGTCCGGAAACTGCTTCAGCGACTCCTCCAGGTCGGTGCCGCTGATGTGCTCGTTGATCTTCCTCAAGGCCTCCTTCGCCTTCTCTATGCTCTCAAAGAGCTCTCCGGTGAGCCTGCAGTAATTCTCGAAATTCCTGATCTTGTCCTCATCCACTCCGCACTTCTTCGCGAGCTTGAGCACCGCCTGGTAGAGGCTGGTGCCGCCGTTCTTGAGGAGCTTCTTGAGCTCGCTGGCGCTCTCGCCCCGGCTCTCGCGCTCGGCTATGACCTCGCGTATCAGTTCTGCTACCTTCTTAGGCCTTGATGTTTCCATTCGGTACTCCCTCTGGAACGCTTACAATTAGTACTCTAAACTTATATTTAAATGTTATTATTATCTCAGATGGAGAGATAGGAAAAATAAGAAGAAAAATCAGTAGCTGGGCTGGATGTTCGGAGGGGAGCACGCCTTCAGCAGATCGGATAGCTGCTCCTTCGCGCTCGCCTTCACCGCACCGGACGCTGTCGCAGCCTGGAGGTCCCTGCACAGGTCGCTCTCGAAATAGTACGTCTCGAGATAGGTGTCTGGCTGCTTCGGATCGGCACGGATAAGGACGTTACCTGCCACTTTGTCTCCGATCGTGAATACTGAACCGATGAACATCCCGTTCATCTCCTTGCCGAGACCGAAATGAGGCGCGATCCCTGCGTTCTTCAAGGCGCTCGTGAGCTTGCCGAATTCGAGTATGCCCACCTTCGAGAGGTAGAGGCAGACGCTGCCGTCCTCCACGTTGACATTGGTAAGGATATTGCCGCGCCTGTTGTTCACCCACAGCGCACCTGGTTGGTATTCGCTCTTCCATTCTGGAGAGACGATCCGCCTCTCCTTCTCGGGCCGGGAGTACGCCTTCGCCTCAAGTATGACTCCTTCGACGATGATGCCACTGGCCGGTCTCCTCGAGACCTGCCTACCGACGAACCCTTGTCCAACGGTCCTGACATCCCTGCTGAAGAACGCTGCATCGATTGTCATAAACATCCCATTATATGATGATTTTCTAGTATTAATACATTCCTGCTAATCCCGTTTTCCCTCAAGCTTCCCCAGCAGCGCCTCGATCTGGGATTTGGCTTCTCGAGTACCAGTCGTGAATCCCATCCTCTCCCTAACTACAGGGAATCCGCCATGGAACGTGATTATCGCGTATGCGATGCTGGACTTCCCTGCGTCGCAGAGCTGCCTGCTGTTCGGGAACTCCCCCGCCATCTTGTCGATGCCGCCCTGCTTGTCCCTGTACTCCTTCACGATCTCCGCCCCGATATCCCGTTCGACATTCTCCCATGATTCCCAATGGCCGTCCTCGACACGGTACTGCCCGTAACCCAATCTCGTGCGGACCTTCCTGGCTCCCCCGTGATGCTTGAATGCGGAAGCGAGGTCGGAACGGCCTGCCTTGAGCAACTGATTGAAAGACGGAAATTCCCCCTTCGCCTTGAAGACGTTCCCTTCCCCGTCCCTGTATTCCTTGGCGATCTCCGCCTTGAGCTCCTTCTCGAAGTTCTCGAACTTCTTCCAGTAGTTCTTGGGCTTGCTTGATTGATTGTTCGGATTGGCCTCGAGCGCGCCTCGGCGAACCATATGCTGGATCTTCTTGGAGACCGTTTCCATGGACCTGCCGCGCATTTCGGTCGACAGCCGTTTCGCGATCTTTCCATCATCGAAACCGCGCCTCATGAGCTCGGATCGTCTCGCTTTGATCAGATCAGTCTCTTCGTCCGAGAATCCGGAGATGGTGCGGGCGTTCGGGTTCTTGGCGAGCCTGCCCTTTTCGACCAGTGCCAGTATCTTGTAGCGTATCGTGCCGTGGTGCCTGCCGGGCATACGTTTGGCTAGCGTCTTGGATATCGCTCCATCGGTGCGTCCCTCCTTCAGGAGCTCAGCCCTCGCCTTCATGATCGAATCGACTTCTGCAGCGGTGAATATCACTGCGTCCCTCTTGTTCGGATTGCGCTTAAGCGATCCAGCCTTGACTAAATTTCTCATTTTCTGATCAATCGAACCGGCTGATCTTTTGAGGATTCCTGCGAGGACCGAGGAGATTCTTCTGTCCGTATGTCCCTGCACAATCAACTCTGCCCTCTTCGAACGCAGGATAGCCATCTCCTCTGGTGAAAACTTAGCGATGTTATTGGGATTCTCTCGGAGACGCCCTTTTTTTCTAAGGTGTTTCACCCGGTTGCGTATCGATTCCTGCGGCCTGTCCAGTGTTTTTGCAAATTGGGCAGCGATCTCTACATCCGAAAGACCTTCCTCGGCGAGCTCGTCGAATCTGGAGAGCAGTACCGAATCCTCAGAGTCCGAGAACGCGCTGCGTTCGGATACGTTCCTGTTCTCGGCCAATACGCCTTCCCGCACGAGATTCTTTATCTTCGTGCGGACAACGACCCAATTACTGACATCACCAAGCGCCTTCGCTATCTTGATCGCTATCTCCTTGTCCGTCCGTCCCTTGGCGGCCAGCCTGTCACGAACGGACATGATCTTGTTCTCAGTTGCGCCGCGCCGGAAGTGGCCGTTAGGGTTGGCCTTCACCCGTCCGGACTCAACCAGGTTCCGCATCTTATGCGCGAACGATTGAAGTGAACGGCCTTTCGTCTCCCTTGAGAGCACGCCGGCTATTGCCTTGTCGTGCAGGCCCTCCTTGATCAGCTCATCCCTGCGCGTGATCAAGCCCGTCAATTCACTCTCTGAGAAGGGACTGGAGCTCCTCTTGTTCGGATTGCTCTCCAACACCCCCACGGCTGTGAGATCGCTGATCTTGCTGCAAATAGACTTCAGAGAACGGTCCAGTTCGCCCGCCAGTATCCTCGCGATCCCCAAATCAGTGAGGCCTGTTCTGATCAGCTCAGAGCGGCGTCTCTTGATATTATCGATATTAGTCTCGTTGAAGGGAGGATTCGAATTCTCATTCCTCCGTAGGCGTCCTCCCTTGATAAGCCTCCCAATTCTGCTTTGTACGGCTCTCGGGGACTTCGAAAGCTGCTTGGACAACTCCAACCCAATCGATTTGTCCGTCATTCCTCGCAGCATCAGCTCATCCCTTCTCCTGATGATGAGCTTTGTCACCTCATCATCGAATCTCACGCCCTGATTTCTGTCCTTCTTGTTCGGATTCGTCGCCAAACGGCCTGATCTCACTAGGCTGTGTATCTTCGCTTCTATCCCGGAGAATGGCCGTTTCAGCTCTCCGCATAGGCGACGTCCAATCTCTGCGTCTGTGAACCCAGTTTGGATCAGTTCCGCCCGCCTTCTGCCAAGCAGATCGATCTCTACTGGAGTGAATTCGGGGCGTCTGATGTTCGGGTTGTCCTCCAGTCCCACTAGCCGCCTCCTCCTGACAGTGATCCTATGGTATATTGCTTCGACCGGCCGGCTTATCTCTTTCGCCAGGATTCGGGCGATCTCCTTGTCATGTAACCCCTCCAAGATGAGCTCGGACCTCCTGCGGATTATGATGGAGAGCTGTTCCTTTGTGAAACGCAATTGTCTTTTGTTCGGGTTCTCCTCTACCTTTCCGGAGAAGACCATCCTTCTCAGCCTCGCGTATACGGATTCCTGTGACTTACCTAGCTCTTTTGACAGCGCAGCGGATATCTCCTTGTCTGTTATTTTCTCTCTGATCAGCTCCGCGCGCCTGGCCAGCAGCCTCGCAAAGGCATCGGCAGTCCAATCGCCGCGCCTGGGCGTCTCGATCGGCCCTTCGCTCGGCTGCGGCTGAGGCATCGAAGGATTCCGATCACTGCGGCTCCGGTGCAGCTGACGCTTGCACTCCCCTTTCAACATGTGATAATTAGGTTTTTCTTATATATAAATGTATTTATATCGATGGCTGCAGCAAGGTATTTATACTAGAAATGATGTAATGGAATCACTATGGCCGTGAACAAACTGCTCATACCGAAGGAGTACCCACACCCAAGACGGCTGCCGATAGGGCAGCTGCCGGAATGCAAGAAGAACACGATCATGCCGATAGGCCATGTGAAGGAACTGCTCTCGCAGAAGGTCATCATCGAAGAGAAGATGGATGGGCATACGACATGCTTCACGGTCGACAAGGGAAGGTTCTCAATCTTCTGTGAGGATCTGAAATGGATGCATTCCATATATTACAAGATACCAGCACGGTACGCGGTTTTTGACATATTCGACAACAGACGCACGCTGTTCCTTGATTGTGATGAGAAAACATCCGTATTCAGATCCATGAGGGACGGCGCCATCGCTGTGACTGAGACAAATTCGTCCAATTTCTTCAAAGTAGACACGATAGCGTACGGCACATTCGCGCTCGAGGCCCTCCCTTCACTCATGGACATATCTAGGTACGCATTCGACAAGAAGACCGGACTGTATGTTCGCATGGAAGGGATAGTGGTGAAACCTGCAAGGTCCCTGTTCTTCGCAGAGATGGCGCACTATGCCGCGAAGCTTGTCAGAACGGAGTTCCTTGAAGGCATAACCAATAACTATCTGAAGAAAAGCAGGGTACAGAACGAGATCAACCCTAAATACAGTGTGGAATGACTGGATGATATCATATCATCGGCACTGTGACGTTCTTCCATCCTTTTAGAAGGCCGATGAAATCAGTGTCATACGTCATCACACGGAAGGCCACTCCTTTCAATTTTGCCATATCCCTGATGTACAGCATGACCGCGGTGTCACCATCTCCGACCCTAGCGTTGCGGTTCTTTGTCTTTTTTTGCATGGCCTTGCTCAGCGCCTCCTTCGCGTCTTCGTTCGATACGTAGTCCTTTTCTAGTTTTATTATCGGATCCGAGGAGTAGATGAGCTCCTGCAGGTCGTTGAATGCCTTGGAGGTGATCTTCGGTCTGCCCTTGTCATCCACTTGCGGCTTCCCACGAGGCCCTTTCAACTGGTTCGACAGCTCATCGTATACTCCTTGCGGCATGACAATCTCAAATTGCCCGCCCGTCTGACCCTGATACAATTGATGCAATCGTGTGAACACCATCTTGATATCTGCGCTCTCTCTTACCATAGAGTTGATGTAAGAAGTATCTATGATCACACTGAGGAAATCCGGCTTCTCTTCCGGTTTCATACTATCTAGGCCGCTAACCACCGTCTTTGGCGAATCATCCTTGATCTCTGCAAGCGGTACCCTCTTCTCTTGGACGTAAAGAACGACTATCTCATTCATCTTCAAGGGCATTCCGATATCGTGGCCCATCTTCCGGTATTCCTTGATCTTCGCCAATGGGACTTCTCTGAATAACCTGCGCATCTCCCCTTTGTCGATGTTGCACATTGAAACTTCCTTGCGGAGGCCCTCCAACTGCTCCTTGAAATCGCTTTTCATCCTAGCGCTCTCGACGAACTCCTTTACGGTCGTTTTCTTCAGCTCCGTCATCGAATCGCCAGCTTCTTGGGCCGTTTCTCCAAAAGATCCGCCATGCCTTCCTTGCGCAGGTACGCGATTGCATCCTTGTCATTTTCAACCGCTTTCATCCCTGCGAGAAGCACCTTGGCATACCGAGTCTCCTCGTCCTTCAGTGGAATGACTTTGTCTATAGTACTGAATGGAAGTTGCAAAAGAAGATTGATGGACCTGCGTGACTCCTCATCGCCGTTGATCGCACCACGGACATTCTCGGTGATCCTCTGGCCGAGCATAGACATGGAGACATATCTCAACTGCGTATTAAAAATGCTTACGCACTTGAAAAACGGTTGATTATCATGCTGTCATTCGTTCTGGACCAATTAGGCTAATCCGTGCCGCTCCTTCCTCCGTTTCTCGTCCGCTTCCAGCAGCTCCCTCATTCGTCCCGGAGGATCGGACGACCCGATCGCGAGCTTGCCTATCAACGTCCCCTTGCTGTAGTAGTCGAGCTTATCCTCGAAGAGGCTCTTCTCGTCATGACCTGAAACGTCATTCTGCTCGGCCCTCATGCCCTTAGAGAAAAGAGCCAGCGTAGCGATCGCCTCCGCGGCGGTGTCCCACCGGATCGGCACCAATCCCACGCTCTGGAGGTAATGGGTCGCCTCATGGGCCAGGA
>Ga0315293_10006707_pt1 | contig 10737 bp, 15 predicted proteins | sample YL17G13_20_MG_FD_203071 | JGI IMG/M metagenome (GOLD analysis project Ga0315293, IMG submission 203071) | Sediment microbial communities from Yellowstone Lake, YNP, Wyoming, USA - YL17G13_20 | ecosystem: Environmental > Aquatic > Freshwater > Lake > Sediment | place: USA: Wyoming | collected... | reverse complement strand
GTAGCATATCCGCGTAGGACCAGCGGGCTAGTGCGGAGTAGTGCACGGATGATGATCCTCTTTGCTGGCATCGCCGAGCTGCTCTTGGTAGCCATTCTCGCCGTCGTTGTGGTTCTGATACTCGGTCAGTGGTATACGAGTCACTGGCTGTGGATTGGAGCGGGGATACTGGTCGTCTTCATGTGTCTCTCGCCGCGAGTGCGCTATGTTATTGGTCTGGTGCTGTTCATAGTGATACCAGACATACTACAGGGTCTTGCGGTAGCCATCTTGTTGGTGCTGTCCCCACTCAGATTAGTACTTTTGTTGAGTAAGCCGTTGGGTTGGCTGGGCCGGCAGATCGCTTATGGTTGGAATGCCATGGCTGATTATCTTGACGATGCCAAGCAAGGTATCTGCCCGATAGTTGAAGTGGATATTTCGTATCGGCAAGAATCGCCTAGGCCCGAACCAGAACCAGAGCCCGAATCGGAACCACCCGAACCAGTGGAGGAGGAAGAGGAAGACGAAGAAGATGAAGTGGAAGAAGCCGGCGAGGAGAGTTCAATGGCCGTTCCCGAAGGCGACTTCCAGAGGTTGGCAGATGACCGGCCCAGTGAGGGCGGTCTGGCGGGGCGTGTAGTACCTCCAATACTCGTGTTGCTGATAGGCGAACCCTGCCCGGAGGGTGGAGCGTCCCCCTGTTATCTTGAGAAGATAGGAGACGAGCTCTACCGGCGGGCAGCGAAGCTGATCGAGCTTCAGCAGTTTGGGCAAGAGGCGTTCACGGATAGCTCTCAGCTGGAGTTAGTGCTTGAATGGGATCCGAAGTTCAGACAGGACCTGATGGATACCCTAACAGCCCTGTGGGTTCTGCCCGAGCCAGCTGTTGCCAATCACTGCCTCGTGGAGAACATCATCGGTATGTTCCGGAACTTCCGGAAGCTCGGCCCACCGATGATCTTCGATAACACCCCGAAGGTTGGGGAATCGTTCCTAGACCGACTCTTCAACTTGGTCGCCCGGGTTGATGAGCGGATGATGCCCGAGCAGCCGAAGCCGAGGGCTGACGACGCGACCTAGAACATCAGCTAAGATAAGCAGAGCGTCTGTACATTGATTGCGAAGTACCTTGACCGCCCCGGAAACGGGGCGGTCTTTAATTTGACGAAGCCATCCCCGACCTGACCGGGGACAGTTGGAGAATGACGAAAAAATAATTAAATTTTTTCGAGGGCTTTGACGGCAGCAGCGGTTTCGGCTTCGCGTTTACTTTTACCTTCGCCTTTGGCAATTAATTTGTCATCAACATAGATGCCGACGACAAAGTTGCGGTCATGGTCGGGACCGGAGACGGACTCGGTTTTATAGTGCGGTGTACTGCCGTTGCGTTCCTGAATGATTTCCTGAAATTTGCTTTTAGCATCAATGTGGGCCTCATCGGCAATGATGGGCTCTAAATGATGAAGTAAAAATTTATCAATAAACTTTTTAACAGCTGGCAGTCCTAAATCTAAAAACAACGCGCCGACAAAAGCTTCGGCGGCGTTACCAATAATCATTGCTTTGGCTTTACCTTCATTTCTGACTTCACCTTTGCTCATCCGCAGGTGCTGTTCAAAGCCCAATTCTTTGCCGACTTCACTTAAGGTGTTGCGGCGGACCAGTGCGGCGCGTAAATTGGTTAACTCGCCCTCGGGTTTGTCGGGAAATTTATCGTATAAAAATTGGGTGACCAGAAGCTCGACAACGGCATCACCCAAAAACTCCAGCCGTTCGTTGTGTTCTTTGACGTCCGAGTGTTCGTTTAAATAGGAGCGATGAGTAAACGCCTGCTCGTAGAGAGAGGAATTTTTGAATTTTACGCCAATCTGTTTTTGGAGAGATAAGAAATCAGCCATTAGATTCAGGTGCTTTGGGGCGAGAAGTTTTCTCGTCAGTTTCTGGATTGTATTTGGTGGAATTGCGGAAGACGGTGCCCAAGACCCCGTTGACGAACTTGCTGGAGTTTTCACCGCCGAAGGCCTTAGCCAGTTCAACTGCTTCATTGATGACGGCCTTGGGCGGAACTTCGTCGTCGAACAGCAGTTCAAAAATTGCTAAGCGCAAAATACCCAAATCGACTTGAGCGATCTGGGGAATTGGCCATTCTGGTGCAGAGATAGTGATGACTTGGTCGATTTCCTCGGAGTGGGTTTTTAAACCCTCAACCAGCTTGTGAATAAAAGTCAGGTTGTTCTCTTCAAACTCGTGCTTCTCCAAATGGCGCTTGATAATCTCGGCCAAATCCGAATTGTCGCGCTGTTGCCATTCATAGAGCGCCTGCATAACTAGGATTCGGGCGAAATGTCGGTTGGATGCCATACCTTATAAAATTCCAATAACCAATAATCAATAACCAAATAACAGGGAGGGAATCTATTTATAATTTATCAGAGACGGCGATAAATCCCTATTGGTCGGATTTATACTCCTCGCCGGAACCTTTGGGGGTCTGAATAACCTTCTTGGTGGTTTGGGGTTTGGCGGATTCAACCGGTTGTTCGGCTTTGGTCTTATTAGCTTTCCCCGATTGTCTAGTTTGTTTGGCTTGGAGTTTCAGTGCTTGAGTAATTTTTTTATCGGCCTTGGTATTTAAAACTTTAGCTTTGCCATAATAGCCGCATTCCGGGCAGACCATATGGGTCGGCTTCTTAGTTTTACACTTGGCACAGACGCCTAAGGTAGGCATAACTGCATGCCAATGAGCCCGGCGGGTCTTCCCCCTGACTTTGCTGATTTTTTTCTTTGGTTGAGCGGCCATCGCTTAAATCATTTAAAGGTTAATACAGAGGGCATTATAGGTGATGTAGAGTGGCTTGACAAGGGGACTGCTGGCGGTTAAACTGCCCTATGTATATCAGATAAGCCGGGATGCTTTGTTAGTACTCAGATTAGCCCGTACCGGTCGCCGAAATCAGCCAAAATTCCGTCTGGTGGCTGCCGAGCAGGGCAAAAAATTGGATGGTAAAGTGGTCGAGATTCTCGGCCATTACGAGCCGGCGGCAAAAGATAAGCCGTTTGTTTTTGATAGGGAAAAAGTTCAAGGTTGGCTGGCAAAGGGGGGGATGCCTTCTAACACCGTAGCCAAGCTGTTGAATATGAATGGCTTTGATCTGCCGGTACACATCCGGCCAGAGGCCAAGCCAAGGAAGAAGACAACTGCGAAAACCATGGTGCGAACAGGGGTGGTTAACGAGCCAGCAGAATCTGCCCCGGCTTCCGAAGAAGTTGTTTCGAGCGAGGCATCAGCCGAATCCGTCTCCACTGAAGCTTCCACCGACGCTAAAGCTATGGTGGACAAGACGCCGGATGAGACGGAGGCGGAGCAAACTGGCGGAGAATCATAAGGTAGTCCTCTGTTCGTCGGGGTATGATGTTTAAAATAATTATATATTCTTAAGATCAAGGAAAGTTATGGAGCGTGATCAGGAATTTGTGGAGTATGTGGTGAAAGCCATCGTGGACAATCCGGATAAAGTGACCGTCAAGCGGAGTGTCGACGAAATGGGCGTTTTGCTTGAACTGGGCGTGGACCCGGCAGATATGGGTAAAATTATCGGTAAGGATGGCAGGACTGCTAAAGCGGTACGCACGCTGCTTCGGGTATTGGGTGCCCAGAATCATTCTCGGGTAAATCTAAAGATTACCGAGCCAGAGGGCGGCACAGGTGGTAATCGTCATGTCGATTTGGGCAATGAGGAAAGCGACAACGCCGTTGACATGCCAGAAACTACGACTAAAGATGATTTAAAGGCGATCGCCGAGGAATAATTACTCTCATGAATGAAATTACCGAAGGTCCCGACTCGGTCGGGACTTTTGGTAGAATAGGGCTATGAAGTTCACAGTTATTACAATTTTTCCGCAGTTGATCGAGGATTACTTTAAAGAAGGGATTTTGTCTCGGGCTTTAAAGAAAAAACAAGTCCAGTTAAAAACAATTACCCCACGGAAATTTGCGAAAGACAGACACCAAACCGTTGATGATATGCCATATGGCGGGGGAGCGGGACTGGTAATGAAGATCGAACCGTTAGTAAAAGCAATTAAATTTGTGACAAAGGCAAGTTGTAAGAGGCGCATAATTTTGCTAGATCCGCGCGGGAAAAGATTTACTCAAAAAGAAGCCAAGAGATTATCCGCTTATGATGAACTGGTGTTTATTTGTGGCAGATACGAAGGAGTTGATGAAAGAATTAAATATTACATTGATGAAAAATTATCAATCGGGGATTTTGTGCTGATGGGTGGGGAGTTGGGAGCGCTAACAGTAATGGAGGCGGTGGCGAGATTACTGCCGAATGTGCTGCACAATATTGAGTCGGCGAAATATGAAAGTTTTTCGACTGGGAATAATCTAGAACATCCTCAGTACACCCGACCAGAGGTGTTTGAGGGGCATAAAGTGCCACCCGTGCTACTTTCAGGGAATCATCAGAAGATAAAAAACTGGCGGAAGAAGAATGCGAAATAGATTGACTGGGAGCGGATTTTGTGCTAGCCTAAAGCTGTTCGATGGCCCTTGAATTCTTCAGGGAAATCACCCATCAACGCCTTAACAATAAGGCGACCTAAGAGGAGCTACCTGATGTCAGATCAGCGTACTTCTGAAATTACCCAACCCACCTCGGACGGTGTGGCGAGGCAGCTTGGCCGACAGGTTGAAGATGCTACCCGCAACTATCGGGGTGGGACCGAAAAGGCGGAGTTGGCGAAAGGCCATCCCGACTTCAACGAGCAGCTCTACGGTCTTTACGACAAGCTGGCGGCCGAGCAGGCTTTGCGTCTGCCAATTCTCCAGCGTCCGGCGTGGAAGACAATCAAGCTCGGCACTGGTCTGAAGACCAGTAAGGACTTCATCAGCGCTATCGAGAAGGCGGGCGGCAAGGTCAGCGACTGGGCGAGGAACATCCTCGGCAGGAAGGCCTTCACTGCTTCGACCAAGCCGATGGAGCTTGACTTGGTCGTAGTGTCGGTGGCCGAACTGGGCTTTCCCGATGGAGCTACGCTTAAGGACATTTACGCCAAGGCCAAGACTTTCGGTCTCGAGCTCTGCCCGTGTGAGGTCGGTCCGCAACTGCGACTGCAGTATATGGACCAGCCCAACGGTGAGTGGCTCTTGGTGGCGATGGAACCGATAGCGGTTTCCGATGGCGACCCGTTCGTGTTCTACGTCGTACACGACGCTGATGCCCGTTGGCTCTTCACCGGCTATGGCAACCCCGACCACGTCTGGATTGGCCACTACCGCTGGGTGTTCGTCCGTCGCAAGTAGAGCCCTTGGCTCTTCAAACCTCGATCCTTCGGACCATTGGCACTTTGCCCTTGGCCCTCGCCCGCACAGTAATGTGCGGGTTATTTTTTGTTACAATCAGTTTGGAACTAGGCGAATATGCTAGAGATTAAGGTTTCTGGCTGCCGAACCCAGTATCCATATGTCCAGAGTGTCTCCGACTAAGGTTTGAGATAGTGTGATATATGTAGAAACTTCAAAAATGAAGCTACTTGGTGCGAGATATTCGGGCATTATAGATGCCAAATAAAATACAACCCTCAGAGCAATTCAAGGGGTGGTGCTAGCAGATAATATCTTGCACAATACGGATTCCGATGGCGACCCGAACGTGTTCAACGTCGAACACGACGATAATGCCCGTTGGCTCAACACCAACTATGACAACCCCGACAACGTCTGGAATGGCAACAACCGCTGGGTGTTCGTCCGTCGCTACTGGCTTCATTTCTCTCCCGACTTATCGGGAGAGTTTTGTCTATTGAGCTGTCCATTCCAACCACCCAGCATTTTGCCAATCTCGTCCAATTGAACCGAAACGGCACCATACTTCTTGTTGTCTAGCGATTTAGTTTCCCATAACACCATTAATAAGATTTTGAGAGTGTCAGTTTTACGAATAGCCACTCGAACATAAGGGCATTTTTCGGTTTTGCTGAGAAAGCTGGCTTGAGCAACTGCTTCAATAATCTCCACAAAAAGGTTGTCTACCCTCTGCCCTAAGGAATGACGATGGAGTTTGGGTAGGACTTGGTAATAGCTATACCAGAGCAGATATACTTGTTTTAGTCGCTGGAGTAGCGGAAGTAACTCTCTCTCTCTCTCTCTCTCTCTCTCTCTCTCTCTCTCTCTCGGGTGTGTCGGGTTATGATTATCTAACATCAGAAAATGGTTACTAAATATTATAAACAGATTATTTCGCTCGAGAATCTCCTCGAGGCCTGGCGGGAGTTTGTGGTCGGAAAGCGAGCTAGAGCCGATGTCCAGCTGTTCGAGCGGAACCTAACGGCTAATATTATCAAACTGCACGGGGATTTGGAAGCTGGGGAGTATCGGCATTCGGACTACTACCCATTCAAGATTTCTGACCCTAAACCTAGGAATATCCATAAGGCGGGTGTCCGGGATAGGTTGCTACATAAAGCGATTTATCGCATCTTGTATCCGATTTGGAATAAAACCTTTATCTTCGACAGCTATTCCTGCAGGGACAAGAAAGGTACGCACAAGGCGTTTGCTAAACTGGAGACCATCGCTCGGAAGATCAGCAAGAATTACACCCAACCTTGCTTCGCTCTGAAATGTGATATTAAACGCTTCTTCGATAGCATCGACCATGAGGTTTTGATGAACCTGCTCCGCAAAAGAATCTCTGATACAAAACTACTGGATTTGCTCGGTGAGATTATTGGTAGTTTTGAACTATCACCCGGCAAGGGGATGCCGCTGGGCAATTTAACCTCACAGCTATTTGCCAATATCTATTTGGATCCGTTAGATAAATTTACCAAGCATTACTTGAAAGCTAAACATTATCTGCGTTATGCTGATGATTTTGTATTTTTGTCAGACAATCCCGACGAGCTGATGGGGTATTTGGTAGAGGTGGCTAGATTTTTGAAATCTGAACTGAAGCTTCAGATTCACCCCAATAAATTAACTCTGCGAAAGTTGAGGTGGGGCATTGATTATGTCGGGTATGTGGCTTTGCCGTATTATCGGTTGCCGAGGCGGAAAACTGTCGCACGAATGATCCGGGGGGTGAGACAGCTGTTGATTAGTGGTGATACTTGTAAGCTGGCGAGGACGATGCCGTCTTATCTTGGATATTTGGGACATGTATCGGGGTATAAAGCGATGAGACAACTAAAGAAGGTGATGGAATTGGTGGAGTGGTAAGATGGAACAGATGCAGAAAAAATTCAAAGTAGTCAGCAGTTTCAAGCCGGCGGGAGATCAGCCAGAGGCGATTTTGGCGTTGGTGGCTGGTTTGATCCGTCTTCGCTAAAGCTACGCCGGACTGCGCCAACCACGATTACTGTGTTTTTCTTATGAAATTTAAACTTAAATCCAAATTTAAACCCGCAGGGGATCAACCGACTGCTATTAAAGAATTGGTTGTTGGCTTAGAAAAAGGGTATCAGCATCAGACGCTATTGGGAGTGACGGGGTCGGGGAAGACCTTCACGATGGCGAATGTTATCGAGAAGATGCAGAAACCAACCTTAGTAATTGCCCACAATAAAACCTTGGCAGCCCAGCTGGCGAGTGAGTTCAGAGAATTTTTTCCGGATAATGCAGTGCATTATTTTGTATCGTATTACGACTACTACCAGCCGGAAGCGTATATCCCGCAGACAGATACTTATATCGCCAAAGATGCATCGATCAATGATGAAATTGACCGGTTACGCAATGCGGCGACAGAAGCATTGCTGACCCGCAAGGATGTGATTATCGTAGCATCGGTTTCTTGTATCTACGGTCTGGGTAATCCGGAAGTGTATCAGAATCTTAGTATTGAGCTGAAAGTTGGTAAAAGTTATAAGCGGGATAAATTTTTGCTTCAGCTGACAAATATTCAGTATCAGCGGAATGATATTAATTTTGTTCGCTCGACTTTTCGAGTGCGAGGCGAAGTGGTGGAGATATTTCCGTCGTATGCTGAAGTGGCATATCGGTTGGAATTTTTTGGCGATAAGCTGACTCGCATTCGCAAAGTAGATTATCTGACCGGTGAGATTTTGGAGGAGCTAAAGGAATTGATAATCTTTCCAGCGAAACATTTTGTAACTCCGCAGGAAAAATTAAAAGGAGCGATTGAGGCGATCCGGGAAGAATTAAAGGTTCGACTGGATGAGTTGAAGGCAAATAATAAGCTGTTGGAGGCGCAAAGATTGGAGCAGCGGACAAATTATGATATTGAAATGCTCCAGACAGTTGGGTATGTGTCGGGAATTGAAAACTATTCCCGCTATTTGGATGGCCGGGAAGCGGGTAGCCCGCCGGCGACCTTAATCCATTATTTTCCGGATGACTTTATGATGTTCATTGATGAATCGCACATGACAGTACCGCAGATTCGGGGAATGTACAACGGAGACAGGGCTCGCAAAGAAGTGCTAGTAGAGCATGGCTTCAGGTTGCCAAGTGCATTCGACAATCGGCCGCTCAAAGATATTGAGTTTAATAAGCTAATCAACAAGGTTGTTTACGTCTCGGCTACCCCGAGGCAAGAAGAATTGAGAGTAAGCCGTCAGGTGGTGGAACAAATTGTTCGGCCGACCGGTTTGGTCGATCCAGAAGTGGAGGTGAGGCCGATTGACGGACAAATTGATGATCTGATGGAGGAAATTCATAAGCGGGTAGAACAGAAACAGCGGGTATTAGTTACAACACTGACTAAAAAGATGTCAGAGGATTTGACGACATTTTTGCAGGAAGCAGGAATTAAGGTGCAGTATTTGCATTCAGATGTGGAAACACTGGAACGAATTGATATTTTAAGAGATTTGCGGATGGGTAAATATGATGTGCTGGTCGGCATTAATCTGCTGCGCGAGGGACTGGATTTGCCAGAAGTATCATTAGTGGCGATTTTGGATGCGGACAAGGAGGGATTCCTGCGGAGTGATACGGCGTTGATTCAGACATTCGGGCGGGCCTCACGGCACCTGGACAGCAAAGTAATTATGTACGCCGATAATGTTACTGGCTCGATGCGACGGGCAATTGATGAAACTGACCGCCGGCGAGAAAAGCAGGTGGCTTACAACAAAAAGCATCAGATTGTGCCAAAATCCATTATCAAGGATGTGAAGGACACTCGGGTGCGGAAATATGAAGATGTGCCAGAAGAAAAGGAATTGAATAAGTTTGCCAAGAAGGCTAATGCGGAAGAAATTGAATCAATTGTTCGTCAGTTGGAAGATGAGATGGATTTGGCGGCTAGAAATCTAGAATTTGAAAAGGCCACGGAACTCCGCGACCGAATCGAGTTTTTGCGCCAACAGGAGTGAATTACTTAGCGCGGGCAGGCCGGTTGCTGAAATGGCTCCATTCTTTCAATATGATGTAAATCACGGAAGCAACGGGGACGGATAGCAAAATTCCCAGTACTCCCATTAGTTTTGCACCCATCAATAAAACGATAATAATCGTAACTGGATGCAGACCAACAGTTCTTTGCATCACTTTGGGTACCAACAATTTATTTTCTAGTTCCTGCACCAAGATATAAAAACCAGTAACGATGAGCGCCATTGTCGGGCTGATACTCAAAGCGATGAGAATGGCAGGGATAGCCGAGATGATCGGACCGATAATGGGAATAATTTCTAGTACCCCAGCGAGCAACCCGAGAGTAAGCGCATAAGGCACCCCGATAATTAACAGGCCGATATAAACTAGTGCGCCAACAACAATGCCTAGCAAAAGTTGGCCGCGAAGCCAGGCGCCCAATCCGACACCGATTTTGTTGGCAATGTTCACGAGCTGATGTTTTTGCTTGACTGGCAGAAGCGCCACAAAGAAGTTTTTGATGCCATTTTCATCCAGCAATAAATAGAGCGTTAGAACAAAAACCGTCAAGATAGCGGTGAAGCCGCTGATGAAGCCCTTGGTAGTATCGAAGATATTACTGGTGAAATTATTAAGAAAATCAGAAATCGAATTTAAACTGGCCTGTGAGCCGCTGATGAGGTGGTTCTGCACGCCGAAATCACGCAAATTACTGATGATGTTTTGGAAATAGGAAAAGTAATTAGGCAGCTGTTCGGCCAGCTGGCGGAGCTGGGCAACAGCGGGTGGTAGGATCAAATACACCAGTACGCCGATCAGGGCGATTAGCAAGAGATAGGCGAGTAAAATAGTAACCACCCGGGGAATATGGCGTTTGGCCATCTTGTCGATGACGGGGGAGAGGGCGGCGGCAACGATCAATGCGGCGAAGATGATGGCGATGACATCCCGGACGATAAATAGAAACCAGAGGCCGACCAGGACCGCCAGGACTTTAAAAATAGTGCTGATAGAGATATCGAGTGACATACCTTCGTTATTATATGTATTCTAAGAATGATATGGAAGTTGCCGCAGATGTCAAGGTAATTACAATCGATGATCCGGGGTACCCGCAACTTTTGCGGGAAATTGCTGACCCACCCAGGGTTTTGTATGTCAGAGGCAACTTAGCGTTGGAAGGTAAGGAAACGGTGGCGGTAATCGGCACACGCAAGCCGACGCCTTATGGGGTGCAGGTAACGGAAAAGCTGGTTAGAGATATCGCGAGGCAGTGCATAATTATTAGCGGATTGGCGTATGGGATTGATGCACAAGCACACAAAGCGGCGGTGAGTTCCGGCGGAATAACCGTCGCAGTGTTGGGCTCGGGAGTGGATGACGCATCGATTTACCCAGCTGAC
>Ga0315293_10006706_pt1 | contig 10738 bp, 12 predicted proteins | sample YL17G13_20_MG_FD_203071 | JGI IMG/M metagenome (GOLD analysis project Ga0315293, IMG submission 203071) | Sediment microbial communities from Yellowstone Lake, YNP, Wyoming, USA - YL17G13_20 | ecosystem: Environmental > Aquatic > Freshwater > Lake > Sediment | place: USA: Wyoming | collected... | reverse complement strand
TACAGTTTCTGTTCTGAAATTGGTAGTATCAGTGAAATGTTTGATACGACCAGATTTCTGGCTCATAGCCACATCACCGGTCTGTACAAACGTTGCATCCTGACCAAAACTAAGATACCGATCCTGACCTTTTGTATACAGGCCCTGTCCGCCACCAAGCTGATGTCTCTGGCCTACATCACCAAGATAAATTCTTCCTGTATCGGTTCTGTCATAATGAACAACTGTTCCTGGCACTGTGTTTGCCATAATTAAATAGCCTCCTGTTTAACTGTTATTAAAATTTGTCGTATTAAGAGATTATTATGTATATGGATGCTATTCATATTTCTATTCGTATTTATACTGTACTATCAGAAACAACTTTTTTAATAAGATTACTTCCGGAATATGCGTATGTTATTAGTTTAGCTGGGGATCCAGCTGTAGTCATATCATTCGGGTATATTTTTTCTCTTATAAGACTGGTACCGTCATAAACATAGTCAGTAATCAAGTTATCAGCGAAAAAGTTAGAACTACTGGTATATAAAGCTCCATAAGACGTTCCAGCAGACTTTACCCATTTCTGATTCGTGTCACTGAAAAAATACTCATGCCTGTTCGTAGTAGGATCATCTTTCATGTACCTGGGAATTATTCCCACCGGAGGAACCTCTACTATAGTAGAAGTTGTTGTTGCACTCCATGAACCTACTGAGTCCTTATAGGTAATAGCAAAAAAGAATACCGTATTAGTAAAGTCTACTGTTGATGCCAGAGTCAGTATCGTACGCACGTCTGCTATCTCGACATCACAGGCTACTTTCCCTAAAGTCACAGGAGATTTACTAGCCTGTGCATCAAGGCCATCGTACAAAAGGATTAATGTTAATGATGATAGTCCTACATAAATCCTATAAGCAGTTGCTCCGGACTCAGGTGCCCAGCCAAATTTTATCTGGTTCTTAGTTTTATATAGAGGCTCTATAATACTGATCATTGATTTACCTCCAAAAATTCGATATACAATATGTTTTAAGCCATTAAGAGATTATTATTTAAATAATCAAAGGCTTTTTTTCTTTTTCCACATACGGAGTATAACTTTCATGGTTCATCCCAGCCTCTTTAGCCAGTTTCTGGGCATCTTTCCATGAATCCACTTCTACCCCTGCAATATTAGGCCTTAACTTTGGCCCCACCTTATCCTTCTGCTTCTCAGCCAACTTCTCTGATATCTTCAAATGATGTCTTTTCTCTTTCCAATTAATCGTCTCTGTACCACCTCTGAAAATGAAACCAGACGTATTCAAAGTAAATAAACGTACCAGGGTCGTTCCGCAATCAGGACATGTGTATTGCGGGATCTCCTGCATAAAATGAACACGTTCCTCTACCTTACCACAAGAATCACACTTGTAATCATATGTAGGCATTGTTACTCCTTATTTTATCCATATTTAGATTTATTACAGCCGAAAAAGTATTATTGGAGAAAATTATTTCAGTGTCTTTAAGATGGTCTGATATATGAAGTTTGGCCGTCCAGAGCTCCCCTATAGATTCTTTTTCCGGATATAGCCTGGCTTCAGGAACATCACCAAATATATTCTTCATTGTAGTACAATTAGCCACCACATACTCTACTATATGATCTTCTGATTCTATATAAGAAAAACCAAAATTAAGAGCTTCTCTGAGACCAGACCCTTTAAAATCCAGACTTACTTTAGCTTTGGAATAAATAATGTCGGTGGCTATATCTTTCATATTAAAATGCCAAGATATTTCTTGGCCTCATTCCTTGTAGACGGCAATCTGTGCTCTTTACTTATATCAGTAAGTTTCTGTATTACAAACTCAGAGGCCGTATTCGGAAATTTATAAGCCATGTAAGCTATAGCTCTGGGAGCTTCCAACTCATTTATGAAATCCTCCCTCTGCTGAGGCCTCATCCGACTCCATTCCCGGGTAGCTTTCTGTACCTCAGGCCAAGACATGATCGGCCTGAATTCCGGCCGCATAGGCTTAGCCTTATCGACTTCTTCCACATCTGCAGGTTCTTTTTCAGGGGCCTCTTTCGGGGCCTCTCCAAGATCCTGCATAAGCTCCAGTGCCCGAGACTTCTTCTCCGTAGGGCCCATCTTGGTCATATCTGTAAGTTTCTGTATTACAAATCTAGTAGCTGTCTCCGGAAATCTATGAGCAAAATAGGCCACTTCATCAGGTGTATTCAGCTTTAAAATAAAACTTTTACGTGCCTGAGAAGACATATCATTCCATTTATCCACTACGCCCTGTATTCTTGGCAGGTACCCGATAGCTTCCAGATCCTTGGGTATCTTTATACTTTCAGGGGTTTCTTTCTTTATTCTGATCGGAGGTTTTGCCTTGATTCGTTCTGATACTTCCGCTGGTATTGCACCTAATCTTTTTTTCAGCACCTCAGGAATACTTGCCAGAACATGTTTACAGACCAAATGCTGTCTGAGAGGATCTCTTGAATTAGGAGGAGCAAATTTGAGTCTTACTGGACCATATAAATACCCATGCCGTTGAGCATTAAACTGGGCCCCCCAAAATAGCCATGCCGGGCAGCTGCAGCTTACTCTAACCTGCAATTTAGATAGCTCTCTTATATTACTACGAGGAATAAACTGAAAAATAGTTGTATATATATCACTACCAGAAGAGGTCCTGAAAATAAAACGACCTACATCAGGCTCTTCCTTATAAATAATAACCCTAATCCCTTCTACCCTTTTACCTCTTTCCTTATCCCCTTTAGGACCCATCATTTTAGTTTTTTCAAGATCTCTTAATAAAGCTGCTGTCCTGGGACTCCTTGTATCTATTAAGGCATCATATGGAGCTGAGTCCATTAAAAAATTGGCTACGACATGACTTGGATCGAGACACGGATCTTCCATGGCTGATTTTGAAAAAGGGCGGCATCTTGTTAGTAAATCTTCAGATATTTCGGGAGCTTCCTGCTGATTATCCCAGGCTCTGTCCCAGTAATCTTTCAAAACTCTATCTTCCGGGCGGGCCATTTCATAAAAGTCGTCTCTGAGATCCCGTGGATGAGGTTCTTCCTGATGTTTCAGCATATCTGCCGGCATATCAAAATCAAGAAGATTTTCTTCATCAGAAGCTTCTATTCTTTTTCCTTCATAGGGCTTCTCGAGTTTTTCCAGAAAATCCCCTGAATAGTCCGGTCGTAATATTAGAGGCATGTTTTTATACTGGTTTTCACGAAGAGTACGTTTAGGTAATAACTGAAAGACTCCGGCAGCTGCGTCCTCCATATTCTCCATAGGAGTTTTTGGAGGAAACAGATTTTCAGAGTCATAGTCAAAATTATTAGCTAGTATCTTAGCAACTAAGTGCTTTAAGTCTTTCGGCACATGCATCTTGTACTGCCTTTGCTGTTTCGACCGATTTTATAAACATAATAAACCCGACATCCGTCAGGCTCTTAATGTACTTTTCTTTCTGTACCCAGTGCATTTTTCCCCAACCATCCGGTAATCTACCCAAATAGTCTGTGGACTCTTTTTTAGTTTCAGGTATTGAGACATTATTATCAAGTTCAGAGATTTCTACTGTAGTATCAAGCTTGGGAACATTTACTGCTGTGGCAACTTTACTTGCCCCTATTTTCCGTACTACCTGACCACCCTGATCACCAATACCATCTCCACCGGGACCTACTTTAGTTGTAATAGTCATATCTACAGGAGATTTGATCTTTTCGAAACGAATACCTTCTTTTTCTACTGCCTGACCATCCATTTCAACAACAGCCGGCTTGATCTTCTTCACTACTCTGGCACCCTGATCTTCCAGAGGATCTGAGGCCCCTTTAGCTCTTTTAAGGTCCTTCAAAGTGGCATCTTCCGGGACATTGGGTGTCGTTGAATCTACTACAAAAGAAGCTTTCCTTTTAGGAGCCGCTGCTGCTGCTGTTGCTTCCATCTGTCTTTTTGTCCGTACCATCGGCTGGCTCGATTCTGAGCCCATCTCATCAGAAAGTATGACTTTAGGACTTCTCTTTTCTGTCCTGACCGAAGAAGTAGAACTATTGACCAAAGTCTCTCTCGTGACTTTTTTCACTACAACCTGGTCCCCGGATACTTCCAATCTACCACCTTTTACTTGTTCTTTAGGCTCTGTCCTGGGCATAGCTGGCCGTACTATTCTATCTTCTTCATGAATAACCTGAGCTTTTGGCCTGACTCCTCCCATAGTTTTTTCTGCATAGGTCTGAAAATTCCCACCTCTTAAATTATCAAAATCAGGTACTTCCTGTTGAGGAATGGTCATTATAGGAGCTATGACTTCTTTTCCATTTTTAGCTCGGAGCCAACCAAAAACATTTATAGCTGTTTTGAGTCCCGGACATGTTCCTGACACTACTTCTCCCGATGATTTCATATAACTCACGGAAGAACCATCATAAGAGATTGTCTCATCTTTATGCACTTTGATGGATTTAAGAGCTTTTTCTTCACAGTTCAGTGAGAAATCTCTTGTAGCTACAAAGTCTAATGCCTTACCACGTTCGAACACGACTGCTGCCATAAAAGGCCCCCTTAAAATTTAAATATAGATCTCATGCCTATTTTTGATACAGCTTACACTTAAGTATTTTGTATTAGAAGATTATTTTTAAGGTATTTTATTACTTCACATGGTTTTTAATAATCTATTAATCAAATTACCCTTAAAGAACTTACATTTTAGTTGTATTTCTATATTAAGGATATCCAATGTCATTAATAAGTGTTATTACTCCCGCTTCAAGAGATGTCAGGACACTTTCCTATCTTCTAAATGACTTCAAAAATCAGACTTTACCTAAAAATATGTTTGAACATATTATTGTATACGATGGCAAACCTCCTGATGATGTCGTAAATCTTATGAAAACAGCCGGGCCTTGGACTAAGTTCAGCAACATAGAAAAAGATACAGGAAATATGAAAATAGCTCCAGGGACAAGACCCAGAAATCATGGCGTTAATTTAGCTACAGGGGACTGGGTTGTATTTGCAGATGATGACGATCGTTACAATGACCGTTTTTTAGAAACATTCGCAGCCGGCCTTTCTAGTAATATAGTTACTATTATTCAAATGTCTTGCCAGGAATCAAAAATTTACAAAAATGGTAATCCCAATAGAATTATTTTGATCCCTGAGATCGGTCTTCCTGAATTTCCTATAATCTGCCACGTAGGTACACCATGTTTCATAGTAAAAAGGGAATGGGCATTAGAATGCCCTTGGCAAAATGAGCCGGAACATGACTTTAGATTTATCAAACGTATAATAGACAAGTATAAACCTATGGTACAGATAAATGGGGGTATGCTTGTAGATGTAGACGGGCTCGTTTTACGTGGGGCCCGCGACTGGGTTAGTTACCCTCCCTTTTTCAGAGGATAATTTATGTTAAAAGTCATTCCTTACAGCCAGCTTCGAACAGGTGATCTTGTACATGTCACCTCTTATAGTTTCATTGCCACAGCCATAAGAATTAGAGAAGTAGGTATAAGAAAAGCTTTCAATAAATCTGTTGCTACTCATACAGGTATCGTTCTCACTTTAGAGAACGGTGAAATGGTAGCCATAGCTGAAATGAAGAGTAATGGCCTGAAAGTTAATTCTTTCAGTGACTACCTGAAAAAAGGCCCCTTAGATCCAGGTATTATCATGATTTCAAGGCACCCAAAATTAGATGACCCTTTATTACTTGAAAAATATCGATCAGAACTCACCCGCTTATGGAAAGAAGGTAAGAAATATGATCTTGAAGGGTGCTTAAAATGGGCGTTTCCATTTCTAAAGGAAAAAAGCAAAGACTTTTACTGTAGCGAACTAGCTGAATATTTAGCCATCTTTTGTGGCTTCAGCTATTTTAGAAATAATCCGGGACCAAACGACAATGTCATGCCCATTACTCTACAATACAGCCCATTCTTAAGAAAGATTTGTTAATGAATAAACCCCGTGGTGAGACAGACCATTGCCGCTACAGACTACTCAAATACTGTAAAGGCCAGGGACTTGATTTAGGTTGTGGCAATGTTAAAATAAAAACAGATGCTATCGGCGTAGATCTTTATAATCCTACAGCAGAAATGCATATCGATGCCCGAGACCTGTCTTGTTACTCAGACAAACATTTTGATTATATCTATTCCAGCCATCTCCTGGAAGAAATAGGTAACACTGAGGGCACCCTCAACGAATGGCTGAGAGTACTTAAAGACGGGGGCTATTTAGTCCTTTATCAGGCTGACCCGGAATACTATTACCCTCTTGGTGATCCTGCCTGTAATCAGGCTCATAAGCACCACTTCACCTGGGACCAGCTCTGGGCTATACTTGAAAAACTGGATACAGAGCTAGTTCACCATGAACGTTATAATCCTGAAACTTTTAAAGAATGGTCTTTTGAATTAGTAGTAAAGAAAAAAACTCCTGAGGTAGTACAAATAATATCAGAACCATCACCAATAAATTTCAAGGTCATGGTCGTAGGTGGACCGGCCGAAGCTTACGTGGAAAAATGTCTGGAATCTTTAATGATTCAGGATTACCCTAATTGGAAAGCACAGGTTGTCATTGATCCTGTCGGAGACAATACCTATAACAATGCACTCAAATTCAGCAATGATAAGATATCTATAAAGCTCAATGAAAAAAGAGTTTATAACATATCAAATTTTCTTGAGGCTACTAAACTTCTTCAGCCTCAGGATGATGATATCATGGTCATGCTGGATGCGGATGATTGGTTAGCTGGGCCCCAGACCCTCTCAATCGTCAAAAGTTATTACGAAAAAAATCCCGACCTATTAGTAAGTCATGGGTCATGGCACCCACACCCTACACCTACCTGTATGGCCAGTAACGGGGCTTATTCTGAAGATGATTTTGTTCATGGTGTAAGAAGAGCGTCATGGAGAGCCAGCCATCTCAGAACATGCAAATATAAGATTTGGAAGAATATCAGGGACGAGTCACTGAGAGGACCAGATGGAAACTATTTCACAATAGCAGGGGATCTGGCTTTAATGTACCCCATGTTAGAGATGGCCGGCTATAAAAGGGTCCAGTATATACCTGAAGTTTTGTATATATACAATCACGGTACACCTTTCGGGGATGAAAAGCTCAGATATGCTGACCAGAAATTAGTAGCCTGCTACATATCAAATATGCCTTCTTACGAATACAGAGAGACTTTTTAATGAACATAATAATTTTCAGCAAAGATAGAGCATGCCAGCTGGATTTACTTATACGTTCCATTAAACAGTTATGGAATGGCTGGGACCAGTTCCATTTCAATATTCTCTGGACAGTTTCATGTGACTTCTTTAAAACCGGGTATACTCAGGTCATGGCCGATCATCCGGAAATGTTTTTTAGGTACCAGGAGGATTTCAAAAAAGATTTATGTTTGTTATTTAACCCTAAGAAAAAATACAGCATGTTCTTTGTTGATGACCAGGTCATGAAAGAACCTTTTGATATGTCCTGCTTAGAAGTAGAAGATTTCAAAACCAATGAAAATATAATGGCTTTGTCTTTAAGATTATATCCGGGTATCACTTATTGTCACCCTAGATCAATGAATGTTTCAGTTCCGAAATTTACACGAAATTATCTGTGGAGATGGGAAGAGTATCAAGGAGATTGGTCATACCCTTTTTCTGTCGATAGTAATATCATGAGAACAGAAGACATTATAAATCCCATTTTTAGCAGACCATACACGAACCCCAATAATTTTGAAGATGCCTTAGTACAAGGAATGACACATCGACCTTTTATGACTTGTTTTGAGAAGTCAAAAGTCGTAAATAATCCATGTAATAAAGTAGGATTTTATAATAATCGACACGGTAGTGTTACAGCTGAGTCCTTAAACGACATGTATTTAGCAGGAAAAAGAATAAACCTGGGTCCTATTCTTAATATGAACCCGGTCTCCTGTCATCAAGAGTTCGATTATCTGTGGTTATAATTATGCATCAAAGTTCTTATCAGGCCATGTCCGATATCGTTAATAGATTACCGTTACCTGAAAACGCTAAAATGAGATTTCTTTTAGAAGGTTTTGAAAACATGGGAAGCCTTATAAATATGAAGTAATTGATGAAGAAACTTTTATTCCTACAGATTCTTTTTTGAGGATTTAAAATGCATATTACTATGTGTATGCTTGTTAGAAATGAACAGAGTATAATAAAAGAGAATATTTTATATCATAAATATATGGGAGTAGATAGGTTTATAATAATGGACCATCATTCTGACGATAATACTAAAGAAATTTTAGAGGGGCTAAAAAATAGAGGATTGGATATAGAAATTGAACATCAGAGTTCTTTAGGATATTATCAAGCTGTTTGGATGAATGACCTTTCTAAAAAAGCTTTTAGAAAAGGAACAGATTGGATTATTCCTTGTGATGCAGATGAGTTCTGGGTAATTAATAGTGTAGAAAAGCTGCCCGATTATTTAGGCCGTGTAGATGGGAATATTCAAGTTTTAAAAGCTTACTGGCATAATTGTCAGGCTATAGAAGGTAAAACACCCTTTTATGAAAATATTTATTTTAAATCTGATAGTACTTCTAAAGTTATTTATAGATCTGCTTTAAATGCTGAGTTGTCCATGGGCAATCATTCTGTGCTACATACAGACAAAACACAAGAGGTTTTAGATCTGAAAGTCATGCACTTTCAGTATCGAGATTATGCTTCTATATATAATAAATTTGTAAATGGGGGACAGTCTTATGAGGCTTCTATTTTACCAATGTGCTATGGAGTTCATTGGAAACAAGGATTTGATCAGTATAAAAGAGGCCAGCTCAATGAGTATATAAAGAGATTTTTTTATGCAGAAGAAGATTTAATAAAAGATAAAGAATGTTATAGAAATGATATAGGGAAAATAATCAGGAGTTTATTGTGAATTGGTTAGAGATAACCTCTATGGTTGGATGCCAAAACTTATGTAGTTATTGTCCTCAATCTACGTTTATTAAGGCTTATTTAGGAAAACAACCTCTTAAAATGGATTTGAAAACTTTTAATAAAATTCTTGATAATGTTAACAAAGAAGTCACACAAATCCATTTTTCAGGGTTTTCTGAAATATTTCTTCATCCTTATGGACATGAGTTTATTTATTTAGCTTGTGCTAGAGGTTTTAAAACAGTACTTTTTACTACTTTATCGGGATTTGATGTAAAAAAAGCTGAATTTTTGAATAATCCGGAAATTATTCTTGATTGGGTAAGATTACATCGTTATGATGGAAAATCTTATGATGCATTAAGTTTTAACACAAAGAGAGATTTGTTTACGAATAATGTTAGGTGTAATCGATTTGAGGATATGGGTATAAATTTAACCTCAAGAGCTGGGAATTTATGGGAAGTTGATAAATACCTAGGAGCAGTTGATTGTCAAAGAATTGATTGTAATGTAGTATTGCCTGATGGAACACTAGTTTTATGTTGCTCTGATTGGGGTATGACACAAGTATTAGGAAATCTTATTAACACTCATTACGATTCAGATAGTTTAAAAATAAATAGAGAAAAAGTTCGAGCAATGGGGAAAGATCCTAATAGTGATATAATATGTAGAAAATGTGAAATGGCAGTTAAATTATAAGGGATTTATAATCCCTGAAAAAACAGGTAACTCTTTATGAAATACCATTTAGGATGCGGAGGAAACTATTTCCCTGGATATGTGAATGTGGATTTCCCTCAATCAGAGCACACCATCGCCACAGTAAAGGCTGATCTATATGCCAGTCTTTTACAGATGACTTATGAGCCCTGTGAAGAAATAAGGTCTCATCATGTTTTTGAGCATTTTAATTATATAGAGTCACTGGCTTTACTAGTAAAATGGACTCGGGCCCTTCAAATAAATGGGACATTACGTATAGACCTGCCTAATATGGAGGCTTTATCAATAGGCCTTGCCCATGCCATACTGGACGGCAACACCCTTAGAACTTTCCGTTTCATGCGTATGATTTATGGATCACATGAGGCTGACTGGGCGTACCATATAAATGGTTGGACCAAAATGACCCTGACCTTTGTCCTGGAAAGATTAGGATTTATACTAAGTGATTCCAGAGCATATGGGGATGCTGAATGTGATTTTCCTAATTGTGGCATAGACATGTCATTTAAAAAAATCAGAGATATACCAAATCTTAAAGATGTCTGCGGAGAAATTTTTCCTATGTATGCTGTAGAATCGTCACTTATCACTTTATTTAATAATCTCTTAGACAAATTATGCTAAAATATGGTTTAATGGGTGGTGATTTTCAGCATGCTTATTCTTCTACATTGTGGAAGAAGCCCTCTTTTTTTGAATGGTACAAAGGAAAGGTCTGTGACACGACTTTTTTCATTGATGGGGCCATAATAACCCATCTTAATACCGATTGCCCGAACAAATACGCCTGGCTAGTAGAATCAAGGGTCATTATCCCAGATGTCATAAATGGTATTAAAGAGCATTACAAAGAAATTTCTCAGAATTATAAATACCTTTTCACTCATTATAAAGAAATATATGACCTGGCACCTAATTTTATCTATCTTCCTCCGCACGGGTATTGGATAGAGAAGCCGGCTATTTACCCAAAGTCAAAAATATGCTCTCTGATAAGTTCTACAAAAAGATTTGGTCCTGGGCATG
>Ga0315293_10006704_pt1 | contig 10739 bp, 8 predicted proteins | sample YL17G13_20_MG_FD_203071 | JGI IMG/M metagenome (GOLD analysis project Ga0315293, IMG submission 203071) | Sediment microbial communities from Yellowstone Lake, YNP, Wyoming, USA - YL17G13_20 | ecosystem: Environmental > Aquatic > Freshwater > Lake > Sediment | place: USA: Wyoming | collected... | reverse complement strand
TGGACTGGGTGCCCGCGCACTTCCCGCGGGACGGCCACGCCCTGGCCTGCTTCGACGGCAGTCACCTGTATGAACACGCCGATCCGCGCCTGGGCGAGCACCGCGACTGGGGCACGCTGATTTTCAATTACGGCCGCAACGAGGTGCGCAATTTCCTGCTCTCCAACGCCCTGTTTTGGCTGGACAAATATCACCTGGACGGCCTGCGGGTGGACGCGGTGGCCTCCATGCTCTACCTGGATTATTCCCGCGCGCCCGGCGACTGGATCCCGAACCAATACGGCGGACGTGAGAACCTGGCCGCCGTCGACTTCCTCCATCGCTTCAACCAGCTCACCCACGGCCAGTTCCCCGGCAGCGCGACGGTGGCCGAGGAATCGACCTCCTGGCCCGCCGTCAGCCGCCCCGTCCACCTCGGCGGCCTGGGCTTCACCTACAAGTGGAACATGGGCTGGATGCACGACACGCTTTCCTACTTTTCCCAGGACCCCCTCTACCGCAAGTACCACCACCAGAACCTGACCTTTTCCCTGCTCTACGCCTTCCACGAAAACTTCGTTCTGCCGCTGTCGCACGACGAAGTGGTCCACGGAAAAGCGTCGCTGGTGAACCGCATGCCCGGCGACGAATGGCGGCAGTTCGCCAATCTGCGCCTGCTGCTCGGCTACCAATACACACACCCGGGCAAGAAACTGCTGTTCATGGGCGGGGAGTTCGGCCAGCGCAAGGAATGGAACTCGAACGCCGCCCTCGACTGGTGGGTGCTGGAGTACGCACCGCACCAGGGAGTCCAGCGGTACGTGCGGACACTGAATTGGCTGCTGCGCTCCCAGCCGGCGCTCTACGAGGTGGATTTCGACTACCGCGGCTTCGAATGGATCGATTTCGGCGACTACGAGACGGGCACCATCTCCTACCTGCGCCGCGGGCGCGACCCGTCGGACTTCGTGGTCTCGGTGCTGAACCTGACGCCGCTTCCCCGTTTCAATTACCGCATTGGGGTGCCGGAAGCGGGTCTTTACCGCGAGCTTCTCAACAGCGATTCGGAGCACTTCTGGGGCTCAAACATGGGGAACCATGGCGGCGTGCAGGCCGAGCCAGTGGCCTGGCACGGCCGCCCTTATTCGCTCTCACTCACCCTGCCCCCGCTCGCCATCCTGGTGCTGAAACCGTAAAATCTGCGTTGGGTCGAACCACCAAGTCACAAAGGCACCAAGACTTGGTGTCTTTGTGTCTTGGTGGTTGACTGCTATGATTCTTCACGAATGGACGTGGCAGGCTTGGTGACCCCGCTGGTCCGCATGAGCGGCATCACGAAGCGTTTCGGCAGGAACGTGGTGCTGCGCGGCGTGTCGTTCGACGTGTATCCCGGCGAAGTGCACATCCTGGCCGGCGAGAACGGCGCCGGCAAGAGCACGCTCATCAAGGTGCTGGCCGGCGTCTATAGCGATTGGGAAGGCGCCATCGAGTATTTCGGCCGCGCGGCCCGGCCCCGCTCGCCGGTCGAAGCCATGCGGCTGGGCGTTTCGGTCATTTACCAGGAACTATCGCTGGTCCCGGCCATGACCGTCGCCGACAACATCTTCCTGGGCCGGGCGCGCGGCCGCGGCGGCTTTGTTCCGCGAGCGGAGCAGCGAAGCAAGACGCGCGAACTTCTCCAGGGAATCGGCCTGCGCATCGAGCCGGACACGCCGGTCGAGAGCCTGCCCATCGCCGCGCAGCAACTGGTGGAAATCGCCAAGGCGCTGTCGCGAGATGCCCGAGTGCTGGTAATGGACGAGCCGACCAGCGCGCTGACCGCCCCGGAAGTCGATACCCTTTTCTCTCTGATCGGGAAACTGAAGCGCGAAGGCCGCGGCATCGTTTACATCACCCACAAGATGGAGGAGATCGGCCGCATCGGGGACCGGGTCACGGTGCTGCGCGACGGCGAACGGGTCGGCAGCCGCCCGGCCCGCGAATTGACGGACGCGGAGCTGGTGCGATGGATGGTGGGGCGCGATCTAGGGCCCGGTTTCAGCCCGGCCGCCGGCAGCCGTGCCGAAAGCCCTTCCCCGGCTGCTGTTGCCGGCGAAGAACGCCTGCGCCTCGAGAACTTCTCTGTGCCATCCGGCCAAGGGTCGGCGCGGCTCGCCGTCGAGGGAGTCGATCTCGAGCTGCGCGCCGGAGAAATCGTGGGGCTCGCCGGCCTTCAAGGCTCCGGCGTCAGCCAGCTCCTGCTGGGGCTGTTCGGCAGCTACGGGACCAACACGGGCGGATCTGTTTATCTGAACGGCCGGAAGACGGTGATCGGCTCGCCACAGGACGCCATACGCCACGGCCTGGCGCTTCTCACTTCCGACAGAAAAGCCACCGGGCTGGTCTTGTGCCGGCCGATCCAGGAGAACGCCGTGCTGGCCGACTTGCGAAGGCTGGCGCCGGGCGGGTGGCGCGCTCCGGCGCGCGAGCGCGCGGCAGTCGATGCGCTGGCCCGGGCCCTCCGCCTCAAGGCCGCTTCCCTGGAAATGGAAGCCGGAGAGCTTTCCGGCGGCAACCAGCAGAAGGTCGCGCTCGCCAAGTGGATCCAGACCGGCCCGCGGGTGTTTCTTCTGGACGAGCCCACGCGCGGCATCGACGTGGGCGCCAAGCAGGAGATCTACCAGTTGATCCACGAATGGACCGCACAGGGAATCGCCATCCTGATGACGTCCACCGAGTTGCCCGAATTACTGGCGCTCTCGGATCGCATCGTGGTCCTGCATCGCGGGCGGGTCACCGCTGCTTTCGGCTGGGGCCAAGCAACGGCCGAATCGGTGCTGGCGGCAGCCATGGGAGTGGAAAGTTAAGAGTTAAGAGTTATGAGTTATGAGTTATGAATTATGAGTTTGGGGGCTTCTAACTCTTAACTCATAACTCTTAACTCCCTTTTAGTATGCTCGCCTTTTTCCGACAGTTCGCTGCCAGGGCGCTGGCGGGTCCGGCCAGCCGGGCCGTCGTGGCCTTGCTGCTCATGCTCATCGTGGGGGTGATCTTTCACGCCGACGGCGCCTTCTATCGCGTCGGAACGCACCGCGACGCGCTGCGGCAGGCCTCCGTGCCCGGCATCCTGGCCTGCGGCATGACGCTGGTCATCATCTCGGGCGGCATCGACCTGGCGGTGGGCAGCATGCTGGCCCTCTCCGCCGTGGTTTTCGCCATGACGGCGGTGTGGTGGAGCTGGCCGCCGGCCGCGGCCATCGCCGTGTGCCTGGCCGTTGGCCTGCTGTGCGGCAGCGCGTCGGGCCTGTTGTCCGCGCGGCTCCGCATTCAGCCCTTCATCGCCACGCTGGCCATGATGGTGTTCGCGCGCGGACTGGCCAAAACCGTGAGCCACGGCGCCAAGGTCGCCACCGCCGTCCAGAACCCCGACGGAACCTACCGCTACGTCAGCCTGCCGCCCGTGTTCCGCTGGATTGATTCGCGGCTGGCCGGGGACAACCTCTCCGCCGTGACACTGATATTCCTGGCGTGCTTCGCGGTCTGCTGGGTTCTGCTGGCGCGGCATCGCTGGGGCAGGTATCTGTACGCCATCGGCGGCAATGAAGAAGCCGCGCGGCTTTCCGGCGTGCCGGTGGCCTGGACCAAAACCACGGCCTACGCCATGAGCGGGCTGATGGCGGCCATCGCCGGCATCTGCCAGGCGGCGCAGGAGCAGCAGGGCGACCCCGAGGCCGGGGCCGGCTACGAGCTGACCGCGATTGCCATGGCCGTCATCGGCGGAACCGCGCTCAGTGGCGGACGCGGCGGCCTGGGCCTGACCTTGCTCGGCGTGGTGACCATCGGCTACCTGGAGAAAATCCTGTCCATCAATGCCGTGCCCGAAGCCAGCCGCCTGATGCTGACCGGAGTTATCATTGTTGCCGCGGTGCTCACGCAACGAAGACGGAACACGTAGCGCTGGCGTCTCGCCCGAATTCGGGCTCGCCGGCAACCCTGCGACAACCGCTGGCGCTACATCGACGGGAAGCGCATACATGAACTGGAAAACACTGTCGGCACTCCTCACGTTCGTCACCTGCTTCACGGGCTGCTCGCGCTCGCCCGCATCAAAGCCCGGCGGCGGCGCACGCTGGGTGATCGGCATGAGCCAGTGCAACCTGGGAGAGCCGTGGCGCGTGCAAATGAATGCCGACGTCGCGGCCGCCGCCGCTAAACACCCGGAAATGAAGGTCATTTACAAGGACGCGCAGAACGACACGCTGCGCCAGCGCGCGCATATCGAGGAGTTCGTGAGCGCCGGCGTCAACCTGTTGATCGTCAGCCCCAAGGAGGCGCAGCCGCTCACTGAGCCGGTCGCCAAGGCCTACCGCGCGGGCATTCCGGTGATCGTGCTGGACCGCGCCCTGGTCGGCGAGGAGTACACCACGTTCATCGGCGCCGATAACCGCCGCATCGGCCGGGCCGCGGGCGAGTGGATCCGCAAAGTCACCGGCGGCAAAGGCAAGCTGGTGGAGCTGAAAGGGCTCATGACCTCGACGCCCGGCCAGGACCGCCACTCGGGCTTCCGCGAGGCCATTCAAGGCTCCGGTCTCGAAGTGATCTTCGAAGCTGATATGAAATGGCTGGAGCCGGAATCGCGCAAGGAGATGGAGTCGGCGCTGGCCCGTTTTTCAAAGATTGACGTGGTCTACGCGCACAATGATCCGGGCGCGCACGGAGCGTTCCTGGCCGCGCAAGCTTCGGGGCGCCACAAGGGCACCTTGTTCGTGGGCATCGACGCACTGCCGCAAGAGGGCCAGGCCTATGTTCGGCGGGGCATGCTCAGCGCCACTTTCCTCTACCCCACCGGCGGCGGCGAGGCCATCGACACAGCGCTAAAGATCCTGCAAGGCCAGCCGGCGCCAAAGAAGATTACGCTCGGCTCCCGCCTGTTCACCCCTGAAAACATCGACAAGGGCGGCGAGGCGTTGCAGTAGCACTGGTCGGAAGCCGCAGATTCTGCGGATTGCACAGGTGACGCACGGTCGCCGTCGACTTATCGCATTCGGTGATGGCGAAGCTGGATGCCGCTTGCCAGGCGAGCGGGCGCGGCGGAGACTTGCACCGGCCACCTGCTACTTTTCGTAGACCGCGACAGTAGTGTTCCGCGGTTGGTGTTCAGCCGACGCCGGTAGTATCCGCTCCGGGCAGGTGGGTGTCAAGCAAGCGGCGAGTCATGCCGGTGCGGCCTATCCCAACTCCCTCATTCCCCTGGAGGGGAGCCGGAAGAGCGCCCCTTCCACACAGCAGCCGCCTCGTCGTAATAGTTCTTCCCGGCGGGCACCTGGACAATCTGACCTCCAGGAAAGGCGACGGCCGTCAGCATCTCTCCCCGGACAACCCGCGTATCGACGGCGTACAGGCGTCCGGGCACGAGTTCCACTCTGGAATAGCCGATATGACCTATGCAGACGGGCTTCTCAAGGGCCATGGCGTGAAACCAGTCGGGTACGCCGTCGGGGTCCAAATCGATCCACGGAGCAGGGTCGCCCGCTGCGGCGGTGAAGTAAGGGTCCTGTTGATTGACCGCCAGGCGGGGATTGAACCGCGCGTGGGTGATGATCGCGTGCGGGGTCTCGATCACCGCCGGGAGCCTTTCCAGAAAACCGGCCCACGCTTCCCACTGCCCCCGGTCAAGCGTGGAAAGAGCCTGCTTGTGGCTCCAGCCCTTCTGAGGTATTCCCCGGATAGCGCCGGCAATTTTCAGTTCGTGGTTGCCCAACACACTGAAGGCGTTCGGCGTGTCGCGCAAAAACCCAGCGACCTCCCAGGAGTCCGGCCCGCGGGCCAGAAAGTCGCCGACGGTCACCAGCACATCCCGCGGTCCGAATCTCACCGCGCGCCGGAGCCGGTCAAACTCGACAGCGCAGCCATGGACGTCTCCGACAACAATGGTGCGCTCGCACGGGCCATCGAGCCGTTGATAGAGGGGCCCAGTTGGCATGGTGGACAAGCGGCTATCATACACCGCCGGGTATAGTCGCCGCCGCTGGACGCCGATGCCGGCCTGATGGAACGATTCGCGTTGACGTCAACTGCGCCTGGTAATCCGCACGCCCCCCTCATGCCACCGGGTTTCGGGGAGTCTTTCGCCTCCAAGCTGCCCGTGCCCAGTCGCGGTCGGTCCCAGACGGGATTTCCGATGGGCAGAGTCGCCCCTCGCGCGGGAGTTCTTGCATTCTGCGTGTTCTCTCCGTGCTACGAAGAGAACGTGGTTCTTCCTATATCTACTGTCCATCGCGCCCAGGCGTGTGGAGGCGTGTAAGGCCGGCGCCGCCAGCTACGGCGTGATCGGCACCAGGAACTGGAGCGTGTCCGGACGCAACGGGCGGGCGGCCTCGGGCCGCAACGTTCGTCGACGATGTGGCGAGGGCCGCCGCGAGTGTGCGCCATCGAAACCGGACATGTCTGTCGGGCAGACCTGACGGCCAGGCGCGATTGCTCGTGGGTACGCTCCCAGATAATCCTTGGAGATTACGCAGCTTAGGCGCACACTTGGCCCAACCTACCGTGGCCCTGCAATTGCGTTTGGGAGGACGTCATGCCCGGTAACCCCAGCGTCGTATGGAAGTGCAAAACGTGCGGTGCACTGATACCCGAGACGCTTCTATTGGTGACCGCAGCCGACATGTGGTGGTCCCGAACCACGGCCAGGCGGGCTAAGCACCGGCAAGCGCAGGCGGCTTGGGAAGTCTCCCTTTCAGCTTCCGAGCTTTCTCGGCCCTCACCCTTGCCCACCTCGCCCGCCGCGCCGCTGCGATCCTGTTCCGCGCTGCGGCCGACGTTCGGCGAGGACCGCCGCGGCGCCAGCCGGCGAAATCGAGGAAGAAGAAGAGTTACTGAAGCAGGAGGGCCTGGAGCGCAAACAGCGGTATCTCGACAGCCTGATTGCGCAGGGCGTGCAGGTCACGGAAATCCCCACCGACGCGCCGCTAGATCGGCAGATCACCGCTACGCTTGCCGCTTGAGGAAGTGTTCATAATCTTCGTGGGAGCCGATCCAGAACCAATAGAAAGCGTTGCCCTGGCGATGTGCGAGCGCTCGGTAAGACCTGCTGATCCGGACGCTCCAGAGTTCGCCCGTTTGCTTTAGTCGGAGGGAGGGATGAAAGGGATCATGGCGGAACACAGCAAACTGTTTGTTGGCCTGCTCCTGAACCGTCACCGGCAGCGCGCCATAGAACTTCCAAAACTCGTCTGACGCGTACGAAGAGAACGTCACTTCCGCTCAGCCGGACCGCGGCCGTCCATCGCCTTGAATTCTCCAGCCTGGATGTCGGCTCTAACTCTCTCGACTAAAGGCATGCCGCGTCCGCCACGGGAAAAATCTCGCTCGAGTTGCGCGTCCCAATCCGCTTGCTCGCGCTCCTCCAGCCACTGAAGCAGCTCGCGCTGCGCTTGTTCTGGAAGATGCTCAACAGCGTCCTTGATGGCTTCCAGTGTCATGTTTCCAACTCAAACAGCTCCGTGCCGCCCTCCGAACTCTGAACCCGGCTGGGACAGGCTCCATCGGACGGTTCCTGCATCTGAGGTTTGGTCGGGCCGGAGAGATTTGAACTCTCGACCTCTTGCACCCCAAGCAAGCGCGCTACCAGGCTGCGCTACGGCCCGACTCTCGGCTGGCTTTACCAGCGTACCACAAAAGAGGCCGGAGGCTGTAGGCCGGAGACCGGCGGCCGGCGGCAGAGCTTTTTTCAGGGCGCTTGCCATGCCGCTTGGCGATTGCCGGGAGACTCCGCGGCGCATCCGCGTCCCACTTCCATCGCAGCGCTCTTGCCGGTTCTTTGTTTTCTGCGCGGCTTTGTGGTGAAATGAACGGCTATGCTTGCCCTGGCCCGATACTCGTTGGGGGTGGGAGACCGTTTCGCGCACCAGGCGAAGGCGCAGTTGCGCGCCTGCCAGCTTGCCCTGGAATCGAACATCGAAGTCGTCCCGGTGTGGAACAAATCGTGGCGCGAGCACACCATTGTTGGCTCGCAACCGCCCAGCGCCCGGCAGGCGGCCGACGCCGCCGTGCGCGAGCTGGGCTGGCAGCGGCCCTATTACGTGGACGCCGACCACATCAACCTGGACACGGTCGCGCCGTTCCTCGACTGCTGTGATTTCTATACGCTCGACGTGGCCTACGCCATCGGGCGGCCGGCGGAGGGTTCCGAGGCGGAGGCCTTTCTTCAGCGCCATCCGGAGCTGATCGGGCGCATCGAAATCCAGGGCATCGAGGAGCCGCTGTGGATCACGGTCGAAGAAGCGCTGCGGGTGGCGCACAAGTACCTGAGCGCCGTCCAGGAAGCGGGGCGCATTTACCGGCACGTCGAAGCGCGGAAGGGCCGCGGTTGCTTCATTACCGAAGTGTCCATGGACGAGACCGACTATCCGCAGACGCCGCCCGAGCTGCTGGTGATCCTGGCGGCCATCGCCGATGAGTGGATTCCCCTGCAGACCATCGCCCCGAAGTTTTCGGGGCGGTTCAACAAGGGCGTCGATTATGTCGGCGACCCGGGTCAGTTTGAGAAAGAGTTCGCCGGGGATGTGGCCGTCATCGCCCACGCGGTCCAGAGCTACAACCTCCCTGCGGACCTCAAGCTGAGCGTGCACTCCGGCAGCGACAAGTTCTCGATTTATCCGGCCATGGGGCGGGTGATCCGGCGGTTCGGGGCGGGGGTGCACTTGAAGACGGCCGGCACAACCTGGCTCGAGGAACTGATCGGGCTGGCGGAAGCCGGCGGCGAGGCGCTGGCGCTGGCCCGCGAAATCTATGCCGAGGCGCACGCCCACCGCGACGAGCTGTGCCGCCCCTACGCCGCCGTCATCGACATTGACGAAGCCAAACTGCCCGCGCCGGACGAAGTTGGCCGCTGGCCGTCGGAGCAGTATGCGGCGGCGTTGCGGCATGACCCGGCCTGCCGGCTGTTCAACCCCCACGTCCGGCAACTGCTGCACGTTGGCTACAAGGTTGCGGCGAAAATGGGCCGGCGCTATCTGGGCATGCTGGAACAGTGCGAACCGCACATCGCCCGGAACGTGACGGGGAACCTCTACGAGCGCCACATCAAACCAGTTATGAGTTAAGAGTTATGAGTTATGAGTCAACAGCCGACCGTTTGCCCAATTCATAACTCATAATTCATAACTCATAATTCTGGGAGGGGAGACATGGCATTTATCCATGACGATTTCCTGCTGAGCAACGAAACGGCCAGGCGGCTGTACCGCCGCTTTGCGGCCGAACAGCCGATCTTCGATTACCATTGCCATTTGCCGCCCAGGGAGATCGCCGAGAACCGGCGCTTCCACAACCTGGCCGAAGCCTGGCTGGAAGGCGACCACTACAAGTGGCGGGCCATGCGCGCCAACGGCGTGGACGAGCGCTACGTGACCGGCGACGCGGAGCCGTTTGAGAAGTTCATGGCCTGGGCGCGGACGGTGCCGCACACCGTGCGCAACCCGCTCTACCACTGGACCCACCTGGAGCTGGCACGCTATTTCGGCATCGATTGCCTGCTGGACGAAACCACGGCGCCCGACGTGTGGCGGCGGGCCAATGAATTGCTGGCCACGCCGGAGCTGAGCGCCCAGGGGATCCTCCGCAAGTTCCGAGTGAAAGCGCTGTGCACCACCGACGACCCGGCCGATGACCTGGCGCATCACAAGACCATCGCCGCATCCGGGCTGGAGACCCGCGTGTTCCCCGCCTTCCGGCCCGACAAGTCGCTGAACGTCCACCTGCCCGCCGCGTTCAACCCCTGGACGGACCGGCTGGCGGCGGCGGCCAACATCGAGACCCGGCGCTTCCCCGATTTCCTCGATGCCCTGCGCCGGCGCCTGGAGTACTTCCACGGGATGGGGTGCCGGCTTTCCGACCACGGCCTGAACCACTGCTACGGGGAACTCTGCAGCGAGCAGGCCGCAGCGGAGATTTTCGCCAAAGCGCGCTCCGGGCAGGCGGCCACGCCGGACGAACAGGTCCGCTTCGCCTCCTGCGTGATGCTGTTCCTGGGCCGGCTGTATGCGGAGCACGGCTGGACCATGCAGTTGCACCTGGGCGCCCGCCGCAGCAACAACACCCGCATGCTGAAGCAGGTCGGGCCCGACACCGGCTTCGACTCCATGGGCGACTGGCGGCAGGCCGATGCGCTCGGCAATTTCCTGGACCGCCTCGACCAGGAGCAGGCCCTGCCGAAGACCATCCTTTATAACGTCAACCCCGTGGACAATTACCCGTTCGCCACCATGATCGGCAACTTCCAGGACGGAAAAACGCCGGGCAAGATGCAGTTCGGCAGCGGCTGGTGGTTCCTGGATCAGAAAGAGGGCATGGAACTACAGATGAACGCGCTTTCCAATGTGGGGCTGCTGTCGCGCTTCGTGGGCATGCTCACCGATTCACGTTCCTTCATGTCCTATCCGCGCCACGAGTACTTCCGGCGCGTGCTGTGCAACATGCTGGGTCGGGACATCGAGAAGGGCGAGATCCCGGACCGCGACGACCTGGTCGGGCCCATGATCGAGAACATCTGCTACGGCAACGCCAGCAAGTACCTGGCACTGGGAGTGTAGCGCCGGGCGCGAGGTCCGGCGCTTATCCGCCGCGGCGGACCAGTTCGGTTGCGCTGCTTAGCCTTTCACCGAGACGCTGCTGAAGCCGAGCACGAGGGTGCCGGGGCGCGGCACACCGAACATGGAGGCCGGATCAAAGGTGGTGAACAGCAGGGCGCGGCGCAGTTTGGCCACGTCGGAGGGGTC
>Ga0315293_10006702_pt1 | contig 10742 bp, 11 predicted proteins | sample YL17G13_20_MG_FD_203071 | JGI IMG/M metagenome (GOLD analysis project Ga0315293, IMG submission 203071) | Sediment microbial communities from Yellowstone Lake, YNP, Wyoming, USA - YL17G13_20 | ecosystem: Environmental > Aquatic > Freshwater > Lake > Sediment | place: USA: Wyoming | collected... | reverse complement strand
TAATTGTCAGGTTAAAGACTTAATCGCACGGTATCTAAAAAAGAAAGTAGAAAGAGAAGAAATCCAGAAAGTTTTAGATATTAAGAAAACAAGATTCTTTGCTTTAGTAAAACGATTAAAAGATGATCCTGAAAACTTCTCTGTTTCATACTTTCGTAGTATACCTACTCGCACCATATCTAAAGATATTGAAAAAAATATTATAAAAGAACTAAATACAGAAAAAGATTTAATCCAAGCAAAAGAGGTACCGATTAGATGGTATAATTACAGTAATAATGCGTTTATCGATAGAAGGTTGAAAAGAAGAATCAAAATCCTCGATATTTTTGTGAGCCGGCAGCCTGGCCTTAGCGTATCTTTTTTTATAGCTATTCGTCTTTCTGTTGTTCTCTTCATCCTCTAAGAGGAGTTCTAAGAATTCACCATAGGATAGAGATTTCTCTTTAGCATAACTTACTCTTTCCTCTAAGTTATTATAGATCCCGGAGAGTTTAAAATTTTTTAATCTTTGCTTAACCAACTGCATAAGTGGCCTCCTTTGCGAATTCTACCGGCATAAGGTAACTGCCATTATGGCAGATATTCTTGATCACCGAATATCTGGTTACCCCAAAGGACAATGCTCGCTTGCAGGCTGCTTCAATCACTTCCCCAGGATAAGTTTTTGGCAAAGAGAGTATTCCCTGTACGGTTCGATTCCAATCTTTAGGATGTTCTTTTATGATCAGGAAGAATAGCTGCTCGGTATAGGTTCCGATTTGGGCCATCTTAGCCTGATATCTTTCCTGATATTCGGTATCAGAATACCTCTTGTAGTCCGGATAATGACTGTTATTGGTACTAAATTTACCTCGGTCAGAAAGACGGGAATGAAGGGCAATCTCTTTCCCTTGAAATGATTTATTCTTATGTTTTTCCCTTAGAATTAACAGTACCTATCGCGCTACTACATGACCTGTCTGCGCCTGCCTGTGCGTGTTCGCACGCAGACAGGTGCGGACACACACAGGCAGGCACGCACAGGCAGAGAGAACACAACTTCGTCTTGTCCCAGACAAAGAATCTGGTTTAACAGAAGTAAGATTCTGGCATGAAGATGAGCTTTTAGGTATACAAAAATTTAAAAATTCTGACCTTAATTTAGTGCAATTTTAATTTTTAACTGATAATTTATTTACAGCTAAATAATTGTAAAAAAATAGTATATTTTTGATCCTTAAAGTGTTCACTTTTGAAGTGTAACTAACACTTTTTTGTGCGTTGTCCAGGACATACTATACAATTTTTAAATTATGGATATCCTCAGTATATCAAAAAGGCTTATATTATAAGGGCTTCGAGGGAATAATGCGAAAAAACGTTCTTTTTTGCATTATTTTAAATCTTAGCTATGGTTTTACCCCTCAAAAATGGCTTTTTTTAGCTGAATTTTCACCCCTTCAAAATTTGAAAGTAGCTATTTATAATGGTTTCGTGATTTTAGGGAGGTAAAAATAGGCCTAAAACAGGGGTCGTAATTGCAATTTTTCGAAAATTTAAACGCAAAAAAAGGCACTCTAGGTGCGTTTAAAAGGCATTCCTGAAGGGGGTCTGAAAGCCTTTTAAATAAAGGTTCTTGTGTCATTGCGAGGAACAAAGTAAGCCTGCCCCCCCCATTTTCATGAGGGCAGGCTCTGCGAAAGCAGGGAAAGCAATCTCGTACTTTCAAATTCCACAATAGTAACAATATCCTTATCCCTTTTCGGTCATTCTCTCTTTCCCTCTCCCCTTAACTTTTCTAAAACTCTGCACTTCTTCCTAATTCATCTAAGAAGATATGAGGGACCAGATTGTTAAAAGAACCGTCCTCGTGACAGTTTATGTTAGGTTAAATATAATAAACTGTTTTCACCTTTATTTAATTTCTTTTGCAATTGCTTTCAAATTTTTTAGACCTTCTACTGCCAAAGCTTCTCCCGAATCAGCAAATTTTCGCCAGATTGCACATAAACTGTTTAATTCTTCAAAACCAGGATCGAAGGATTCAATAACCAGTGGACCAGTATATCCTATATCTTTTAATGCTGTAAAAAACTCTTTCCAAGGTACCAGCCCTGTTCCGGGTATACCTCTATTACTCTCACATACATGAACATAGCCTAAATACTCTTTCCCGCATGTTTCTACTGCTTCTCTAAAGCTTAGTTCCTCTCTAATCATATGGAAAGAATCTAAATGAACCTTTATATTATCAATTCCAACATCTTTACAATAACGAACAGCATCTTCGGCAATATTTAAAAAATGTGTTTCAAACCGGTTAACACATTCAACTGCAATTACCAATTCGCCTTTTTCTTTTGCATAGTTTGCTACTTCTTTCATAGCATTAACTGACCAATTCCATTCCTGCTCTGTCCTTGGTTTTCCTGTAAGATAACCCCAAGCCGCATAATTTACACCGCCTAAGATTTTTGAACCTAATTCAATATTTAAATCCACCAAAAGCTTTAAATTCTTTATTCCATTTTCCCTGACTTGCGGATCAGGGGAAATTAAATTTGTGTCTTTGCTTAGGGTAGTACTGGTAACTATATCAAGTCCGACATTTTCAATTTTTTCTTTTACTAACTGTATAGGAAAATTCTCGGGATGAGCAATGGCAATATCAATAGTTTCAAAACCTAATTCCTTGGCTTTAGGTATTATCCATAAGTCTTTCTTTGAAAAGTTTTCCGACCAGATAAAAGAATCAACCCCAAATTTAAACACTTAGCATATCCTCCTTTTAAATTATTTAATAACCATTTTATTTCAAATATTTTCCTAAAATCAGAAATAGTAATTTTTTGATGGTGGACTATATTACACTATGTTCGTCATATCTTTTAGTTCTTCTGTTCAAAAAATCGCTTTGAAATTATTCCGCTTTCGTTTCTTAGTAAATAGTGTAAGTCTATTTATCCATTAATACCAATCAAGATTTTGTAGTTAATTTTATATGGTTTAAAACATAAAAATAATAAATTTATTCAAGGTTCCTATGGCGGCTCTCCATTTCTTCTTTAGTGGTTCCAAGCCGGCTCATTAAATCCATGATAATCATATCAAACAATATTAATAAGCTTTGTTCAAAAAGATTGCCCATCAACTGGGTAGAAGGGACGACATCGGCTGTTCCTAAGTATACATGTGCAGGCAGGAATAGCCTAACATCCGCAAGGCTTGATGTTTTTTTTTCGGGATCCCCTGTCACAACCAATACTTTTGCCCCTCGCTTTTTTGCTTTTTCGACAACATAATGTATATGCTCGATTTCGCCACATCCACTTGTAGCGATGAGTAAATCCCCCTCGCCGATTGCGGGAGTTGTTTCATCCCAAATCCAATGGCTTTCAATACCGAGGTGCATTAAACGCATTGCAAAAGCCTTAGTCGATAGACCCTCTCTTCCAACACCGATTAGTATAATCTTTTTTGCCTTCATAATTTCAGAGACAAAACACTCAACCTCAAAAAGATCAATGCGATCAAATACCTTACCGAGTTCCTTAATGATTATATTCGCTTGCTGATGATAGTCCACCTCAATAACCTCCTTCTCCGAGAGAATTCTGTAACATACGCATGGTTTTTCGAATATCATCATAGACATTTTCATCTGTTTCTTCAAATGGGTAGATTATCTCGACATATTGTATTAAATCATTCAAATTATATTTTTCGATGACATACCGAATTGAGTCAATATTAAGCTTTCCATCATGAGTAAAACCCCAGTGACGATCAAGCAGTCCATCAGTTTGCTGAAGATGAAAGCTATCTATATATGGTTGACATTTATTGAGCCAATTTTCCATATCCGCCTGCTCCTTAAGAAACGGTTCTAATATAGCATGCCCCCAATCAACTAAAAGTCGTACTGGTACATCAGTTGTTCCATTAAGATCCTGCATTAATTTAAGGGAATTCTTAGGATCATTAGGAAATTCTGTAAAAAGGGGGGTTGGTTCTATAATAATTTTTTCTAGCCCCTTTTTCTTTGCATAAGCAGCAAGCTTACGTACTAAGTCGAGGACAACACTATAAATTTCTTCCCGTCTTTTTTCATCATATGCATCATTATGGGTCATACCCCCAAGCGGGGTACCTATAGAACTTGATTCCATAGCAGCAGACATGTCGATGGCACGTTTAAAGAAATCTAAAGATATCTTACGTTGCTCAGCCGTAGGTGCCATTAACTGAGGATATGTATAAGACGCTAAACCACCGAAAGTGCCAGTAAGAATTAAACCTTCTTTTTTGAAAGCTTGGCTCCATTCTCGCGCAATCTTGTCGCGCTGACGGGAAGGCCACCAAGGATCAAGCAAATCCCACGTAAACTGAATATATCTAGTCTCCAAGTCATTTCTAATCATCGAAGAAAGAAATTTTGGTTCTAACCATCGTTTTACAGCGAATGATAGATTTAACCCGATCTTCATAATATTCCTCCTAAATATTTTTCTTTCTTAAAGCTCCCATCCGAGATATAGAATCTAATGCAACAGCTCCTACAATAATTACTCCGCTTACAGCGGTTTGCCAATAAACCGATACACCGTATAGTACAATTATGTTCTCTATCACCCCAATGATGGTTGCGCCAACTAGTGCCCCTGCTGGGCTACCAATACCTCCGGTCAAAGCAACACCACCTATAACAGCGGCAGCTATTGAATTTAAAACCCAGAGCTCACCGATAGCAGGTTGAGATGAACCGAGTCGCGCAACCATAATCATTCCGGCTAGCGCAGCTAATAAACCAGTAATCATAAAAGTTGATATTCTAATAAAATTAACTTTTATACCAAGTATCCATGAAGCCTCTTTGCTATTACCTACTGCATACATATAACGACCAAATGGTGTGTACTTCGTTATAAATACAATTAATACCAGCACTATAAGCATGATAATGAAAGGCAATGGAATATTAAAGAGATAACCTTGACCCAGAAAATAAATCTCTTTGGGAATGTCCGTAATTGCTCTTCCTTCTGACATTACTAAATTGATTCCTTTATATATACCGGCTGTTCCGATGGTGACTATTAACGAGCTAAGTTTCAGGTGAACTGTGATAAGTCCATTGAGCATTCCCAATATAGCACCTAAAAGTAGGCATAGAATTAATGATAAGTAAGGATTAATACCGACGTTTACCATTAATATTCCTCCAATGACTCCACAGAGACCAGCGATAGACCCTACCGATAAATCGATTTCCCCAAGTAATAACAAGCAGCCCTGGCCAATTGCAACGATACTAACGAAAGCAAGCGAACGTATTACTGCCTTCAAATTGTAAGCAGTCAAAAAATAAGGGGATGATAAAGATGCGATAACAATCATCAATCCTAATACAGCCATAATACCACTTATTTGTTTTTCTTTTAGAATGCTACCTAACATTTTGATGACATTTTCTTTTTTCATAATACACTCTCCGTACTATTCTTGATATTCTCACCTAATATAGAATTTAATATCTCCGATTCTTTAGTATTTTCTGTTTCGAACTCTCCTACTTTTTCCCCATTATACACCGTAATAATTCGATTAGAACACCTTAAGAGCTCTTCAAGCTCTGATGAAACAAGGATTATGCTTATCCCTTTCTCATCTACTATTTTCTTCATCATTCCATATAAATCATTCTTTGTTCCTACATCAATTCCCTTCGTTGGTTCATCAAATATAAGTATTTTTGGCATACAAAACATAGCGCGGCCAATGATTACCTTTTGTTGATTACCACCGCTTAAATATATAATCTGTCTTTTAATCGTTGGAGTCTTTATATCATAAGAATGAATTACTTTTTCTACTAAATTTCGCTCTTTTAGTGAGGAGATGACGACACCATTTGAAATTTTATCAATGAGGGCTATGCCAATATTGTGTTGAACACTTAATAAAGGTAAAATTCCTTGCCGCTTTCTTTCCTCAGGAAGATAGAATAATCCCATACGTATGGAGAAATTCGTGTTACCAAACTTCCACGGTTTACCTTCGACCTTTACATTTCCAGACTTTACAGGTAAAAGTCCAAAAATCGTTTGCATAATTTCAGACCGACCCGCACCTACCAGACCAGAAAAACCTAAAATTTCGCCTTTGTGGAGATTAAAACTAATATTGGAAAAACCTAACCCGGATAAACCATGGACCTCAAGAATAATATCTTCCTTTTTTCTCTTTTTAGGACGAAAGGTACTTTCTTCATTGATATCTCTCGCGGACATTTTAGTGATAACCCAGCGCCTATCAATATCCTTGATTCTCGAATAACCAACTTTCTCTCCATTACGAAGGATGGTAATTTCATCACATATAGCAAATACTTCATCGAGCTTATGAGAAATAAAAATAATAGCTTTATCTTCTGTTTTTAATTTACGAATCGCATCGAATAAACAAGTCGTACCACTCATGGTCAGGCTCGTAGTAGGCTCATCAAGAATAATGATCTTGAAATATTTATTTACAAATGCACGAGCAACCTGAAGCAACTGTTGATTTGATATAGAAATGTTTTTTACAAGATTACTCGGATTCACATTGATATTGAATTTTTCCAGCCAAGGTATGGCCGCACGATAAAGTTTTCCCATATTTACCAAAGTATCCTCAAATCCGGATTTTCGAAAAGGCATAAACAAGTTTTCTGTAACAGTCATGTTTTGAAAAATATCTAACTCTTGAGGTACAAATGTAACTTTTTCAAATAATTTATTATTACGATGGTCAATTGCCTCTTTGCCTTCAATAAGTATTTCTCCTTTATCGGGCTGATAAATACCAGTCAATATCTTAACTAGTGTGCTTTTTCCGGCTCCATTCTCACCAATAATGCCATGAATTTTTTTTGTTTCGAAAGCTACACTCACATCTTTGAGTGCAACTACACCTGGAAATGACTTTGTAATATTATGTGCTTCTAATATTCGCATTGTTAACCTCATTACAATTATAATTAATAGGGGTTGTTAAGTTTTAGAAGAACCTAAGCCTAACAACCCCTAACCTATTATGATAATTATCAGCTATCATTAAGTATTTCTACCGCGAAACTTATTCTGCTCTGTAAGTATCAACGTTATCTTGAGTGATAATCGCTATACCGGTATCGATCCATTTAGGTGTAGGTTGACCTAATGCTTGCATCCACATTGCGGTAACAGCCCAGGCGCCCTGCATATACGGTTTCGTAGATGAGGAAGATTCCACGACACCTTCTTTGATCAAAACAAGTAACTGGTCTAAACTATCTAACCCAACACTCAGGACTTTACCGACTTTACCTGCTTCTTTAATTGCAATTCCAATACCGATGGGCCCAGCTGCGTCACAAGAAACAAATCCACCAAGATCTGGATGAGCAGCAATAATCGATGCAGCTTGTTGCTGGGCTGTTTCAATACTATCATTATCAATTCCCTCGGCTACCAGCTCGATGCCAGGATATTTTGCGAACTCTTCCTTATGAGCCAGATATCGAATATGGTGATTTATAGCAGTTGGAAAACCTCGCATAATTGCCACTTTACCTTTACCTCCGAGAAGCTCTACTAGCCGTTTGGAAGCAATCTGTGCCTGTTCTGCAAAATCATTACCAACACTAGTCAAACCCCAATCGTCTGGTGCCTTGGTATCAAATCCAACAACTTTAATTCCCAGTTTCAAGACTGATTCTACCACAGCTTTATTACCGGCAGCATCAAGAAGGTCTATGGTAATGCCATCTGGTTTTGTTGCAGCTGCTTGTTCAAGAATGTTATTCTGTAATACAACATCTGCTTGTGCAGGTGCTCTATAATCAATTACAAATTTATCACCAGTTTGTTTTTCAAGCAAAAGAGCTTGCTCCTTTGCTCCTTCAACTACTTGATCAAACCATGGATGTACGCATTTAGGAATAATTACAAAACGAAATTCTCTTCCTGCGGCACTAACTGTACTAAGTATGCTTAGACCAAGTATAATAATTAAAACCAACCCCAATATACGTTTCATATTTCTCATAATTATTTTCTCCTTTTTAATTTTTATATTATTGTAATAGCTTACAATACTAATTTTTCACAAAATTTTTTATTGCAAAAGATTCTATTTGTCAATATTTTTTCAAAAAAGATTTTTGCGCTACAAACTTTTTTAAATTATATAACTTTTGAATTAGTTTTTAACATCCCCCCTTTTTTTTAGAGTATCCTTCTTTAGCTATAGAGTTTACCTTCTATCTTGTTTAAGTAATCACCTCCTTTATTTCTTGGGCTTTTCAAAAATTATAGATTTAGTTTTAGCCTTCCGTTTTGTTAAATAAATCTTTATTATTTTAAGAATTAGTTAAAAGTCTTATTATAGAATCTGCCATCGACTTTAATATTAACCAGCTTGAGACTGCACCTACATCTAAAAAACCTTTAGACCGTTCTCCCAGTCTACTTGCTCTTCCTACTTTTGCCATAAGTTCTTTGGTAGATTCCTTCCCTTTTTCAGCCGCAATTTTCATTTCTTCCAGAGCTTCTATGAAACTTTTCCCATGGTTAAGAGCAGTTTTATAAGCTTCTATTGCTGGATTAAGGGTATCCATCATGGTTTTATCACCAATTTTTGCTTTACTTAAATCAATTTCGCTCAGCTCTGAAACTGCAGCTTCTAACATATCTTTAAATACAATTGAATCAATTTGTTTTTTGTTATGCATTTGACATTCCTAAAAAAAACATCCCATATAAGGGCCCCATAGCACCCCCTATTTCATTAAGCAGAATCTCGCTTAATTTGTGCTACTGATATCACTTCATCAAGATTTCCTCCAAGAGCAGCTTTAGCACCAGCTATCTTCCACATCAAAACTTCTCCGGCTACACCTCTTCTTTTATTTTTTTCCTCTTTAGGAGCAGAAGCAACATCGTCATTAGCTATCACAGTTTTCACAATTATACCGTCTTTTTCTGCCATCTTAATTGCCATTTTCACATTCATGTTATCTCCTGCATAATTTCCATATAAACAAGCGACTCCTTTTCCTGAATCTGCAGTCTTGAATGCATCATAAAATGCCTTTGCAGTTGGAGAAGAGAATATTTCCCCAATAGCCACAGCATCAACCATGTTTTCACCAATATACCCGACAAAAGCTGGTTTGTGTCCCGATCCACCACCGGTAACAATTCCAACTTTATTTTTAATGGGTGTTTTTTTGTATTTTAAGACTCTATTATTTTCAGTCTTTTCTATTATATCTTTATGGGCTTTAACGAAACCATTTATCATATCATCTACAACATCGTTGGGATTATTTATAATTCTTTGCATTTTTTCTCTTTCTCCTTTTCTTATTTTTCACCTTTATATTTACTTTAAGAAAAGCTTTTCATATTCCCGTATTTTTTCTACCTTTTTTGTTGAACCTTTCCCTTGAAATTCGCTTTTCAACCAAGCGTCTACTAACTTCTTGGCTAATTCCGGACCTACTGTATATCTTCCTAAAGTTAGTATATTAGCATTATTACTCTCTTTTGCTCGTTCTGCTGAATAAATATTATTACACAGAGCAGCCATTATTCCAGGAATTTTATTAGCGGTTATCGACATACCAATTCCAGTACCACAAATAAGGATTCCATATTGATATTTACTCTCTCTAATTCCCAGGCAACCTTTTAAGGCAATTTCTGGGTAAATGGTTTCGTCATTTTCTGAATAAACTCCTATGTCGTCAAATTTTATTCCTTGGTCAGTAAGATAATCAGCAATAATTTTTTTCAAAGGATAACCAACATTATCAGAGCCTATGAATAAATACAATATTTTGTTCCGCCTTTATGTTTCATAAAAACCTTATAGTTAGTAACAAAACAATTAATATTATATTTTAGAATTATAATATTAATTATTTTATCTTTCTTTTACTTTCATATTGAAGCGATAATATTTGTTATTTCTTTCATTTATTAGATTATCATTGCTTAACGTAATTGTCAAATATATATTTTTAAATATTATTTTAATATTAGTTAGTACAAGCTTTGGCAAGATAGTAAGAAAGAGAAAAGAATAAAAGCCGTAGCAGCCATATCTTTCTTTTTTTTCTTATTATTTCTATCTCTTTCTTTTTTTGCATTGACATTTTTGTTTTATAGTATTATTATATAAATAAATTGTTACCAAACGCATTCAAGTTAATTCACATTCATTAATTGGTAAATATATGATATGCTGACTTTCAGGTTAATAAAAATTAAAAAGGAATAAATTTATGTTAGCAATTACAAGAAGAAATAAAATTCTAGAACTATTAAAAGAAGAGGGAAGTGCAAGAGTCCATAAATTAAGCAAAATATTTAATGTTTCAGAACCAACTATTCGGCAAGATTTAGAAAAATTAGAAGAGGAAGGACTTATTATTCGTGAGCACGGGGGGGCTTTTTTAAAAAGTATGTCTTATCAAGTTAGAACTCTCTCTTTACAGCATCTTGAAAATATGGAGAAAAAAATTCTTATTGCAAAAAAAACTATGGAATTTATTAATGATGGAAATTCTATTATATTAGATTCGGGTTCAACAACTACCGAAATTGCAAAAAATCTAATTGATAAACAATATAATAAAAATAATTTAAAAATTATAACCAATGCATTAAATATTGCACTCTTGCTTGGATCAGAATATACCTTTGAAGTGCATATGACTGGGGGTAGTTTTA
>Ga0315293_10006696_pt1 | contig 10748 bp, 8 predicted proteins | sample YL17G13_20_MG_FD_203071 | JGI IMG/M metagenome (GOLD analysis project Ga0315293, IMG submission 203071) | Sediment microbial communities from Yellowstone Lake, YNP, Wyoming, USA - YL17G13_20 | ecosystem: Environmental > Aquatic > Freshwater > Lake > Sediment | place: USA: Wyoming | collected... | reverse complement strand
TTACGAGAATGAGAACCCGGACAGCGGTTTCGTCCGCATACTGAAGGACCTGGATGAGAACATCGAGGGGCGCGATGTCCTGGTGGTGGAAGACATCGTGGATACGGGAATGACCCTGAACTACCTGCTGGGATACCTGCAGGCCCGCCGTCCCGCCAGCATCAAGGTGTGCACGCTTCTCGATAGGCGGGCCCGTCGACTGGTGGACGTGCCTATCGAGTACGTAGGCTTCGAGATACCGGACGAGTTCGTTATCGGGTACGGGCTGGACTTCGGGCAGATCTACCGCAACCTGCCGTTCATCGCCACGCTAAGGCCGGTCTGAGGCAAAGCAACGCCCCGAGTAACCTCACTTGTATCCTCCCGACTTCACCCTCTTCCGAGTTCCCCTTTAGTCTCGGGCTCGCGCCTCCGGCCTCCGGTTCCCTCAGCTTCGTCAGCCGAGAGTTCATCGCTCCGCTACTCGGGGCAGTTGTCACCATAGAACAATCGGCGGGATTTGTCAAGACTTTAGGTTACCGGTTATCGCTTTTCCCGGTAAGTACTTTCCCTCACAATGGGCAGCAACATGGCAGGCGGCTGAGGGGCTAGGGGAGAAGGGCGACGGCGCTCTCCTGCCAGCGCTTGACGTCGAAAGGATAGCTCTCGGAGAGCTGCTCGCGGGCTATCTTGCGTATGGAGGTCTTGGGCAGAGGGGTGTCGGTGATCAGGCACTCGGTCGTCCGCTTGTAGGGCGCCAGGCTCTGCTCCAGGCTGTCGATCTCGGCTCTGACGAGCGCCCGCAGGTTTGCCTCGTCCACCGTCTGGCCGGCGCTCACGAGCCGCTCGCTGGCGGCGGCGTAGTTCGGGTAGACGACACAGGAGACCTGGGTCCTGCCGCGCACATTACGGGCGACGACGGCGACATCTTCGATGATGGGGCTCGCCTGGAGCTTCCCCTCCACCTCGTCGGGGTGGACCTTTTCGCCGGAATCGAGGACGATGACGTACTTGCTGCGGCCGGTGATGTAGACGTTGCCCTGCCGGTCTATGCGGCCCACGTCGCCAGTGCGGAACCAGTCGCCGATCTTGACCGCCCGCGTCTCGGCCTCGGCCTTCCAGTAGCCGGGCATGACGTTGTCGCCGCGGACGGTGAGCTCGCCCTCGTCGTGGAGGCGGACGTAGATTTCCTTCTCCGGAACGTCGATAAGGCCCACCTCGATGCCGGGAAGAGGCTTCCCTACGCTGCCCAGTTGCCGCTCGTAGTAGTTGGTGAACCGAAACCTGCTGGCATAGAACCGTTGCCCCGTGATGAGGGGCGCCGTCTCGGTAAGGCCCCACCCTTGGAGGATAGGCAAGCCGAGGAGGTAGAAGTTGCGGGCGGTATCCGGGTTGAGGGCGGCGCCGCCGCTGGCCAGGAAGCGCAGGTTGCCGCCCAGCCGGGTATGAACCTCCCGAAATACGAGATGGCCCAGGTTGACGCCTGTCCGCTCCTTGATGGAGGCGACGAGGCTGAGGGCGCGGTCAAAGGTGCGGCCCCGGCCCTGCGTCTCGGCTTGAGCGCGGATGGCGCGGAACATGAGGTCGTACATCGCAGGTACGCCAGCAAAGAGTGTGGGGTGCGTCTCCGCCATTCGGTCGCGGACTCGGACGAGGTCGTTCTCGAGAACGACGGTCGCTCCCACCAGCATAGGGAGGAGGAACTCAATCGTGAACGGGTAGCAGTGATGCAGGGGCAGCACCAGAAGTACCCTGTCCTTCGCACTCACAGGCATCGCATTGGGGACGGTCATGCAATCGGAGACAAAGTTTCGATGGGTGAGCATGACCCCTTTGGCGCCGCCGGTGGTGCCGGAGGTGAATACGATGGATGCCAGGTCGTCGGGTCGGACGACGGTGGCAGCGAGCGCGGCGTCGCTTTCGGGTGTTGCCAGTGCGCCAACTGCCGCGAAGGGGATCACGCGGGCGCGGGGACGGCGGTGCAGGAAGCCGGCGAAGGAGGACTTCAGGTCGGCCGCGCCCCCATCCTCACCGACCACGAAGATCGTCTCCATTTCGGGGAGCCGTTCCGGTATCTTGGGGAGGACTTTTGCGGAGGCGACGATGAACCTGACCTGGGCCCGGCGCAGAGCCTCCTCGATCTCCGGCGGCTTCAGATCATAGTAGATAGGCACGCCTACGCCGCCGGCGCGGGAGAGGCCGAGGTAGGCGACGATCCACTCCAGACTGTTCTCGCAGACTATGGCGACCCGGTCGCCGGGCCTCAGCCCGAAGGCAATGAGCCCCGAGCCAAAGGCCCTCGCCTGTTGATCGAGCTCACCGTAGGTCAGCCCCTTGTACTCTCTGCCTATCTTCATCTGGAAGGCCAGCTTTCGCTCGTAACGGCGAACGGTCTCTTCCAGCATGGCAGGGATCGTCATCTCCACCGTCTTTTTCCTCTCTACCTGGGTAACCTGGCGTGATTCTAGATGGCGCCGGCGCTAGAAGCAAACGATGAACGCGGGAGACCCCTGCGACGGGCGGCGCAGTTCCGAATGGAGGGTAACCAGCGATAGGAACGGCTAGGACAGCCCTGCCGGGGAGGGCTATCTTATGACAACAAGCCAGCTACACCACGTCCGGTCGCGGCCACTTCAGGTCGCAGCTAAGGCAGCGGGCCTGGATCAACTCCTCGCCTCTCCAGTAGCTCAAGGTGAAGCTCTTCTTGCAGCGCGGGCACTCCAGGTCGCCCAGGTTGATGTGATAGGCGCCGGTTTCGGTGCGCCTCGCTTCGCCGGGGCCCGGGGGGGTCTTCTCGCTCATAACGTCCCTCCTCGCCAAGGAGATTCTACACCATTTGCCGCCGGTTTCATAAGGGGTGTATAGGAAAGTCAATAGGATTCAAGGGGACACCCCTTGAATCCCGGCGGAGAGGGACTCCCCCTCTCCGCACTCTCTCTGGAGACAGATGCCTGATGCCCCAGTCTTATGGTCATGAGCTATTCAGTTCAACACACTCTTTGAGATGGGTGGTTCTACCCACCCGCCCGCCCAGGAACGTTTCTTATTCTGGGGGACACCCCCAGACCCCCGTCAGAGAGGGATTCTCCCTCTCTGCACTCTCCCTTCTTGCGGGGGACTCTGCCGCGCGAGAGACCGAGCAGCGCACGTCACCCAAAGGGACTAGAGGGAACCCCCGATTCTGCCGTTATTTGTAGAGAGAGTTCTTGAACCCAGGAGGCCCACGAGCGGGGCTCATCCTGCTCTGCCTTGCATTCTGATATGTTTCATTGGTCTCATGCTTCAGAAGGCCGAGAGCCGTGGGAGCGCCATCCACCGGACGGGGGAGGCGTGATCGAAACCCTGGCGGAGATATGGCCCCGCAAGACGCGCGCCCAGATCAAGGCCCTATTCGAGCAATGGCACCGCGACCTCAACACGAGAGATAGCTACTCGGGGATTCACTCCCAGCTAGCAGCGCAGCACGCTGTCGCCCTGGCGCGCCGAATACAACTGCCGTCGGACCTGGTCGGCGGGCTGTGGGTGGCAGGACACGTCTACGACCTGGGTAAGATCGCTCTACCCCCCGCTATTCTCCGAAAAGAAGGGCCTTTGAGCAACGCCGAGCTAATCGCGCTCCGGTCACACGTCTACATAGGCTATGACCTGCTCCGCGACTGGGAGATGCTGCGGAGTTGCCCTCACTGGCTGCATGACCTCGTCCTCGAAGTGGCGCTGTTCCACCACGAGCGCTGGGACGGTGGGGGATACCTGAAAGGGATACACGGCGACGAGATCCCCCTGCCCGCCCGCATAATGGCGATCGCCGATGCCTTTACGGCGATGATCCTCAACTCCCCTTACCGTAAAGCCAGGAGCCCGAAGACGGCGCTGGAAGAGATCGCCGAGAGGGCCGGCGAGCAGTTCGACCCCTACTTGGTGCAGCAGTTCATCAGGGCCGTCCGGCTGGGCCAGCAACACAGCAGCCTGATCCTGTCCACAGACAAGGACGAGGCCTCCTCCGCCTGACCTTGCCCCCTGCCTGCGCCTCATCTCCCAAGCCGGCGAGCGGCGATCCGCCGGCCTATCGGAGGCTGTCGCGGGCCTCATGCCAGGAGATGAACTTGGCGATCGCGCTGAGCGCGCGGCGGAAGTCGGGATAGGTCGCAACCGCCGCCTTTGCGGTTAGGTCGTAGAACTTCTCCATGGCCGCCATGACCTTGGCGTTGTCGGGTGCCCGGGCGACCAGGGCAAGGGGCACGGGGCTTTGCCGCGCTGATTCAACCAGACTGTTTACCGTCCCCTGCACAAACGCGTCCACGTCTCCAGTGCGGGGAAGCCCCCAGTCAAGGCGGGCGAGGATGAGTATGGCGTTGATGGCGGGCGATCTGGCGATGATCTCTACCGTCTTGCGGAGCCCGCCATCCGCCTCAAGGGGAACGGTATCGAGCGGGTTGCGGACGCTCGTTCCCGCGATGGGGGTGAACTGGCGCAATTCCGCCTGCACCTCTTCGGACAGCGGCGGCAAGCTCAGCCCCAGCTTCTCGGCGCCATCGGCGGCCAGCACGCTTGCCCCTCCGCCGATAACGATGACGGCCAGACCCCGGCCGGCAGGCCTCTTCAAGAAGCGGAAGGTGATGGCCATATCGATAAGCTCGTCCAGGCTGTCGACGCTGACAACGCCGGCCTGGCGGCAGAGGGCGTCCCAGACCTGCGGCGAGCCCGCCAGGCTGCCGGTGTGGGAGTGGGCAGCGCGGCCGCCGGCGCTGGTAAGCCCGCCCTTGAGGACGATGGTCGGCTTGGCGGCGGAGGCGGCCTTGAGGGCGCGGAGGAAGCGCCTACCGTCCTTAACGCCCTCTATGTAGGAGGTGATTATCTCGGTCTCCGGGTCGGCGGTGCAGTATTCGAAGAAGTCGCTTTCGTCGAGGTCTGCGGCGTTGCCGTAGCTTATGACCTTGCTGAAGCGGACGCCGTAGAGCGCCCCTTGATTGATCAGGTCCTGAGAATTGAGGCCGCTCTGGGAGATGAAGGCCACAGGGCCCGGCTCACGGGGGAATCCATATTGAAAGGCGAGGCCGGAGGAGGGACAGTAGAGGCCCATGCAGTTGGGGCCGATGAGGCGAATGCCGGCGCGGCGGGCCTTCTCCAGCACCCGGCGTTCCAGCTCCACCCTGTCCTCCTCACCCGTCTCCCGGAAGCCGGCGGTGAAGAAATGGATGCAGCGCACCCCTTTTGCGGCGGCATCGTCCATCAACTGCAGGACACCGGTTGCTGGGATGCTGGAGATGACGTAGTCAACCGGGCCGGGAATGTCGACGAGGGAGGGGTAGCACTTGAGCCCCTTGATCTCGGCCGCGCTCCGGCTCACGGGATAGATGGCGCCGGAGAAACCGGAGTGGCGGTAGACGTCCAGGAACATCTTGCCGGCGTTCCATTCGCGCTTCTTGCTCGAGATGCCTACTATGGCGACGGAACGGGGATGAAACAGGAAATCGAGGGGGTGAACGTCAGCGTCCGACATCAATCCATCTCTCTAGAAGCCCATCGACAAGGTCCGACCGTCGGCACGAACGACCGCGCCTTCAAACCTAGAAGAAGGGGCGGTAAAAGTCAATCGACGCCTTCTCTGCGTTTCGTTGCAGGATGTCGTCGGGAGACGTTGTGCACGATGGATGGCGCCGGCGTCCTCGCCGCAACACGAACGCTATTCCCGCCTGCGGCGGGCAGGCTTTCCCACCCTGCCTACGGCAGGCAGGCTCTCCCGCCCTAGGAAGGTTTGGGGGGCACCCCCATACCCCCGGCAGAGGGGGATTCCCCCTCTGCACACCCCCTTTCTTTCGCCGATGCGTCGGCACCCGCTGAGATCAGGGAACGATCACACTGGGAGGCAAGGGATAGGCAGGCGTCACTAATGCCCGCCGGGGAGACACCCCACTGGGGATTCCTTACTAAATCGGGCCCGTGTTACATTATGAGGGCGGCCCCTAGCAGGCCGTCGCTGGCCAACCTGGTGTCTCAGAGAGAGCTTCGGAACGCATGACACGCCAAGAGACAACGGAGAGGGCCCTGGAGGGGATCAGGGTTCTGGAATACTGCGACATGGTGGCCGGCCCCTATTGCGGCAAGCTTCTCGCCGATCTAGGGGCCGAGGTGATAAAGGTAGAGGAACCGCCAGCAGGCGACCGGGCCCGTCGCCGAGGGCCCTTCCCCAACGATATCCCCCACCCGGAGAAGAGCGGCCTCTTCCTCTACGTCAACACTAACAAGCTGGGCGTCACCCTGAATGTCCGCACAGCGACGGGAAGGCAGATATTCCGGCGGCTGGCGCAGGAGGTGGATGTCCTCATCGAAGACCGCCCGCCGGGGCAGATGAAGGCGTGGGGGTTCGACTACGAGGAGCTTAGCGCCCTCAACCGGCAGCTCATTATGGCCTCCCTCACCCCCTTCGGACAGAGCGGGCCCTACCGCGACTACAGGTGCTATACCCTTAACCTGCACCATTGCAGCGGCCATTCGACTCAGTTCTTCATTGCAAAGTACTTAGAGCCGGGACACGAGCCCCTGCCGCCCGGCGGCTACGTCGGCGAGTACGACGGCGGGCTGAACACGGCGATCGCCATCGTCGCCGCCCTGTTCGGTCGCATCGCCATCGGGGAGGGCCAGCAGATCGACATCTCCAAACACGAGACGCTGCTCGGGTTGGAGCGCGTCGATGTCTCCCGCTTTGCAGACTCGTCAGGCGCGTCCGCCCGGATCGGGATGCCGGTCGGCGGCCTGATGGAATGCAAGGACGGATACGTGATCCTGATAATGCCCCAGGACCATCAGTGGAAAGGGCTGGTCGAGGCGATGGGGAACCCGGAGTGGGCCCAGCGCGAGGAGTACGCTACCGAGCTGAGCCGGACCCAACACACCGACGAGATCCAGCCCCGCGTAGCGGAGTGGGTCAGTCAATTCGAGAAAGAGGAGCTCTATCACCTGGCCCAGAGCCACAACGTGCCTCTGGCACCGGTGCGCTCACCGGCCGACGTGTTCCACTGGCAGCAACCGCAGCAGCGGGGGTTCTTCGCAGAGATAGAGCATCCGCAGGCGGGGAGGCTCAGCTATCCCACCGTCTCCTACAAGTTCTCGGAGACGCCATGGCGGGCAGAGCGGGCGGCCCCTCTGCTGGGAGAGCACAACGAGGAGGTCTACTGCCGCCGCTTGAGCTACTCGCCCCAGGACCTGGCGCGACTGGCCGCGGCGGGGATCGTCTAGCGGGAGAAGGGTTATCTAAGTGGCAAAGAAAGCCCCCCTTGAGGGGATCCGGGTACTCGACTTCACCTGGGCCTGGGCCGGCCCCCAGGCGAGCCTCATCCTGGCGCTGCTCGGCGCGGAGGTGATCAAGGTGGAGAGCCGTCGCCGCCTCGACCATTCGCGGCTGCGCTCTCTCGTCGCCGGGCCCCTGGCGGGACCCGACGAGTCGTTCATCTTCAACACCCTGAACCTCAACAAGCTGAGCGTCACGCTGAACCTCAGCCAGCCGCGGGCGGTGGAGATAGCGAAGGCGCTGGCCCAGATCAGCGACGTTGTGATGGAGAACATGCGGCCCGGCGTGATGGACAGGCTGGGCCTGGGATACGAGGCGCTACGAGCCCTCAAGCCCGACATCGTCATGCTCTCTTCGTCGGCGGTGGGAGGCAGCGGCCCCGAGCGCCTGTACACCGGCTATGCGCCGACATTTGCCGCTATGGGGGGCCTGGCCTACATCACCGGCCGGCCCGGCGGTCGCCCGGCGCCCCTAATGGGGGCGATCGACCTGCGCGTGGGAAGCACCGGCGCCTTCGCCGTCCTCGCCGCCCTCTACTACCACCAGCGCACGGGGAAGGGCCAGTACATCGACCTCTCCTCGGCCGAGGCGGTGAGCGCGCTCATGGGGGACGCCTTCATGGACTACACCATGAACGGGCGCGTTCAGGAGCGGATGGGCAACCTCGACCAGGTCATGGCTCCCCACGGCTGCTACCGCTGTCGGGCAGAGAGCGAGTGGGTTACGATCGCCGTGGGCAGCGAGGAGGAATGGCAGTCGCTGTGCCGCGTCCTCGGCGACCAGCGGCTGACCGAGGACGAACGGTTCGCCGACGGCTACAGCCGCCGGCAGAACCAGGACGATCTGGACGAGATCGTCGGCGAGTGGACCGCCGGCCGCAGCGCGCAGGAGGTCATGCAATCCCTTCAGAGCGCCGGCGTGGCCGCCATGCCCGTCTACGACGGCCCCTCACTCGCGCAGGACGCTCAGGTCGAGGCGCGCGGCATCCTAACCGAGGTCGAGCATCCCGCGATGGGCAAGAAGAGGGTGGTCGGCCCGATGTGGAGACTCTCGAAGACGCCCGCCGCGATAAGGCGCCACGGGCCGCTCATCGGGGAGGATAACGATTACGTGCTGGGCCAGCTACTGGGGATGTCGCAGGAGGAGATGGCGCGGCTGGTCGACGAGCAGGTCATCTACTAGAAGAAGCTCTTCCTAAGGCCCCCGTACGCTGCAGTCTCCCCCGTCCTGACCCCAATCGGGGTTGTCAAAGGCCCAGTCGAGCAGCCTCGTCGCGTCCCCATAACGGTCATCGCTCCCCAGCAGGGCGAGGTAGAGGCGCCGTCCGTCGCGCTGCGCCGACGCGACGATAGTTTGGCGGGCGTTCTCGGTCCAGCCTATCTTCACGCCATCGCTATCGGGATAGACCCACAGCAGGAGGTTGCCGTTCCAGAGCTGGGGGCCGTCCCACACCGGCTGCCAGACCTTCGTCCGCACGATCTCGGCCAGGAGGGGGTTCTTCATCGCATAGCGGGCGAGCATCGCCACGTCGTAGGCCGACGAGTAGTGGCCGGGGGCATCAAGGCCGTGCGGGTTTGTGAAGTGGGTATCCTGCAGGCCCAGCGCCCGCACCTTCGCGTTCATCCTGGCGACGAAGGACGGGAGATCGCCGGCGACGTAGCGGGCGATGGCGACGGCGGCATCGTTGCCGGAAGGCAGCAGCAGGCCGTACAGGAGGTCGCGGAGCGACAGCCGCATCCCCGTCTCCAGTCCCATGACCGTGCTGTCGCCGTAGTAGTAGCCGTCGATATTGACGTCGACGGTGTCGTCCGCGTCCGCCGTCTCCAGGGCGACGACGGCGGTCATGATCTTGGTGATGCTGGCGGGCGGCAGCCGGAGGTGCGGCTCCTTGGCGAAGATGACCTCGCCGCACGCTTCGTCCACGACCACCGCCGACTTAGCGGTGAGCGGGGGTACCTCACCCCCACCGCTCTGGGTTATCGTGGAGGCCGCCTCGGCGGCGGCTGCGCCGTCGGCGACAGCGGAGCGAGAGGGGCAATCGCCCCGGCAAACCAGGGGCGACTCCGAGGAGCCAGGAAAGAACCAGTGGAAGGCCAGGAGAGACGCCACTATCGCCACCGCCGCCAGGGTGGCGCGAGGGGCATCATCGCGGCGACGCTTTCGATAGCGCATTCGCGGCTGTACTCTACCACATTCGGGGGCAAAACGCGAGACCGTCTACTCGCTTAGACACATTGGCGACGCCCCGGCCACGTCGCACGCCGCCTTCGGCGACGGCTCGCGGCCTGGTCTTATGAATCTGGGGGGACACCCCAGAGACCCCCTGACAGGGGGCTCCGCCCCCTGTACCCCCGCTCCTGCGAACTCTTCAGGACCCTGCTGGGGGTGTCTTGGGGAATCAGCGGATAGGCGAGCCTGGCGGCACGAAGGTTGCCGATAACCCCTGCCCTTGCTAGAGTGACGCGGCTGGCCCTCCGACAATGCCTTCGACTATGACCACGAGCCGGGTAGCAGAGGAGCCGCGCCGCCGCTGGGTGCCGATGGGTGTGCTGCGCCGTTTAGAGGTCGTCGACCTGGACCTCCTGGGGGTACAGCCGGGAACGCGCGTGCTCGATGTCGGCTGCGGTGTGGGACGTCTCATGCTCAGGATAGCGCGCCGCGGCTGCCGCGTCACGGGGGTCGAGCTTATACGCGCCGACCTGCGATCGGCGCGCCGTCTCCTCCAAGAGGCCTGGCAGCAGGTGGAGCTGATCGAGGGGGACGGCGGCAGGCTGCCCTTCGCTGATGAGTCCTTCGACTTCGTGACCTGCACCGAGACGCTGGAGCACGTCGCCGACTATGGGTTGGCGCTACGAGAGCTAGCGCGGGTGCTGAGGCCGGGGGGAAACCTGATGGTGAGCGTGCCGGATACCCTTCCCGAGATAATCGCCCGCGAGCTCTCAGAATTGTATCGGGCCGACCCCTGGGGACACCGGCGCATCTTCACCCGAGTCGGCATCGCCCGGGCGGTGGAGGCGGCGGGCCCGCGGGTCTACGCGCGGCGCCTCCGCAACTCCGTGGAGGCGGTGTATTGGACGCTCCTCCGCCTGGTGGATGCCTGCCCCCTGCTCCGCGGCTGGGGGGTAGACGCCCTTGATCGCTGGCGGGAGCGCGCGAACAGTGAGCCCTATTCCCTGCTCTATCACGTGCTGGACGAGGCGGGGAACCGCCTGCTGCCGAAGAGCATCGTGGTCTATGCCGAGAAGCCGCGAGGCTAGGGTCGCCGGAAACGGCTACGGGCGCAGCGCTTCCAGGTCTATCTGACCCTGCACGATGTTCTGCAGCGTCTCCACGAAAAACTCGTGCTCGCGCTCCAGGACGCGCGCGCTCAACGAGTCGGGGGTGTCGTCTTCGGCGACCGGCACTTCGCACTGGGCGATGATCGGCCCCCGGTCGTACCTCTCGTCGGCGAGATGTATCGTGACTCCTGTGACGCGCTCAC
>Ga0315293_10006693_pt1 | contig 10751 bp, 10 predicted proteins | sample YL17G13_20_MG_FD_203071 | JGI IMG/M metagenome (GOLD analysis project Ga0315293, IMG submission 203071) | Sediment microbial communities from Yellowstone Lake, YNP, Wyoming, USA - YL17G13_20 | ecosystem: Environmental > Aquatic > Freshwater > Lake > Sediment | place: USA: Wyoming | collected... | reverse complement strand
GAGGACGTAGGACATCTTTTGGGGGAGTGGCTGTGATATAAGGTACCTTATGAAGGAAAAGAATCCTCTTGCTCCTCCCTTTGGCAAAGGGAGGTTGGGAGGGATTTTGCCCTATTTTCCCTCTCCCCACTGCGGGTCGAAGATCCCGTTCGCGGGGAGAGGGCGCGGGTGAGGGGGAGGCGAGGAGTGATTTTACACTTATACCGGATTTCTCAAAGATGCGCGATGACAAATATCTATACGATAAACTAAGCCGTTACATTGTTTTCGATGTCGAAACAACGGGGCTACGCCTTTGGAGAAATGACAGAATCATTGAAATCGGAGCCGTTGCAGTGATTGGCGAAGATATGGCCGAAGAGTTTCATACCCTTATTGACGCCGATAAACCGATCACCAAGGCCGCCCAGAAAATACACGGCATCACAAGGGAAATGGTTGCAGGACAGCCAAAAGCCAAAGATGCGCTTACCGCATTTCAACGGTTCATTGGTAATAGCACTTTGGTAGCGCACAATGCCGATTTCGATATAGGTTTTCTCGGGTATGAATATAGCCGTATTGGGCAGGGACTTCGTAATCGTCATATATGTACCTTAAAACTGAACCGGAAACTCTATCCTCAGTTGCCGGATTACAGGCTGGAAACCGTGGCTAAACACATTCTGGGGATAGAGGCCGAAAAAGGGAGACTCCATCGCGCCCTGGATGACGCCCGCCTGACCGCGAGAATATGGATGAAGATGAGGATGCAGCATGAGCGATAACCTTGGGGAAAACATGATTCGCTTTTGGGCAAAGACCACACCAGAGGGAAATCCGGGAATCTCCGTCTACGACCACATGGTGAATGTCGGTTGCGTGGCACGTTGTATTGCCCAGAGTTCGCCGAAAATCCTTGAGCGGTTTCAGTTGCAATCAGCAGCGGTTGGCGCTCTTGCTGCTCTGCATGACCTTGGTAAGATTTCGCCAGGCTTTCAGCAAAAGTGCGAATTATGGCTTGAAGAAAACGATCTCACAAAAACTGCACGCAACTGGCGGTGGGATTCAGCCATGGAATCGGACCACGGCAAGGTTTCGCATTCTGCAATTCAGGATTTTTTGTTGCAGCAAGGTATCCCAAGAGATTTCGTTCAATATTTGGCGACGGTCCTCGGTGCGCATCATGGAAAGATAAAATACCTCCCCAATGCCCGTGGAATCAGATCTCCCCTTATCAGGCAAATTGCTGAAAACAACAGTGGGATCGACTGGAATGATGAACGGCAAAAAAATGCGCACCAGCTATGGCGCTATTTCAAAGCAGAAAGTTCCATTGTCAACATTTCCGATGATTCTCCCGCCATCTGGTGGCTTGCCGGGCTCACTTCCGTTGCCGACTGGATCGGTTCCGATGAACGGTTCTTCCCTCCGGAACGTAGGAGGGGGGATGTAGATGTCCCTTCCCTTGCCCGAAACGCACTCGATGTAATTGGCTTTCGGCAAGCTGAATTTATTCAAAACCTTTCATTCCATGACTTATTCCATGATGCAGAAAAGCCTGAAATACGGTGGGTCCCTAATGAAATGCAGGAGAAAACACTCGCCGCAGTGAGCGGACCCGGAGTCTATGTTATCGAAGCACCAATGGGTATGGGCAAGACCGAAGCGGCACTATGGGGAGCCTATCGATTACTTGTTTCTGGAAAAGCAACGGGAATCTATTTCGCGCTTCCTACTCAGGCAACCAGTAATCGAATGCACTTACGTATGAAAGAGTTTGTGCGGCGCATATCCCACACATCCAATGCGACTCGGCTGATTCATGGCAACACCTGGCTAATGGATCAAACCGCCGGGCTACTGCCTGTTGCCACAAGCCCTGATTCTGCCAGTGAAGATGCTCGAACCGGACGGGACTGGTTCGCATCAGCAAAGCGGGCGCTCATAGCCCCCTTTGGCGTCGGCACTATTGACCAGGCGCTGCTTGGTGTGGTGGCGGCGAAACACTTCTTTGTCCGGCATTTTGCGCTTGCCGGAAAGGTGGTGATCCTCGATGAAGTACACTCTTACGACCTTTACACGGGGACGCTCATCGACAAGCTCATCACCACCCTCGAAGCTCTGGGCTGTACAGTAATTGTCCTCTCCGCCACCCTCACGGGAAAGCGGCGCGGACAGATTGTCTCCCACCCCGATGACGACTCAAATGACGCTGAACTTCCCTATCCACTCATTACTGGGCGCAACGAAGGGCATTCGTTCGAACCGGTTGCGGCAGTAGCGCCGGAATTGCGATCTGTCAAAGTAGATTTTATTGCCGCGGAGAATGCCGCTCAAGAGGCGATTACGTTCGCTCGCAATGGAGGAGCCGTGATCTGGATATGCAATACCATTGATGCAGCCCAGAAACAATATCGACGGTTCACCGATCTGACGCAAGCGGAGTTCCCCGTCGGTATTCTCCATTCCCGATTCCCTTTTTGGCAGCGTGAGAAAATCGAAGACGAATGGATGGAGCGGCTCGGCAAGAGCGAAAAAACCCGGTGTCGCTCAATTCTCGTCTCTACTCAGATCGTTGAGCAGAGCGTTGATCTTGACGCTGATCTCATGATAACCGAACTGGCACCCACCGACATGCTTCTTCAGCGCATCGGGCGGCTCTGGAGGCACAAACGGGATCAACGCCCGGCCGCTGCGGCCCGGCTTTGCATTATCAAAGAGGAAAAGAGCCTTGAGGAGTTCCGAAGCATGGTGTCGAAAGCGATAGTGGATACTCTGGGAGGGAAGGCACATGTGTATGACCCATTTGTGCTGTTGAGGACTCTTCAACTATGGGAAAGCTATCCGAATGTTATTATCCCAACGCAGATACGAGAGTTGATTGAAGCAACATATAGTGTCCGGGACGATGACCCGGAATCGTGGGAGAAACTTTTTGATGACCGATTCGTCCGAAATTCCAATGAACGATTTAAAGCGACAATGAATAGCAACTATTGGCAACCGCAATTGCCTGATGAAGAAGGCGTTCAAACCCGTCTTAACGAGACACCAACGGTTTCCGTGGTTCTCTGCCGGTGCATCAACAAGCAGGAAGCACTGTTTGTTGATGATTCTTCCGCGAAACTTGGCGAAGATGAATTCCGGCTCGCTACAGCGCAGGCGATTCACAAGAATCTGGTGAAAGTTCCGGAATACTGCTTCGACCATATAGATTTGCACCCCGCCTTTAAAGAATATCTCTATGGAAACCAGTGTCTTGGAATCGTAACGGAGAGTGGAGCGGTCGAAGTGAAGGGATTAAAGAGCGGTATCCGCTTTTTCTATTCTGACGAATTGGGGCTTGTCATCGAAAAATCATCTTGAAAGGAGGAGATATGAATGTTGCCTTTGACCCGTGGATACCAGTGGTAACCACTGCTGGTAAACCAGATTCAGCAAGCCTTTATAAGGTGCTTGCCGAAGGTGAGAAGTACGCTGACCTGGCGGTCCGCCCGCACGAACGGGTTTCCCTGATGCGGCTCTTCCTCTGTGTAGTCCATGCCGCACTTAACGGCCCGAAGGGTTACGACGAGTGGTGCGACGTGCCGAAGCGGTTGCCTGAAGCGGTTCAGAAGTACCTGATGGATTGGAAGGACTCATTCGAACTGTTCCATGAGACAAAGCCGTGGTTGCAAGTGGCTGAGCTGAATCCTCTTCCATCGGACAAAGACGATGACTCTGATGATGAAAAGGGCTGGTCAACACTGAACAAGTTATGTTTTACCCGAGCAAGTGGGATCAACACAACACTCTTTGACCATGCATCAAATGGAGGAGTACCAACCGAATACACCACGGAAGAAATTGCCCTCAACCTTTTGACCTTTCAGAATTTTTTTGTGGCGGGCGGCAAGGCATCGTCGAGACTTTGGGGAAATATTGAAATGAAAAATCCACCCAATCCCAAAGGAGGTCCGTGTTCCGGCAAGTCCATTTTATTCACATTTCTCCGGGGTAAAGACCTTTCTGAATCAATACACCTAAACCTGAACACATATGACGACTTGAAATTGATTTATGGGGGTTTGGGTAATTGGTTGGGGAAGCCCATGTGGGAAATGCCTATCAAATCACCTGCTGACAATGCGGCCATTACCAATGCGACGCAAACGCACATCGGAAGGCTGGTACCTCAAACCAGAATTCTCCGAGTACATGAAGATCGTAAAAGGGTATTGCTCGGCGCAGGCTTCCTTTATCCTAAATTCCAGGATGAGAAGAACACATTTTATCCAGATTTGTTCGCTACGACGGTGCTGAACAGAAAGGGAGTGCGGGAATTATTGTCGGCAAGACCCAGTATTTCTCTTTGGAGAGAGTTGCATTCTCTGGCGGTGCGTAGAAAGAATGCTTCAGATTCAAACCGCGGACCTCTTTGCTTGCTGAATACACCGGATACCTGTTCTTGCGACATTATCGTGAATGCAATGATGACCAATCCAAAGCAGGCAGCAGAAATCGTCGATTTAGTTGAATCGGTCTTTCACATCCCCGTCAGCCTTCGTACAACTGAAGGAAGTGCAACCTATGAATCCGAGGTAAAGAAATCCGAATCAGGCGCGAGTCGACTGGGTGGGGCTGTCGAGGAATATCGAAAAGAAATAGATGACCATTGGGAAAAAAGGCTGGATAGAGCCAAGCAGGGCAAGTGGGCATTGAAAGCAAGACTGCACTCCATTGCCACCACCCACTATTGGACCACCGTCGAAAAGAATCTTCCGCTCCTGATGAACCACATCGAAACCATTGGCACCGATGCCGCCGATCCTACCTGCAAAGCATGGAGAAAAATGCTCTTCAACACTGCCTGTGAAGCTTACCGCATCGCATGCGGGCAGGAAACCCCTCGACATATAAGAGCCTTCGCCAAAGGCTGGGAGCGGCTGACTGCAAAGAAGAATGAAACGGGAGGAGATATAACTCTAACCAAGGAGGATGAAGAATGAGCACATTTCTGGAGCGACTCCGCCGACACGCCGATGACCGGGGGATGATGGCCAGCCTTCGGTGTGTGCTGGTGGATAGTAAGAAGCATCGAGCTTGGCCAGTATTAAACCGAATCGGAGTGGGCGTGACGAACGATGTAGATGCCCTTGTTGCCGGACTTTTCGCTACGCACCCTGAAGAGACACAGGCTGGCAACTTTGGCGCAACCTGCAAGGCAATCGAAACGTTGCGTAGAGAAGAGAGAAGCGACAACAACAAGCTGACCCCAACAGAACGGCGGTTTCAACATTTACTTGCTGCGGAAAAGGGAGAAGAACTGCACCAGCGTGTAACGAGATTGGTGCTCATGGCCAAATCACAGGGTGTGCGGGTCAATTTCGAGCAGCTTGCAACTGATCTGCGACGCTGGAACGATCGAACTAAGACCGAATGGGCCGCTGCCTTCTGGACGCAGGGCACAGCGCCTGTCGCTGAGGAGGACGTATGAACTGGCTGGCCCGTTTAAAAATTGATTCGGAGATCGCTTATGCTGAAAGGATTTTTGACAGCTACGCGTGGCACAAGCGGCTATGGCAGGGATGTTTTCCCGATGAACCGGATGCCAAGCGGGATTTCCTGACTCGAATCGACCAGATCGAAGGGGCGTTCCGGCTTTGGATTCTGGCAAAGAGAAAACCTGTACGACCGCAATGGTGTTCACCTGACGATTTTGCTATCAATGAAATCGCCCCCTCGTTCCTCACCCACCGGTACTATGCCTTTGATCTGCGGGCAAACCCCGTGAAGACAATTGTGCAGCGAGGTCCCAATGGAGAGACGTTGCTGCGATCCAATGGAAAAAGAAAGAATGGGAAACGGGTGCCACTGGTAAAGCCGGAAGAACTACGTGCATGGCTTATTCACAAAGGCAACGTTAGATGCCGTGATAAGGACACAGGGCTGGATGTACCCGGTGGATTTCGAATTGTGGAAGAAAAGCCTCTGGAAATCAGTCCGATGGTAGAAAGCCATTTTCGTAAGCAAGGGCAGGCAGGTTACCACGGTGGCGTCCAATTTCGCGGAACCCTGGAAGTGACAGACCATGAAAAGTTCATCGAAACCTATCAATCCGGCATCGGCAGCGCCAAGAGCTTCGGTTTCGGTCTGCTGCTGCTTGCAACAATGAACCTATAAACATAACAAAAAAGATAAGGAGAATAACCATGAGACACTTGGAATTGCATATTATTCAATCCGTCCCCGTTGCCTGCCTCAACCGTGATGAGCTCAACTCCCCCAAGACTGCGGTATTTGGCGGCGTTCAACGGGCGCGGGTATCGAGCCAGTCATGGAAAAGAGCTATTCGGGAGATGGCAAAAGAGAAAGATGCCGTCATGTTCAAAGGAAACCGCTCCAGGCGTATGGTTTGTGAATTAGCAACCAGACTTGAAAGCAAAGACATAACAAAAGACATTGCCGTGATCATTGCTGAGCAGGTTGCCGGTATCGTTGAAACACTGGATTCAAAGACAGATGCCGACGGCTTCAGGAAGATCAAGACACTGATGTTCTTCTCCGATGCTGAATATGATGCGATTGCCAATGCAGTTACGAATGACATTAAGGTATCTGCCGAAAAAGTAAAGTGTTCCTTAAATGCAATCGAGACCTCTAAAGAAGCTTTGAAAAAGATTGATGATGAGAAAAAACAAGAGTTGGTAAAGAAGGAGTTGGAAAAGATGGAGAAAGAACTGGAAAAGGACAAAAAGGCACTGGGAAAAGCTTTTAGTGACAAGGCAATAAGAGATGTTATAAAATCTGTCCAACTGAAGGATGCCGCAGACATTGCCCTCTTTGGTCGCATGGTCGCCAATGACCACTCCTTGACCGTCGAAGCTGCATCCATGTTCTCGCATGCCCTTTCCACCCACAAGGTTGACAATGAAATCGACTTCTTCGCAGCCGTAGACGACCTGCAACCAAAAGAAGAGTCTGGTGCTGGCATGACCAGCACGCTGGAGTTCAATTCCGCGACCTACTACCGTTTTGCAGCCCTCAATCTCGATATGCTGGCTGATAAAGAGCACCTTGGCGCGCTTACTCATGAAGAACGGCAGTCGGTAGTGCGTACCTTTGTGGAGGCAACGGTAAAGGCCATTCCCGGAGCCCGCAAGAATACCATGAACGGAAACACGCTCCCCATCTATGTGCTCGGTGTGGTGCGCGAAAAGGGTCATCCTATTCAACTGGTCAACGCCTTTGAGACTCCGGTTCGTTCATCGCAGGGCTATGCCGCCAAGTCAGTTGAACTGCTCAAGTCGGAGTATGCAAAATTTGCTGATACGTGGGGGATCAAAGCTATTTTCGAGAAGGCGATTCCTGATGTCAGCATGAAAGTCTTTCTTGACGGGGTGGTGGAACATGTCATCTGAAAAATATTTTCTGGTTCTTCGTCTAGAGGCTCCCCTTCAATCTTGGGGATTCGACAGCCAATACAACCGCCGCAATACCGGCCTGATGCCGACCAAGAGCGCCATCGCTGGAATCTGCTGTGCTGCGCTCGGCCTGCCCCGTGGAAGCGATAAGGAGGAGGGGTTCCTGACCTCGTTCGGAACAGTGCGGATGATCGCTATCGCTATACCTCGGGCCGGAGTTAAAAAGGAACTGCCGGTTCGACGGTTGCAGGATTACCACACTGTCGGAGGGGGCTATGATCCTAATGACCCCGGGGAGCGTGGATGTATCACTGTGTCTGCCGAAGATGGGAAACCAAGAGCAAAAAACGGGCAGGCACAAGCGGTCCTGACCCACCGGCAATACCTGACGGATGCAGCCTTTGGAGTTCTCCTTGAAGGACCCGCAATTCTGCTTAGTGAAATTGCCGCTGCTCTTGCTGATCCCAAGTGGGGCATCTGGCTCGGGCGCAAGACTTGCGTTCCGTCAGCACCGGTTCTTGCCGGTTTGAAGGAAAATCGGGATGATGCGCTACGCCTCCTCATTGGCGAAAAGCCGCTCGAATATTTCACCCGCCAGGAGGAGGTTGAGACCTTTACCGAAGGACGTGATTCTCTGCCCGATACGCCGGTATCATTCGCCATAGAGCGAAGATTGTTCTCTCCAAGAAGAGTGCGAACGCTTCAAGGGACAGAGTGTCTCTGATGCTCCGAAGGTTTCAGGTCTTTGCAGCATTCCGGTAATACCATCCGGATTTTTTCAGTGTTGTACGATGGAATTCTAACGGTTACCGAGCCAGACAAATTCAGGGATGCGCTGCAAACCGGTATCGGCCATGGAAAGGTCATGGGTCTTGGGCTTCTGTCGGTGGCACCGATAGCATGAAGAATTTCTTGCATCGGTCCGGCCAAAGCGTTCGGCTGTGGTCTTATGCTCGTGCGGCGGATATGACGGTGCAGATCCGTTACGGAGATCATAGAATGGAGACAAATATAGCCGTTTTCAAGGGTAAGGAAATTAGAAAGACACTTCACAACAAGGAGTGGTGGTTTGTGGTGGAGGATGTTGTCTTGGCGCTCATTGATTCCAGTGATCCCAAGCAATATATCCAGAGGATGAAACAACGTGATCCTGAGCTTGGAAAAGGGTGGGTACAAATTGTACATACCCTTTTGATCGACACTCCTGGCGGTCCTCAAAAAATGAATTGTGCCAACACGGAAGGTGTCTTCCGCATCATTCAGTCTATCCCTTCTCCAAAGGCCGAGCCTTTTAAACGCTGGTTGGCAAAGGTAGGCTACGAGCGGGTGCAGGAGATCGAAGACCCGGAACTGGGAACGAAAAGGACGCGGGTGCTATATAAGGCGAAGGGCTATTCAGATGATTGGATCGAAAAACGGATGCGCGGCATTGCCATCAGGGAAGAACTTACGGACGAGTGGAAAAATAGGGATGTATCGCATGAGAAGGAGTACGCGATACTTAGCTCCGAGATCGCAAAAGCCGCCTTCGGCATAACACAGGGAAAGCATAAGAAAATAAAGGGGCTGAAACGCGAAAATCTTAGGGATCATATGAACGATCTCGAGCTGATATTTTCAATGCTGGGCGAAGCGGCTACGACAGAAATAACGCGGGTTGATGATGCGAAAGGATTTCAAGAAAGCAGGCATGCTGCACGGAAGGGAGGAGAAGTCGCTGGCAAAGCAAGAAAAGACCTTGAACAAAAGACCGGCAGGCGGGTTGTGTCACGTGAGAACTACCTGACAACTCCCCAGGGAATAAAGAAGATAGAAAGGAAGTGATTGCGCCATGACTGAACCCATTCTTCCTCCCCTTAAGCCCATTCCCATAAAGGACCGAATTTCGGTGGCCTACGTGGAGAAGGGCAACATCGATGTCCTTGATGGTGCTTTTGTCGTAGTGGATAAGAACGGCGTTCGGACTCACATTCCGGTGGGAGGGCTGGTCTGTATCATGTTGGAACCCGGGACGCGGGTTTCCCATGCTGCGGTGACATTGGCGTCCCGCGTAGGCTGTCTCCTTATATGGGTTGGTGATGCTGGGGTTCGTCTCTATGCTTCCGGCCAGCCAGGTGGCGCGAGAGCTGATCGTCTCCTTTATCAGGCCAAGCTCGCACTCGATGATGAAGCAAGGCTCAAGGTTGTTCGCAAAATGTATGAGATGAGGTTTAAAGAGAAGCCTCCTGAAAAACGGAGTATCGAACAGTTGCGGGGTATCGAGGCGGTGAGGGTCCGCAAAATGTATGAGCTCTTTGCTCGCCAGTACGGTGTTCAATGGAAATGTCGGAATTACGACTATGATGAATGGGAAAGCGGCGATGTGCCTAACCGCTGTCTCAGTTCCGCAACGGCCTGTCTTTATGGCGTAACGGAAGCCGCTATTTTAGCAGCAGGATATGCGCCAGCGGTGGGCTTCATCCATACCGGTAAGCCCCAATCCTTTGTCTACGATATTGCCGACCTCTTTAAGTTCGAGACGGTGGTACCCATGGCTTTTCGGATTGCATCAAAGAATCCCAAAAACCCGGAGAGGGAGGTTCGTATAGCCTGCCGGGATAGTTTCCGCCAGAGCCGTCTCCTCCACCGCATTATCCCGAGTATTGAAGAAGTGTTGTCTGCCGGTGGCCTGCCTTTCCCTAAGAGACCTGAGGAATCGGTAGCTCCCGCAATTCCCAACAAGGAGAACATTGGCGATGGTGGTCATCGTGGTTGAGAACGTACCGCCAAGGTTGCGCGGGCGATTGGCGATCTGGCTTCTTGAAGTACGAGCGGGCGTATACGTGGGCAATATCTCACGAAGGGTGCGAGAGATGATCTGGGACACGGTGATAAAGGGGATAGAAGACGGCAATGCCGTGATGGCGTGGAGCACGAACACAGAGTCAGGTTTTGACTTCCTGACATGGGGGGCCAACCGAAGAGAACCAGTCGAGATAGATGGTCTCAAGTTGGTGTCGTTCTTACCGGAAACAGACGAAGGCATGGCGACAGATCTTGAGTGAAATTTTCGGAAGTTTTTTTGGTAGAGATTTGGTTCTTTGAAAACTGAATATGAATTTAAGGGGTTATAATAAGTGTGTTCCCCGCACACGCGGGGATGAACCGGAGGGGTTACGGTAAAAATAGGGAGGCAAGCTGTGTTCCCCGCACACGCGGGGATGAACCGACCGCGATCCATGACACCATCACGGCTATGTAGTGTTCCCCGCACACGCGGGGATGAACCGGTAATTATCAAGAAAACTCATGGGTGGATCGAGTGTTCCCCGCACACGCGGGGATGAACCGTTGAAAGTATAGCTTCACCCCTAGACTCCATGGTGT
>Ga0315293_10006691_pt1 | contig 10753 bp, 12 predicted proteins | sample YL17G13_20_MG_FD_203071 | JGI IMG/M metagenome (GOLD analysis project Ga0315293, IMG submission 203071) | Sediment microbial communities from Yellowstone Lake, YNP, Wyoming, USA - YL17G13_20 | ecosystem: Environmental > Aquatic > Freshwater > Lake > Sediment | place: USA: Wyoming | collected... | reverse complement strand
TTAACTCGGCCTCGGCCATCGCGGGTCTCTTCCTCTATCCCCTCGGGGGCTACATCGCCGACAAGTCAGGGCGGGTGAAGCTCGTCAGCCTAGCCACGTTCGGGTACGCGTTCAGCTTCCTGCCCTTCGCATTCGCCCCCCACTGGGAGTGGCTCGCATTCGCCAGCTTCTTCCAGAACCTCGTATTATTCTACGCGCCCATTCTCACCGTGCTCATGGCGGACTCGATGAAGGCCGGGAGCCGGGGGCAAGGGTTCGCCCTCGCGATCTCGCTGCCAGCGGCACTCGGCGTCATCTCACCATTCATCGGGGGTTACCTGGTCGACGCGTGGGGCATAGTCCCTGCCATGCAGTTCATCTACAACATTGGCTTCGGCGCAGGCGTACTGGTCGCATTGATACGGATATTTACGCTCAAGGAGACACTCGACCCGACAAAGGTCGAGAAGCTAGACTTCAGGAACGTGCCCAAGCTCCTGAAGAACTCATACCTGAGCTTCATAGAGACTGTCAGGTGGATGCCCGACCTCATCCGGGCCCTCGCGCTTATGCAGATGCTACAGGTCTTCTTCAACGGCATAGCGGGCGCTTTCTGGATCGTCTACGCCACGTCCCTGCTGGGGATCACGGCGACAACCTGGGGTGTGACCTCCGCCATCCAGGGGGGGACGAGACTGGTCCTAGCGCAGTGGTCAGGCAAGCTCCTAGACAGGTTCGGTAAGAGAAGGCTGCTGATACCCTTCATGTTCTTGGTCCCATTGTACCCGCTCATGTTCATCTACTTCGTGAAGGACTTTGCTGGCCTAGCCGTGATGGTGTTCATGATGGCGGTCGGGAACGCCTTCCTGATGCCCGGTTTCCAGTCCCTTCTGGCGGATGCCGTGCCCAAGGATAGGAGGGGCAGGGTGACGTCGGCGGTCGGGGGTGGGAACTTCTTCATCGACGTCAGGAACACGGGGATGGGCGGGGGTATGCTCCTCTTCGTCCCCATGGCTGTCGCCCAGATACTGGGGGGCGTCCTCTACGAGAGTGACCCGACGCTCCCCTTCTACATCATGTCCGCGGGGATGGCGATAGTTGCAGTGTGGGCCTTCTTCAAGGTGAAGGATCCCAAGGACGTGTATGAGTAGTTTAAAGCAAGGCCAGCCTCGTCGTGAGGTCGCCGTCTAGATGCTGAGGGCGCCGGGGAGGCTCTGCTGTATCTCGACGACGTATCCCTCGGGGTCCTTGAACATGAAGACCCTGACCTTGAGGCGCTGGGACTCCTGCAGCTTCTCCTCGATCTCGACCCCTGCCTTTGTGATCCTCTTGTACCACGCCTCGGCGTCGTTGACGTTGAGGCAGAATATGACTGGTTTTATGTTGTTGGCCTTGTGGTGGCCCTTGGCGCCGTCGACGAGGCCGAGGTATCCATCTTTGGATACCTTGTATATCTTGCTCCAGCCCTGGTCGACGGTCATCTTGAATCCCATGACGTCCTCGTAGAACCTCATCGCCCGGGGGAGGTCTCTGTAGTAGAGCCACGTTATCGTGCCGCGTACTCCGTAGTCAGCCATGGATCATACGCCCCTCCTCGGTTTATAGCTGTGCGGGGGAGTCGAATGTTGGGGCATTCTCCCCTCCACGTTGATAGGGGTTATCTTGTTGTCTGTGGGTAATCCGGAGAGGTTAAAAGAGTGTGGGTAAAACAATTACTCGTGGGAATATGAGTGTTCTTACCCTCGACGAGAGGGGGCGGTTGACCCTCCCTCAGGAGTTCCGGGAGAAGCTCAAGGCGAGGAGATACCTTGCCTACATCGAGAAGGGGGAGTTGAGGATGGTCCCACTCCCCGAGCCCGAGGCATTCAGGGGGTTCCTCCAAATCTCTGGGAGCATGGAGGAGATCGAGGAGGAGGCTGAGAAACATGTCCTCGAAAGAGCCCGCTAAGCCCCTCCTCCTGGACGCCGACGTGTACTTCTCCTACATCAGGGGAGATGCCCTCAGCCCCCACGCGGCAAACGTGGTGGCGTCAATAAAGAGGGGGGAGATCGAGCCATGTGTGTCCAGCATCCTGTTCGACGACATGGTGACTGCCCTACGATCAAAGCAGGTCGATAAGGAGGACATACGCAGCGCCTTGCTCGCGGTTGCGTCCATCGGGTGCACACCCCTCCCGATTACACCCGCTATCGCCCTCACGTCCCTGGATCTGATAGAGATCCACGGCGGGTCCCGCAGACTCCACTACTTCGACGCCTACCACGTCGCCACCGCCATCCACGGCTCGCTGCCGATCCTCACGAGCGACAAGTACATCCTCGAAAATCAGGCTGGGCTTGAGGTCACAGCGTTAGATCTGAGGAAGATGTGAACATCATCTATCCCTTGAATTAGGTTTGGGGGCCTAGCCCTAACATTTTATCCCGCCACGGCGCGATTCTATGGGTATGGCTGTCAGCAACCCGCACTTCAACAAGGTGAGCAGGGACTATGATAGGGGGCGGGTTAGTGAGGATATCTGGTTCTGGGCGGGGGAGGCGGAGAGGATCGCGCGCCTCGGGGAGGGCTCCCTCGTCGTCGACATGGGGTGCGGTACGGGCAACTACGGCCTCGGGATACAGGCCCGCACGGGGGCCACCGTCGTCGGCTTCGACCCCGCCATCGGGATGCTGAAGCAGGCGCGTGAGAAGACCCCCGACTTCCCCGTGATGCAGAGCGTCGCCGAGCACATGCCCTTCCGGGGCGGCGTCTTCGACCTCGTCTACGCGGCGCAGGTCTGGCACCACGTCCGCGGCAGGCAGGAGGCGGCGAGCGAGTGCAGCCGAATCCTCAGGCACGGGGGCACCAAGATCGCGCACACCATCGGCCACGCACAGCTAAACCAGAAGGTCGTCTTCAGGTTCTTCCCCGAGATAAGGCAGGGCCAGCTCGACGCCTACCCCAGCGACGAGGCGTTCCGGACGTGCTTCGGGAACGCTGGCTTCCGGGAGACGGAGATTGTCCCCTATAATGTTGAGCGTTGCCAGTCGGCGGACGAGTTCATTGAGATCGCGGAGGGGAAGCTGTGGAGCATGTTCCGCCCCATCTCCAAGGAGGGGCTTGAGAAGGGCGTCGCCGAGCTGAAGAGGTGGAAGAAAGAGCACAGCGCCGAGCCGATACGGAACGACGAGATGATAACCCTCTTCGTGGGGCGGAAGTAGCCCGACACCGTTTTAGGGGCATGGCGCCCCCATTAGGGCATGGTTAAGCTGCTCATAATAGCGAACGACGCCCCGTATGGGGGTGAGAAGACGTGGAACGCGCTCCGCCTCGCGGGCGCATCCGCCACCGCGGAGATAGGGATGCAGGTCAGGGTCTTCCTCATGGGTGACTCCGTGGGCGCCGCCAAGAGGGGGCAGGTCACCCCCGAGGGCTACTACAACCTGGAGAAGATGCTCGGGGACCTCGTCGGGAAGGGGGTGGAGGTGAAGACCTGCGGGACCTGCCTCAAGTCGAGGGGGATCGCCGACGCGGACCTGGTCACGGGCGTCCAGCGGGGGACGATGATGATCCTCGCCAACTGGGTGAAGGAGGGCGACCGGATAGTCACATTCTAGAGCCTGAACTGCCCCGCGTAGGCGCCGTCCTTCATGCAGGCTTTGATGCATTTTCCGCATACCTCGTCCTCTAGGGCGAGGTGGTTGAGGTATCTTCGGCACTGTTCGCGGTAGTTGTCTAGTTTGTCTTTGTGTTGGAGGAACTTGCAGGCGTCCTGGCAGGCGTGGCAGTCGCCGCAGCCTTGGGTCTGGGGCGGTGTGCGTGTGATGGGGGCTGTGGTTAGGATGCTGGCGAGCCTTATGGCGGGGCCGTAGGTTGGGTGGATGATGAGTTCGTGTCTGCCCCTCCAGCCGAGGCCGCTCAGTTCTGCGGCGACTCGGTGGCTGACGCGTGTTGCGTAGTACTCCTCGACTGTGTCGACCTTGGTGGAGATGCCTTCGACGGTGGCGGGGATGGCGGTGCCGCCGATGACGCCGGCGATGGTGGCGCTGGTCTCGTTTAGCGCCTTGTTGAGGCGGGCGTAGGCGCGTGAGTATATGTTCCAGCGGTCCTTGTCCCAGTGGCCCTCGGTTCCGGGGGCTATGGCCTCTATGGCGTATGGCTTGTAGGCGTAGGCGATGCTTATGACGGAGCCCACGCGCATGAGGTTCTGGAGTGCGCCGTCGGATATGCCCTCAAGCGTCGTCTTCTGGGCAGGGAGCAGGGTGTCGTGGACCGCCTTGAACGGGGCGACCCCCATAGCGTGTCTGAGGCCCCTCCGCGCCCCCTCGGCGGCTAGGGTGGCCTCGGCGAGGCGGTAGTTCTCCTCGGCGCTCATGGGGTGAGCAGGGGTTTGCGCCCTGAAAAAGAATTTGCCCGGGCGCCTATGGTGGGGCGAGGGCGACCTGGGTTGGGACGGTGCCGTCGAAGACGAGTTTGCCGTTGCTGACGGTGATGGTCTTGGCGTTTATGTTGAGCTCGTGGAGGCGGCCCTGTATGGCTTGGAGTATCAGTGCCTTGTTTGCCTGGACCTGGTCCTGGGGGAGGTCGAGGTTGCCGATGGTTATCTGGTCGATGTTGCCGGTGACCTGGCCGTTTGTGACGTCGATGTCCCACTTGCCGTAGAAGCGGGGGTTGGAGCCGAGGCTCTTGGCCGTGGTGAGGACCTGCTGGACCTGCTCGCCGGTGGCGCCGGTGGCGGCGACGTAGTTGTCAAGCCTGTCCATGCGGAGGACGCCGGACATCTCCATTGTGCCGTCCTGGTTGATCTTGACCTGGGCGTCGGAGACGGGGTAGGCCTTCCACTTGCCGCTGTGGTCGTTGACCAGGGCGGTTATTTCTTCTTGGGTGACCTGTGTCTGGAGTGCCTTGGAGCCGGAGACGACCTCGGACTGGGCGGCGGGAGTGCTGCCGGGCAGGGTCGTGTAGGTGACCCCGACCTTGGAGTTTATCGAGGAGAGGTCGGCGGAGGTGTACTTGACGCCTAGGTCCTTGGGCTTGGTGGAGCCCATTAGGTCGCTGAGGCCGGGGACGAAGCCCAGGTACCCCAGGACGAGGACGGCGACGAGCAGGACGACGACGACTATTATACCGAGTGTCTTCATGAATCCCATCGTAGGTTCTACCAGTATCCATTTTCCCGGCGGGGTTGAAAGGGTTTGCGGCGTCGGGGTGTGTGTTCAGCGGTAGCCGAACTCTTCGATGAATCGGAAGTAGGGGTTCTTGGGCTTGTAGAAGTTGGCGGCGAAGCGTTGGGCGTCGTAGAAGGTGCTGCACTCGTATGTGCTCGAGTTGTTGCATCGGCTACAGCCCTTGGCGAGTTCTGCGAAGCTCCTCCACTCGGGGGAGGCGAGTATCTCGGCGAGGCCCTGTCTGCGTAGGCTCCAGTTGGCGTCGCCTGCGCTGGGGCACCAGAAGGGGTGGATGCCGCCGTCCTCCTCGACCTTGAGGAAGACCCTGGGCTGGCTGCAGCTGTAGCGTCTGGGTGAGAGCTGTTGCTGTATGAACTCGTAGCTGTTCAGGATGGGGTAGCCCCGCTCCTTGAGGCGCCGTACCTTCTTGAAGGCGGCTCTGCGTGTCTCGGGGGTCAGGGTGTGCTCCTCGTTGCCGGGGAAGACCTCCATGGGGTCGTATGCGATCCTGACTCCTAGCTTGGCGGCGAGGCGTGCCATCTTCTCGGGGGCGTCTGGGTTCATGGCGCTCAGGACGCAGTTGATGCGGGCGCGGCCGCCGAGGCGGTGCACCTCCCTCAGCCCGGCGACGGCCCCCTCGTATGCGCCATCGAGGCCCCTCATCTCGTCGTGGTAGGGGGAGTCGTGGTCTAGGCTGACCCAGATGAGGTCCGCGGACTCGACCAGGCGGGGGGCCTCCTCGGCGAGGCGGGTGCCGTTTGTGATGAGGCTCGTGTAGAAGCCCCTCCCCTTGGCGTATGCGAGGATGTCCGGGGTGTCCCGCCTGAGCATGGGCTCCCCGCCGAGGGCGACGTAGGCGACGAAGTTCTGACGCCACGCGTCGTCGAGCATCGCCTCGACCTCAGGCGTGGTCATCTCCGCGCCGTTTGGGGGGCTCCTCCAGATGTCGCATATCCTGCATCTAGAGTTGCAGCGGTGGGTGAGGGCGTGTGTGAGTATGATGGGCCTACCCGTCACGAACCTGCTGTGGATGTAGCGGAGGGCGTAACGCAGGTAGGGATGCATAAAAAACTCCCCTTCTTAGCGGTTTATAACACTATTTTAAGTCGACATCAAATGGATCGAGAGTCATCGAACTTAATCTATTTAAAATAAGGTTTTCTCAATAAATTCTTCTTCAAACTGAATTGATGAGGGTAGGTTTTTTCCGTAATGAGCTTCTTGATTATTCGTGTATTAACTTTGAGTGCGGATTTACAACATTTAACTTGTGAAATTGCTGATGCCCTAGTAACTATTGACCGATCAAAAATTCCCTTCAAACATTTCAAACCTGGTGTTGGACCATATGGTGAACCCCAATTAATCAAAGACGTGTCGAAGATTCTCAACAGCAAAAAAGACCTGAAAGGATTAGTTATTACAAAAAGGACTCCTGACCTCCTGATCAAAGGTTTATGGGCTTTGGAGTTTAAAATCGCGAGGCCATTTGGGGATAATGGTATACAGGCAGAGAGTTGGTCTGTTAATCTGCTACATCCTTACGAAGGTAATGTTAGTAGTATAGGTGATTGTGTAAAGCTCCTTAAGCTGAATTTACCCGAGAAAAAAGCAGTAATTGTCATCGGCTATGAACACGAACCACCAGAGATATCTTTGAAACCTTTAATCGAAAGTTTTGAGATAATATCCACAAAAGTGATGCATATTACATTAGGTGCAAGAATAGAAGAAAATCGCAAAGGACTAATCCATCCCATACATCAGCAGCTCACAGTTTTTGCTTGGGAAGTTCTGACTAATTAATAACTGACGTGCACTGTCTCATTGAGGACCGATATTTCTTATAGTGAAAACGCCAAGTTAAAAGACGTGATTCAGTGGCAATTCTTCCCAAAGAATACTCAAGCGCCAGAACTACTACAAGAAGTCGTAACGTGCTTCAAGGCAGTTGAAGTTGATATCGATTCTGATCATCAAACCCATAAAAGTGATGTCGTGTTAAACCTCGTCTCACCCAATTTACAGAGTCTAGGTTTCCAAGTTGAAGTTGGGAAGAGGCGCGCCGATAAAATACGGGTTCCCGTATTATTTGGTTTCAATGGGAAACCAAAGGTATCCTTCGATGCCGATGCTTATCACATAGAGAAAAAGACTGTTATTGAGGTCGAGGCCGGTCGAGCGCTAATGAATTATCAGTTCCTCAAAGACCTTTTTGAAGCCTGCATGATGTTTGATGTTGATTATTTGGTTTTAGCGGTTCGTAAAAAATACCTTAAGATTAATGACTTTGACCAGATTGTAGATTTTTTTGATACCTTATATTCAAGTGACAGATTGAGTCTCCCCCTTAAATGCGTCATGATTATTGGGTATTAGATTTTATGATTCTGAAAGTGAGAAGGGTGATTAGGTAGTGATTATCTATGGCGAGCAGTGAAATTTGTAAACGATTTATAGATAGTTTATATCTAAAAAAAATAACAATTTTATTAGGGTGTAGTCCTGATGATTTAGAAATAAAAAAATTAAATATAACAATTAATGATTGTTCTAAATGTGATGTTAAATATAAAATATGTGATAAAGGACTATGTGAAGATAATGTTTCTTTATATACTACTATGATAAGAAAACTCGCTCCACTCACAAACTATTGTATGGGACATGATCCTTCTTGTGATGAATTAATGTCTCCATATGTAGCGTGTTATAACGAAAATAACGCTTTTGCTGTATTTGAAGGAATAAAAATATCTGATTTTATTAGGGCATGTGATGTGGCTTGTTATAATATACACGAAATATGCAAACTTAAATTAACACATAATAACTTTATAACTAAAAATTTTATATCGAAAATTTTTGAAGGCGAAATTAAATCAAATATTTTGAAAAGAAAAAAATTTTGGTCAGAAATAGATGAAGGATTAAGAAGATTATTCGTGATGCCTGTAAATATAAGAAAAAATATGAATTTACCCGGTTCTCAATCCATCACTCAACATGGAATTGAAATCCGTATGATGCATGGTCATCAATTGAGAAACTTAATTCAAAGTGACAAGTATAGTGTTCTACCGATCAAAGAAGATGTCCTATTATTCGGTCATTATCACCTTCAATTTATATTATTTAGATATGGAACTTGGATTATGTGTACCGGACATTTTTTAATATATAAAACTACACGGAAAATTGGATTTTTATCTCATATTGGCTCTCCAATGCTTACTGCTATTTCTGGAGTTCCTTTTTTTACACTTATAAGGTATAAAGAACAATAACCTCCTTTTGTAAAATACACTCAAGTGTTGGTGCGGGGGGAGGGACTTGAACCCACGAAAGCTAAGCATGGGCTCGCAGCTGAGAGTGATTTAGGCAACAAAATTCTTGGGTCCACACCGCGTCGGATATGCTCAACCCCTTCGTTGTCATCTCAGCGTTATTAGAGAGGCTACTCTAGTTATCGCGTATCTTGAGTTGCAGTGTTGGGTACATGTGAAGTATGATTCTGAAAATATTTCACATAAATCATTTAGGAGAGAAGAGGAGAAATATTCACTAATGGCTTCTCCCACCTGTTTCATTAGCTATTCTTGGGAAGATGAAGCACATACTAAATGGGTTAGAATACTTGCTGAAGACCTAATTAATAATGGAGTATTTGTTAACCTAGATCAGTGGGATCTCCACTTTGGAGAGGATATTACCCACTACATGGAAACATGTATTCGGGAATGCGATTTTATTCTACTCATATGTACTCCCACGTTTACTGAGAAAGCGAATAACGAAAAAGGTGGTGTTGGGTACGAAAAAAGGATAGTAACTGGAGAAATTTATCAGGGTACTCATTCGTCTATAAAATTCGTACCGATTATAAGAAAAGGTGAAACTTCATCTTTGCCCTCTTATCTTAAGTCAAGTTTTTTCTTAGATTTTAGGGGTGATGAAGCCTATGAATCAAACTTAGAGGCTTTACTCCGACATATTTACAAAAAACCCAAATATGTTCGACCCCCTCTTGGGCCAAAACCAACATTCAACCCTAACATCGATTATAACCTTGCTGGACCTAAACCTCCTCGTTCAGACTCGCTTACTCATGGAGAGACTATTAGAATTGGATTCATAGCTTCCGATACCACCGCTCTTGAGACAGCAAAACCTTACCTTGAACAAATAATTGCGCCGGATCTAAATGAGTATGCAAAGAGTGTGGGTCATGATGTTAACATTGAATTCCTTATCGATGATGCCCAAGGGCAAGCTAACACACATTTAGAAAAAATACGAGGATTCCACTCTATAGGAGTCGACCTCGTTATAGGAGGGGGCTGGTCTAGTCAAGCTCTAACCTCATTATCCTACATTAATTCCAATGACATGCTATTAGTAAGCACTACCTCAACGAGTCCCATATTAGCAATACCCAACGACAGACTCTTTCGAATGTGCCCTTCTGATAATTATATCGCTCTCTATCTAGCTGATGTGATGTGGGCTGCGGGTGTAAAGAGCATCGTAATCTTCCAGCGTGGCGACTCATGGGGTGACGGAGTAGTAAACCAACTGATCCCTCTTTGGACCGCTAAGGGTGGGAAGATTGCAAGCGACAAGATTAGATATGCTGCTGAGGCGACTGATTTCGCTAGCTATCTTACGGTCGCTGACAGGCTGGTAAAAAACGCGGTTGCTCAATACCACGGTGAAAGGCAGAGGGTCGGTGTTGTAATACTCTCATTCAACGAGATCTCAGTGATCCTAAAGCAAGTAAGAAATTACTCAAACATCTATAACGTCCACTGGTGGGGCAGCGATGGTACAGCAAAGAGCCAGAGGGCAATGGCTGATGCTCCCGAAGAGGCAAATCACATAGGTATATACAACCTACTCTCACGCGAGACTCTGACACCACTCTACAAACAGTTAGAAAGTAAATATGTGGCTCTTACTAAGCAACAATACGGAACCTATAACGCATACTTATACGATGCTGCATTTGCCATCGTTAAAGCTGTAATCGAGACGAATTCAACCGATGCATCCAAGGTATCCGCAGCTTTCCCGAACATCTGTAATAAAATGTATGGGGCAAGCGGGTGGTGTCGACTTGATTCCGCGGGTGATAGGGCAGCCCCTCCATGTGATGTGTGGGGCTTCTATCCGGGCTCTAAAAAAGCCTCAGTGAGTGTAATTATGGCGCAATACAATCCTGACGCCGAGGAGATTGCAGAAGGAAGGGGGACCGTCTTTTTCCCAGCGATACTCGGATACACTCCAATAGGACCATAATTAATTATAAACTCGACGTTTTTTTTCAAAAAGATCTCAAATCCGTTTGAAAACCTTATTTTATCTTATCGTTTATATGATATACCAGATAAAGAATAATTGTTTTAATAATATTTTTTTTTAATTATTAGTTATGTAAGAAAAATTGGTGCGGGGGGTGGGACTTGAACCCACGAAAGCCTGAGCTACGGGATCTCTCACCAGAGACCGCCTGATCTTAAGTCCCGCCCCTTTGACCAGTCTCGGGTACCCCCGCCCAACAACAACCCACACCCCAAACCTAAAAAACATACCCCCACCACCAGCCACATTTTTCCCGCCTAATCAT
>Ga0315293_10006690_pt1 | contig 10758 bp, 9 predicted proteins | sample YL17G13_20_MG_FD_203071 | JGI IMG/M metagenome (GOLD analysis project Ga0315293, IMG submission 203071) | Sediment microbial communities from Yellowstone Lake, YNP, Wyoming, USA - YL17G13_20 | ecosystem: Environmental > Aquatic > Freshwater > Lake > Sediment | place: USA: Wyoming | collected... | reverse complement strand
TTCACATGTTTTATGGAAAAATCCTTCTACAAAAGAGCCGATGATTATTGTTTTAATTAATTATTTATCTAAATTAAAAAATAAAAGACAAATTAAACCTGGAAAGGGGATTATAGATATTAAATGGTTTAGCGTTAAGGATATTATAAGCGGAAAGTGTAAGAAAGCTTCTCCGAATACTGTATTTACTCTTAAAACCATGGGAAAAAGAAAATGGAAATAAAAGAGAAGCTTCAGGCAATAAAGTCAAAAAAGCTGACAGCGGAGCAGAACGTAAAGCAGTTTCTTGAAAAAATAAAAATCGAAGACAAGAAAATAAATTCTTTCATTCAAATCAATCCTGATGCGCTGAAAGAAGCAATTGGAATAGACAAGAAAATAAAATCAGGCAAAGCTGGAAAGCTTGCCGGGCTTGCAATTGCTGTCAAGAGCAACATCAATGTCAAAGGCTTGCTTGCAAGCTGCGCTTCTAAAACTCTTGAAAATTACAAGGCAACTTATGATGCTGATGTTATTGAAAAAATAAAAGCAGAAGATGGGATAATAATCGGGATGACAAACATGGATGAGTTTGCCTGCGGAAGCTCAGGAGAAACATCTGCTTTCGGGCCTGTAAAAAATCCCGCTGCTGACATAATTCCTGGGGGGAGCAGTTCAGGAAGCGCGGCTGCTGTTTCAGCAGGATTTTGTGATCTCGCTCTTGGAAGCGACACAGGCGGGAGCATAAGAAATCCTGCATCAAACTGCAATGTTATCGGATTAAAACCAAGTTACGGACTTGTTTCAAGATACGGGCTTATTGACCTTGCCATGTCATTAGATCAGATAGGAACTTTCAGCAATGATGTCCATGGCTCAGCCTTGCTTCTTGGAATTATCGCAGGCAAAGATGAGAAAGACCCGACAACTTTTGAATCCAAGGGGGGATATGAAAAAGAAATTGAAAAAAATTCAAAATTGAAAGTTGCCCTGTCTCCGGACTTTGAAAAACTCTGTGACAAGGGGATTTATGCGCTCATAAAGAAAAAAACAGAAGAAGCATGCAAGAAAAATGGCTGGAAGCTTGAACAAATTGATTTGAAGCATATTGACCTTGCAGTCCAATCTTATTATCCTATAAATTATGTTGAGTTTTTTTCAGGGACAAGAAAATTTGATGGCAGAAAATATGGATTCAGGATAGAGGAAGTCTGCGGTCCGGAAGTGCTGAGAAGAATTCTTGGAGGCAGTGAAATTTCAAAGGCAGAATATCATGGATTGTATTATAGAAATGCGCTGAAAGCAGCCCAGCTCATAAAGCAGGAATTTGAAGCTGCGTTCAAAAAAGTTGATGCTATCGTCTGCCCTACAGTTCCAAAAATACCCCATAAAATCGGAGCAAAAATTTCTGCAGAAGAAATGTATTCATATGATGCTATGACAATTCCTGCGAATCTTGCAGGCATCCCAGCTATCAGTATTCCTGCAGGAAAAATAAACAAAATTCCAGTCGGATTGCAAATCATGGTTCCTGCATTCAATGAATTAAGGATGTTTCAGATTGCAAGGGCATTTGAAAAAATGGAAAAATAAATATGGAACAGTCAAAAATAAAAATAGGGCTGGAAATACACGGCTATCTTACTACACAAGAAAAGCTTTTTTGCAGATGCCCTACTAATTACAAGACAGCTGAAATAAACACAAACATTTGCCCTGTGTGCACAGCGCAGCCTGGAAGCAAGCCAATGCTTCCAAATCATGAAGCGCTGAAAAAAGTAATCGCAATATCTCTGATGCTTGGATGCAAGATTTCAGACTTGCCATTGATATGGCAGAGAAAGCATTATGACTGGCCTGATCTGCCAAAAGGATTCCAGGACACGACTTCAGGGGCATATGCAGTGCCTGTCGGGACAGACGGCGAATTCTTAGGGATAAGCATTCATCATGTTCATATTGAAGAAGACCCTGCAAGATGGGACCCTGAAACAGGAGATATAGACTACAACAGATGCGGAATGCCTCTTGTTGAAATTGTAACAAATCCTGAATTTAAAGACAGCAAACAAGCTCGCGAATGGCTGAATCATCTTGTTCTTACTCTAAGCTACATAAAGGCGCTTGACAAAGATGCTGGGATAAAAGCGGATGTGAATGTTTCAGTCAATTTTGAAGGAAGACAGGGAGACAGAGTAGAAGTAAAAAACCTGAACAGCATTGCTTCAATTGAAAAAGCAATTGATTATGAAATCATGCGGCAAATTGAGGTTTTGAAAAAAGGCGAGAAAATTAAAAGAGAGACAAGAACGTTTTCAGATATTCAAAAAGTAACAATAGCCATGAGGGCAAAGGAAGAAACAGAAGAATACAGGTATATCCCTGATCCAGACCTGCCTCTTGTTGAGATAAACAAGAAGGAAGTTGCAGAAATTGAAAAAACAATTCCAGAGTCTCCAAAGGCAAAGATAAATCGTTTTGTCTCTAAATACGGAATTGATGAAAAAGCCGCAAGAGTTCTTGCTTCAAGCATGGAACTTGCAGATTTCTTTGAAAAAATTGCGAAAAAAACAAGTCCAAAACTCGCGGCATATTGGACAACAATCGAGCTGCTTAGAATTTTAAACTGGAACAAGAAAGAATTGAATGAAGTAAAAATTGAGCCAGAGCATTTCATCGAGCTTCTTGAGCTTCTTGAAAACAAAAAGATAACAGAAGAAGTTGCAAAACACACATTGAACAAATTCATCCCAAAGTCATTTTCTCCAAAATCAAAGCTGAAAAATGCGGAAAGAATTACAGACAAGAATGAACTTGAAGTTGTTTGCCTGCAGGTTTTCAAGAATAATGAAAAAGCTGTGCAAGATTACAAGGGCGGAGAGGAAAAAGCCCTGCATTTCTTAATCGGGCAGGCGATGGCGGCTACAAAAGGAAGAGCTGATATCAAAACAGTCAGGGAAATAATTCTTAAGAAATTACATTAAGAACTGATAAGCTATTCCGAATGCAAAAATCACAATAAAGATTGTTGCAATAAACCAGTTTAAAGGAATGCTGTATTCTGGTTTCTGCTCTCCATATTTCTTGGCTCTTTTTGCCGTTAAAATAAGAAGGATTCCTTCCACCCCGCCTGCAACAGCCCCGGTAACTGCAATAACGCTGATAAATGACCTTACCCCTGCAAGAAAAATCAAGAATGGAACAAAACATGCGATTGCCCACGATACTGTTTTATTTATATGATAATCATAATGAAGCATCCATTTTAACGCCAGTCCAAGAATAAAGAAAGAAGTCGCCATTGCGAAAATTGCGAACAAATTCCCAAGCAAAATCATGTACTCGCCAAGCGCTTTGCCAAGCCCGACAGTTGCAACTTCAGTCGTTCCTATTCCTGTAACGCCGACAACTGCTATCATGAAAAGCAGATAAACAAAAAAAGGAATCAGGCTCCCTATTATTATTGCCCTCTTCATCAGTTTTTTGTTTCCTCTAAGCTCTTCCTCCATTTCGGGAATTGCAGCCGCCCCAATGAAAGCGAAAAGAACAACACCATAAGGCAGGAAGATTTGCCCAAGATCAAATCCTGACAAATTTGCAATGTTTACATGCGGCAATGAAATAAAGCATATTGCGAGAATAAGTACAAGCATAACAATCCCAAGATACAATTCAAATTTCTTTACAGCCTCTAAGTCAAAAAAAACAACAAGGGATGCAATCGCAAAGAAAACCAAACTGACTATAAATGGATTAAAGCCAAAAATCGCAGATATTACTTCTCCTTCCCCGATAATATAAGCTAGCAATGCGCCTACAATGCTGAAAATAGCAGAAATAGTCATGATTATTTTTCCTGTCTGGCCGAGATATTTTTCAACATATCCGACAAGCTGATGGGTTTTTTTTGTTCGCAGAGCGATTTCTCCAACATACAGATTTATGAACAAAATTACAGTTCCTAAAACAAGAATATTGATAATCCCTGCAAGAATTCCCGCTTTCGCGACAACATATGGTATGCCAAAAATTCCCGCGCCGATTATACAGCCGACAAGCGTTGCCACTGCTTCTGCTAAAGCCATCCCTCTTTTAGCCATGAATTATTAAACAAAAATAGAATTATAAATCTAACTGAAACACTGCATAACTTTTTAAATAATTTTTGCATGCTATAAGCATGCTTGGGCCTGTGAGGTAGTCTGGATAGCCTGCAGGGCTTCGGACCCTGTCGCCCCGGTTCAAATCCGGGCAGGCCCATAAATTAGCAAGCTAAATAAAGATGAATAAATGGCTTTGGCTAAACAATTTACCAAATTGTTTCGGCAAGGGGATGGGAGAATCCTATGGATAAAGAAGCAGAAAAAGCATTGCAAGATAAAATAATAATGATAGGGGGAGTGCCTGCGAAACCATTTTGGAATAGGATACATTGCATGTATAACGAGTATTGCGAGCATTACGAGCGAAAGAAAAAGGAAAACATAAAAAAATTGCCTTTTTAATCCAAAAATGTTTGAATGTCCTGCTTATCGAAAGTATGAAAGATTGGGATAGATGCCTATTCCATTAAACTTATAAAATAGCAGAATATTAAAATAACATGAAAACAGAAAAAAGCAGGGAGTTTTTTATGCGCCGAAAATCTAAGGGATTTTCGAGCGAAGAGAAAAAAGAAATCGGAATGACTGCTGAAAAAGATGATTTTTCAGACTGGTTTACCCAGCTGATGCTGAAAGCTGAGCTTGCCGATTACACTGATGTTTCAGGATGCATTGTATTCAGACCCTCTTCATATGCTATCTGGGAAAAAATAAAAGTTCTTTGTGATGAAAAATTCAAAAAGCTTGGAGTGCAGAATGCTTATTTCCCGTTATTTATTCCTGAAAAGTTTTTGGTCAAAGAGCAGGAGCATGTCAAAGACTTTGCCCCGCAAGTTGCATGGGTTACTGAAGCGGGAAATTCAAAACTTTCAGAAAGGCTCGCGATAAGGCCTACATCAGAAGCTATGATGTATCCTATATACGCAAAATGGATAAGAAGCTGGCGCGATCTTCCATTAAAAATCAACCAGTGGAACAATGTAGTCCGCTGGGAATTCCAGCATCCTGTTCCTTTCTTAAGAACCAGAGAATTTTTATGGAACGAACTGCATACCGCATTTTCAAATGAAAACGATTCTCTTAATGAGGGGAAGCAGATTCTAGGAATTTACAAAGAAGTCTGCGAGGATTATCTCGCATTATACGGCATGGAAGGAAGAAAAACAGAAAAAGAAAAATTTGCAGGCGCTGTGTTTTCAGAAAAACTGCATTATGTTCTTCCAAATGGGAAGGCTGTTGAAGGCCCATGCTTCCATCATGACGGCCAGAATTTTTCAAAAGCTTATGACATTAAATTTTTGAATAAAGAAGGCAAGAATGAACATGCCTGGCAGAATACATATGCAATATCAACAAGAATGCTTGGAGTAATGTTCGCGATTCATTCTGATGAAAAGGGGCTTATTCTGCCCCCAAAAATAGCTTCAAACCAAGTGGTTATCATCCCAATTCTTTTTGAAGATACTAAAGCAAGTGTTTTAAAAAAAGCCCGTGAAATACAAGACAAGTTAAAAGAATTCAATGCGTTTGTTGATGAAAGAGACAACTACAAGCCAGGATTCAAGTTTAATGAATGGGAGCTGAAAGGAATCCCTATAAGGATTGAAATAGGTCCTAAGGATATTGAAAGCAACAGTGTGATTGTTGCAAGAAGAGACAACAGGAAGAAAGAAACAATAAAAATTTCAGAACTGCAGAAGAAACTCCCTTTAATGCTCTCAGACATGCAGAAATCGCTGTTTGAAAGATCAAAAAAACTTTTCAGGGAAAAAGTTGAGAATGCGGACAGCCTTGAAAAACTGAAAAAAGTAATTGAAGGAAAAAAAGTTGGAATAGTCTCTCTGTGCAAAAGCGAGAAATGCGAGGATATCATGAAAGCTGAGACAAATGGCGCCAAGGCATTGTTCATTTCAGAAGAAAAAATCAAGAATGAGAAATGTATAATCTGCGGTAAAAAAGCTGAGTATTTTGTTTATGCCGGAAAGAGTTATTAAAAATCAGCGGTGTTTCTTCAGCATCTCATAAAATTTAGGCATATCTTCAACAGAAACACTTGCCCCTACGGCAACTTCATGCCCTCCGCCTGTTCCAGGAATTTTTTTTAATACTGATTCAATAAATTCTCTTGCCCCTTTTCCCCTTATTGAAATATTCACTTTGTCCCCTTTTATGTATGCAACTACAATAAATTTTTCAGGAAAAATATAAAATAGCTCATTTGATATCTCTGCTGAAAGGCTTAAAGGTCCTCCATACTGGAAGAAAATATATTTTCCGCCCTTCATTCCAATCTCTTTTGCTTTTTCAAGCAAAGAGCTGTATTTTTTTTCAATATGCTCATACCTCTTTCTTATCTGCTCAAATTTTTTGTCTTCAAGGATTTCATATGGGCTTTTAGCTGTTTCAAGCTTTCTCAGCATATGTATTACATTGCTTGTTTTGTCTTTCAAGGCAAAATTTACGATTTTTACCAGTTTTCCCGTCTGCGTTTCAAATAATGCCTGCGCAGCAGATTTTCTTTTGTCAAGCATTCCCGGAAATTCCTGCGAGTATTTGTCTGAAAAATCCGGTATAAACCAGTCCCCAAGGCAGCCTATCATGGCAATCCAATCATCTTTTTTTGTTATTTTCCAGCACCAATAGGCAATTGGCTCATTTGTCGGCTCTGAGCTGTCAAGAGGATTATAATAAATCGACTTTTCTTTTGACTGTTGGGTTGGATGATGGTCTATCCAGATTACAGGAATGTTCTCCAGAGAAATTTCATTTAAAAATTCCTCTGAAACAAGGGGCTTGTCAAGAATAAAAATCACATCCGGCTTGAATTCCTTTACTTTGCTCAGATATGCTGTGCTTAAGTCAGGGCGGCTTTTTATCGCAACCCCTTTCCCTCTGTCAATATATCTCCTAAGAAGAAGGAAAGACGCCAACCCATCTGCATCGTTATCAAAGAAAAAAAGAGGATTCTGGCTTTTATTCAGCCATTCCCTGATCTCCTCAAGCTGTTCCTCGCTTAGCATGGAAGAAATAATAAAAAGCTGTTTAAAAATTATGCTATGCTGAAAACTTGCAAGTTTTCGGCACGCCGGAAACACTAGAAAACCTTTTGATTTTCTGTGTCCCAGAAATCATATTTCTAAGGACGTCAGTTTCCGAGCGTTCCAGCTTCTTCAAGCATTTCCTGTTTTTCGTCACAATGAATGACATAAACAGCGACTTTGCTGTTGTTTGCAGAGATTATCCCGCTATTTGTTCTATTTTTTGCATTGTCAATCTTCAAGCCGAGATGCGAGAAATGCTCAAGAATTTTTTTTCTCACTTCAGGATTGTTTTCCCCTATCCCCCCTGTAAAAACAATCGCATCCATGCCATCAAGAATAGCAGCATAAGCGCCTATCCATTTTGCCGCATTATAGCAGAAAACATCAAGCGCGAGCCTTGCTTTTCTGTTTTTTGATTTCAGAATGTCCCGAATATCATTGCTTATCCCGCTTATCCCAAGAAGCCCGCTTTTATTGTTTAGCATTTCATAAACTTCATCAATTCCAAATTTTTCGTGCTTCATCAAATAGAATATAATTGATGGATCTAGGCTCCCGCATCTTGTTCCCATAATCGTACCTCCAAGGGGGGTGAATCCCATGCTGTTATCAACACTTTTTCCATTTTTTACAGCAGTGACTGAACAGCCATTTCCGAAATGGCATATAATAATTTTTGATTTTTTTACTTTCTTAGCAATGTTGCTGCAGGAAATTCCATGAAACCCATATGCTTTGATGCCTTTCTCATAAAGTTTATAAGGAATTCCGTAAACTGATGCCTTGGCGGGAATTGTTTTGTGAAAAGCTGTGTCAAAAACAGCTATCTGTTTGGTTTTTGGAAAAATTTTTCCGCATAATTCAATTATTTTTATTTCATGCGCCTGATGCACAGGCGCAAGCACTGCAAGGCTTTTCAGCTTGCTGATTAGCTTGCTATCAATCACTTGGCTTTCAAAATTCCCGCCATGAACAACTCTATGGACAATTATTTTTATGTCCCTATCAATCTTGCCCGCTATTTTTCTGAAACTTTTTTCAAAGTCAAAAACTCGCTCTTCAATTCCGTCTCTCAGAAGTTTTTTGTTTTCAAAAACAGAATATTTTATTGTTGCAGAGCCCACATTCAAAATAAGTGTTTTCATTTTCTTCTTGCAAGAAAATGTCTCCGCATTTTCTGCACACGAAAACGCGTTTGTTTTCGTTGTGCCTGCTTGACAATTATTTTAGCGACTTCAACAATTTCATCAACAGAACATCCCCTTGAGAGGTCGCTTATTGGCTTCTTTAAGCCCTGAAGCACAGGGCCAAGAGCGTGCATTTTGCCTAATCTTTGCGCAATCTTATATCCGATGTTCCCTGCATCAAGATTTGGGAAAATCAAAATGTTCGCGTCTCCTTTTATTATTCTGCTCCCTTTAAGTTTTGCAACTTCTGGGACAATCGCTGCATCAAGCTGCAGCTCTCCGTCCGAGATGATACTTTTGTTTCTTGCCTTGAATATTTCAGCAGCTTTTCTCACCTTGTCAACGCTTTCCCCTTTCCCGGAACCTTTTGTGGAATATGAAAGAAATGCTACTCTCGGCTTTATGCCGAGCATTTTCGCGCTTTCAGCAGTCTGTTCCGCGATTTGCGCAAGCTGTTCAGAATCAGGATTAATATTCAAGGCGCAATCGGCAAAAAACATCTTTTTTTCAGGAAAAAATAAATAGCTTGATGCGAATTTTGATTTAAGTATATGAAGCGCGCTTCTTATTGTCTTGAGAGTTGAATGCATTGCCCCGCAAATGCATCCGTCCGCCTTGCCTTCGTTCACAAGATTCATCGCATAGTCAATCTCATCTCCTTTCACGCTGATGCTCTCGCATCCTTTTGCTTTTCCGTTAATTAAAATCGGAACTGCAATCCCCCTTTTCGCGATTATCTCTGCAGCTTTCAGAATCCTCTTGTCCTGCCCTTCAGGAAAAACAATCTTGACAGCCTCTTTTGTCATGATTATAAGAAAGAAAAGTAATATTTAAAGTTTCTTCATTTAAGGCATTTGTGCTTGTCAACTTTCTTCATGTATTCAGAAAAGAAAAAATCCTTGTGCGTTTCCCGGCCCCAGTTTCCTGTAAGCAGTCCTCTTACAATAATTGTCTCATTTTTTTCTATCACCTTGCTGTAATACTTTTTCTTAAGCTCTTCCATTATCCCTTTTACATGCTCTCTTCCAACAAAATAATCAAGAGTATCCTGCCTTTCAAACAATGACTCGTCATCAAGCATGAATGGGTCCCTTTCAAAAACAGGATTCTTGGTTATTTTAGCCAGCTCCTCATGAGCCTCAAAATTCTTGTCTTCTCTCTCTTTGCTTTCATAAATCGCATGAGCCAGTTTGAAAATTTTTTCCTGATAGAAGAATTTGAGGAACATCTCAGCGCCCTTTATGTCCTTGTTGCTCAAGACAATGCTTTTTTTGTTTCTTTTCATGTACCTAAAACCATATCTTTCTACAAACATTGCAACCCCTTCATCAACAGCAGTTGAAACAAGATTTGCGGAATTTGTGGCTGTTGCCCTTAATCCTGATGGCATATTTTTTGAAAAATACTGCCGCAATGCATGCCCTACAAATTCATGAAATGCAGTTATATCTGCATCCCCTTCGTAGATTTCAGTCCCTTTTCCTGATTTGTAAACACGGATTCTTTCTGCATCAAGCGCCATTCTAACAACAGCGCTATCCCAACAACTATAATCGCATGAAGGATCTGCAAGAACAAGGTCAAAGTTTAATTTTTTTGAAATGAGTTGTTTTTTTCTGCCATAATCAAGAACCATTTTTTTTAGAAATGGCAGATGCTCTTTAATTTGCTCTCTTATGTCCTGCTCGCTGCTCTCAAATGAATATGTATGAATTTTATTGAGCAGTCTCGCCCTCTCATCAGTGAATTTATAGTCATAATTCTCCAATTCATGATTTATCAAATCCCATGTCCCCTTGCCCCAGACATTATCAAGATATTCTTCAATCTTTTTGATTTTTGGCGGGTCACTATACCAATAGTCAAGATGTGCTTCCTGCGCTTTTAATTGAGATTCTATGTCTCTTTTGACTAAAGAATCAAAATTATTTCCAGGATTTATAGAATAAAGTTTTTCATTTAACCTGCATATGCTTTCCTTGGCTCTTTTTGCAGTATACGTATTCGGCCTTCCTTGTATTCTTTCACTATAGAGTATGTAAAAATCCCTGTTGATGTTCACTCTTTCTTTGTCTGCCTGTTCGAGCTTTTTGCTTTTGATTTCCCAAGACATTATCTTGGTTAATTTTTCTTCTAATGGTATCATTTTAATCACATCAGCTCAATTTGCCCAGAAGCCAAGTTTATCTTTTCATCCTTTTATTGCCACGTGCCCTCAATCCTCTTGACTTCCTTGCCGCAGAGGTTCTTCCGTGAAACACTCTTCCTCTTTCATTGCATATCCAGTTTATGTCTTTGTCTGCAATTATCTGGGGGTGTTTTGGATCAACCATAATAACTTCATAAAAAGCATAAATTCCGTCCCTGCCTAACAAATATGAGTTCAGGACTTCAAGATTGATGAATCTTTTTGCAGCTCTCTGTTCTGCAACCCACTGGTAGTTCATG
>Ga0315293_10006687_pt1 | contig 10763 bp, 12 predicted proteins | sample YL17G13_20_MG_FD_203071 | JGI IMG/M metagenome (GOLD analysis project Ga0315293, IMG submission 203071) | Sediment microbial communities from Yellowstone Lake, YNP, Wyoming, USA - YL17G13_20 | ecosystem: Environmental > Aquatic > Freshwater > Lake > Sediment | place: USA: Wyoming | collected... | reverse complement strand
GAGGATTTGCGGGACTACGAAGGTTATATCTGCGGCAGCCCGGGCATGATTGATGCGTCCATTGAGGCGCTGACGGAAATGAGACTTCCGCAGGATAAAATCTATTATGATAAATTCGTATGAGGCATTTTATGAAATCATCGCCGGAAGATAAAAATCCTGAACCTGTGCCGCGGACGGGCGCGTTGAAAACAGGCGGTTTTATGGGTGCCGATTTGCGCAGCGTCGATGCAGTTATCGCCGAAGATGCCGCGACGCTCCAAGGACTGGGTTATCGTGTCGCACAAGTCGCTGCGCGAATACAGGAATTGCGCGACCTGGCCAGACCTGCTTTGGGCAATTGGGTTAAGGTTGGCGACGCTTTACAGGTCAAAAGCGAAGATTATAAAGGATGGATAGGTTGTCCCTGGCCGCACGCCGGCAGATTTGAAAAACGCATTACCACCGCCGAAAGGCTGGACACCGGCCAACGGATAAGCTGGTCGGATTTGAATATCCATTTGATTGAGGAACATTCCTTCTTTGAGGGCAAGGGGTCGTTTTTCCGTATCGAGCCGCAAGAAATAATCCGCGTGATATTTTGATTTTAGACATTTCCTGCCGAAGCGGATTCCGATTTTTGCACTTCCGTAAACACATCCCACTGCGGCCCGTATTGTGCCAGGTACAATGCCGAATAGGAACGCTGAAAGACCAATATGGGAAGCAAGGCCACCGTTCCAATGTAAGGCAGCGCCAGCACGCAACAGGCGGTACAGCACGTCCCCAGCACCACCACAAGAATAAGTGTCGAGATGGCTATGTTTAATACAATTGCAAACAGGACAAACAGCACGAATCTGCCGACGTTGGCCTTCAACAGCTCCAAGAACCGTTTCCACGCCTCCACGCATCGAATACGGTAGATAAACATCGCCGGCACAACGAAGTGCTCCGTGAATTTTACCACGATGGCAAAGACAATCACCACCGCCAGCGTAATCAAAGACAACCCCAGGATGATACCCACTGCCGCCGGAAAGAATCGTTCAGCGCGGGTGATGGGGATAATCACTACAATCCACGCTATCACCATCGGAATAAAGCAGACCATACTGACTAACCACAGGGCAATCTTAAACAGAAACAAGCTATTGGCTTCATTGGCGTATTCTTTCCATGGGTATGCCACCTCCGCCTTGTTTTTGGCCACGCAGTACAGGAACATAAACTTTCCCCGGCTGCGAAGCCACAATAGTACCACGCCAATGGCCACCAGGATCGCCAGCACAGTCAGCCCCACCGGCAAAAGCCAGTATAGATTGGATTCTATCCAGTGCCGGGCTTCCCTCATATTCGGGAAACCCTGACGTCCTCCTCCGCCTGTTCCACCACCCTCTCCCAGAAACGCCAGCCACGCGCAGAAGCCGATGGTGAACCACCTGCCGAAGTCAAACGGCGAAAACAGGATTTGTCTGGTCTTTTCGATAGCCTGTCCCACCGGCCCAATTACGCTGATTTGTGGTTGAGGTGCCCCATTCATTATTTTATTCCTTTCCAGAGGACTTTGTCGGCAAACGCAGTATTATTATAAACTGTTATTTCTGATACGCAATGGGTACAAGACACAGAAAAGAGGCTTTTTGGGTATCAGACAGGTTCTCAAACTGGTGCCGCTCATTGGGCGAAACCAGAATCATATCGCCGGGCGCAAGAGGTTGGGAGCCTTTTTCTGTCGCAACAGCCACATTGCCGGAAAGAATCATCACCTCGTGTTCGAATGGATGGCTGTGAAACGGTGTATGCCCTCCGCCGTCCAGTTCAAAAATCCGCATCGCAAATGTCGGCGCCTTGTCATTGGGGCCGAAAATCACGCGCACCGACACATTCTTTGCCCCATCCATCTGGACGGGTTTTGCAGCAACGTCAGAGACTTTCTTGATAATCATCATTGGATTCCCTTATTGCAGGATGGCTTTTGCGATTATTTCCGCAGCGTCGATTTTGGCGCAGGCAGCGGCAGCCTCGGCCATTCTTTTCTGCCTGGGCTCATCCGACATCAGCTCCAGCAGGGTCTTTTCTATGCATTCTACAAACCGTTGCGGATTTTTCAAGTCCTGAGCCGCGACGACCGCCGCTCCATACCGTGTCAATTGCTCAGCGTTCAGGTACTGGTGATTGTCCTTGTGGTACGGATACGGAATACAAATACTGGGTTTGGCCGCGGCGGCGTACTCGGCGACGCTGACGGCGCCGCTTCGCCCCACAATCAAATCCGCCGCAGCGTACAAATTCGGCATATCATCATAATACTCGACGGGGATATATTTTACAGAACTGTTCTTAACCTGTGAAACCACAGATTGAAAATTCGCCTGTCCGGTCAGGTGGACAATCTGCCAGTCGTCCGCAAACCGCTCAAGTTGCGGCAGAATACTCAAAATCGCATTGTTGATGTCCCGCGACCCGCTCGAAGCGCCGGTAATCAGAAGTATTTTTTTATTCGGGTCCAGATTCAGTGCAGCAATCGCCGTTTTTCTGTCCGGATGTGAAAAACCGCTTCGCAGAGGACAGCCGACCGCGACGGCCTTCTGTGTCTTGAAGTACCGCAGGGTATCTTCAAACTGCACAAAGACCTTTTGCGACAATCGGCCCAGCAGACGATTGGCTTTGCCGGGGACAATATCCACGTTGATTAAAAAGACCGGTATTTTCAGCGACCGGGCGGCAAATACGACCGGTGCGCAGACGAATCCGCCCGTGCCGACGACAACCGCGTTTTCACGTTCCGCGGCCAGGAGCTGCTTGACAAAATAGTAACTTTTGATAAAGCCCGCGTAAAAATGAACGGCCTGTTTTGGCGAAAGTCCGAATCCTTTAGCCGGCAGCGGCAAAAATTCATATCCCGTCGGCGAAAGCACGCGGGCATCGACGGCCCGGCTGCTGCAGAGAAAGGTGATCTGGCTTTGGGGGGTGAGTTTTTGAATCTGCTCGGCAACCGCGATGGCCGGATAAAGGTGTCCTCCCGTTCCGCCCCCGGCAAAAAAAATGTGCAGGGATTTTGTCATGGCTGAATTTCCCATTTCCTTTCAGGTCGTCATGGTGGTTTCAATCTTTTCGGAAGAACACGCCCGCGGTTTCCGGTTTCAGCAGGGTCTCGGTCCGGCGGAGGATGTTCAGCAGAATTCCCATCGCCGCGGCGGTCAGCAGCATACTGGTTCCGCCGGCGCTGATTAACGGCAACGGAATGCCTTTGGTGGGAAGCATGACGGTCACCACGCCGATGTTAACGGCGGCCTGAATGGCGACGCACAGCACAATGCCGTAGCCCAGCAGACGGCCGAAACGGTCCTGGCAGCGTCGGACCGCCGCAAGGCCCAGAATCGTGAACAAAACGAATAATATGATAATCGTTATCGCCCCAATGAAACCGGTTTCCTCAGCCACGATGGAGAAGATAAAGTCAGTGGTGTCTTCCGGCAGATGCCCGTACTTGAACACTCCCATCCCCAGCCCTTTGCCGAAGACGCCGCCGGTGGCGATGGCTCGGAGAGACTGGTCGGCCTGATAGGACATTTTCTCCGGGTCCAGAAAATCCCTGATGCGGTTCATTCGGGTTGGAGAACTGAGAACGGCGGCGATAAAGCCGGGAATGACAATCGGCAGGGGGGTCAGGAAATGCCACCACACCGCGCCGCCCAGCCAGAGCATCAAAAAGGCCAGCATTGCGATATACGCCGCCGTGCCGAAATCCTCGGTGATAATCAGCGCCACCGCCGCGGCGGGCACGACGCAGATTGGAACAAATCGCCGGAAGAAGGGTTTCATATCGTCGCCGCAGCGGTCTAATATCGCGGCCAGAAAAATCAGGATGACCCACTTGGCCATTTCGGACGGCTGAAAGCTGATATACATCGGTCCCGGAGCGATATCTATCCAGCGTTTGGATTGGTTGCGTTCTACGCCGAAAATCAGCGCCGCTATCAGCAGCAGCATACTGAGAGCCAGCAAATACGGCGTAAAAGACTTCCACGGTTTTCTTCCTGCCAGGCTGAATCGGCGATAATCAACGAGAGAGAACAAGTACATCACCACTACCGCCGCCGGGAAAAACAGCAGTTGCTTGAGGGTGCCAAAATCATAGAACTGCTTCCAGTCGTACTGGCCGGCAACGCTGGCCCCGGCGGAAAACACAAACACCGTCCCCGTCGCCATTAACGCCAGCACAATCAGCTCCAGCCAGTAATCGTATCGAATCTTCAATTCCGGAAATCTCATATTTCCATTATTTCGGCACAGGGACGCTTTTGGCAATAAAAATCAGCCGGGGACACAAAGTTTTTGAAGGCTTGCTTCCAGGTACAAAAGCGGGTAAAATCACAGCTTGGATGTCCGCAATCAAAAACTCAAGTGTCAGGAGCAATTATGAAGAGACGAGCCGTATTTGCAGGATTTGCGCTAACCGCGGTTTTGACGCTGGTTTCAGCCTGTCAGCAGGAAGACTCCGCCTGGATGATTAAACGGGCGCAACTGGCGGGAAATGAAAATCTGCGTCTGAAAAAGGAAATCGAGCAAAAAGATGCCCAAATTGCTTTGCTCACACAGCAAAAAGACGCCAAATACGACAAAATTGTGAAGCAAAAAGACGCTGAAGTCGCCGTGCTGAAGCAAAAGATAGAACAAACGCAGCAGAAAATTCGGACTCTTCAGGAACAATTTGACCGGACGAGCGAACAGGCACAACGGTTCGGCATGGAAAACCAGCGGTTCAAAGAGGACTTCCGCCAAAAGGACTCTCAGATCGCCGAATTACAACAACAGGTCAACCTGATGGATGAGAAAAATATGCGAACTCAGGAACACAAAATGATCGTCAGCCTGATGGAAATACTGGCGGAGTGCGGGAATAAGCTGGCCAAATACGAACCGGTTGAAGCGCTGCCGGTCATACCCTTCTCCGTGGCAGACGCCAACGAACCGGCGCAGCAAAAATAAACGACGGGCAGGACAAGCCATTACCCCTATTTTTGTGCCGGGTAGAAACCATATTCATAAGCGGCGTCAAACAACGCCACGATATTTTCCGGCGGAACCTGGGCCTGGATATTGTGAACGTTGTTAAAGACATATCCTCCGCCGGGCATAAAGGCCTGCAGGTTCTTTTTGACCTCCTGCCGGACGGTATCGACATCGGCAAAAGGTAATATATGCTGGGCGTCAATGCCGCCGCCCCAGAAGACCACTTGGGAGCCGAATTGCCGTTTCAATTCAAGCGGCTCCATTCCTTTGGCGCCGATCTGGACGGGATTAAGAATATCTACGCCGTTATCGATTAGCTCCGGGATATAAATTGTGCATCCGCCGCAGGTGTGATACCAGATTTTCGCCCGTGTTAGTGAGCGAATATATTGGACAAGTTTTTTCTGACGAGGCTTGACGACAGTGCGGTAAAAGTCCGGCGAAAACAGCGGGCCGTGTTGCCCGGCCAGGTCGTCGCCAATCATCACCACGTCCACCAGGTCGCCGACTTCCTTCATAAAGCCGGTATAGTAATCCAGCCAGAATTTCAGGGTCTGCTCCAGCAGCGCCTCGCAGAACGCCGGGTTATCGAGCATATCCATAAACCATCGTTCCAGTCCCCGCATATACCAGCAGTATTCATAGACTACTCCGCCAATGCCGGTGCAGATTGCGTAAGGAGTTTCCTTTCGCATTTGGGATGCTGTTTTTCGCAATCCGGCAAAACGACTCGGATCGGAACCGAGGGGAAAGGGGTAATTCGCAATGTCTTTTATGGTCGCCTCAGCCAGCGGATGATGGGAAATATCCATATAGAGCTGCTGGTCGTCCGGCATTGACCACACGACGCCAAATTCGTCTTTGAGGTCGTGCCAGCCCCGGCCATTGCGCCGTTGTTTGACGATTCCGCCTTTGAAACTGTCCGGCGCCTTGGCGCACAGATACCGCGTATCGACGTGAAACCGCTGCAAAACCGTTTCGCTGGGTTTGACTAATTGCTGAACCGGGTCGAGAATTTGAATCTCTTCTTTAAGACCCAGATAGTGAATCAATTCCTGATAAGCCAGCTTATGAATGCCCGTCTGAAACCCTCCCAGGTCGATCGGCACACGGTCGGGGACCTGGTGGTTGATGGCTTTAACAAGCCGTTCTCGCGAGGTCATGGTTTCTTTCATTGCGGCAGCCCTTCCGTATCTGAATTTTATGATAAACGATTTGAAAAATCCGGCCAAGATGATATGATAAAACAGCCGTAAAGAAAACTGAATTTCTCAATATAAAATTTACGGCGGCATCGGAAGAATATGCTTCTATTATACCTGATATTTTCAATAGAGCAGTAATATGACATTATTATCGCTGCGCGACATTCATAAATCATACGGGCCCCAGGTGGTTTTTCACAACCTCAACGCCCAGTTTCATCCCGGCCAGCACGTCGGCCTCATCGGCCCCAACGGTTCGGGCAAGACCACCTTGTTTCGCCTCATCACCGGCCAAACCCAGCCCGACATCGGCCAAATTATTCGCGCCAAAGACCTGCGCATCGGCTATCTGGCCCAGGAACCGCAATTAGACGCCGACCGCACCGTCCTGGAGGAAATGCACGAAGGACTGGCAGATACCCTGAATATGCACCACAAACTGGAATCGCTTTCGCACACTTTGGCGATGCTGTCCGGCGATAAACTCAAGTCCGCGATGAAAGAATACGACCGCCTGACCCACGCATTCGAAATCGCAGGCGGGTATTCCTACGAAGCCGAAGTCAAAAGCGCCCTGGCCGGACTTGGATTGCCGCGGGAATTATTCGAGGCCAAAGTCAGCGTTCTTTCCGGCGGACAACGCAGCCGTCTGGCTTTGGCGAAGATTCTTATTATGGACAGCGACCTGCTTTTGCTTGATGAACCGACTAATCATCTCGACTTGCAGACTACACAATGGCTCGAAAAATTTCTTGTCAATTCCGACAAGGCCATTGTGCTGGTCAGTCATGACCGCTTTCTGCTGGATGCCGTGGCACAGCGAATCCTCGAACTCGACCAGAAACGCGCCCGCTCCTGGCGCGGCAATTACAGTGGTTATATCGAAACTAAGGAAATTCTGAATTTACAACTCCAGCGCCAGCACCGCAAACGGCTTGATTTTGTCACCCACGAGCTGGACTTCATCGCCCGCAACAAAGACCAGGAGGGAATGCGAAAAACCGCCCGCGGACGCAAACACCGCCTTTTGCGAATGCTCAAAGAAAACCCCGACTATCTCGAAAAACCGACCGAACAGAAAACGATACAATTCTCGTTTGCCAAAGCCAGGGGTAAAAGCGACCTCGTCTGCCGTGCCGAGGGCCTCAGTAAGGCCTTTGGGCCGATAGCGCTGTTTGAAGATTTGTCGTTTGACCTCTACCGCGGCTCATTTCTCGGCATCACAGGCCCCAATGGCACAGGCAAAAGTACGCTGCTCAAACTCGCTCTGGGGCAATTGTCCCCCGACGATGGTTCCATCCATCTCGGTAAAACGCTCAAAATCGGATATCTCGACCAGCATGCCTCCGTCCTCGACCCGGAAGCCACCGTATTGGAAGAAGTATCGCGGGTCAGACCCGATATGTCGCCCGAACAACTGCGCGGCAGACTCGGCGCGTTTTTATTTACCGGCGAGGAGGTCTTTAAAAAGACCGCTGACCTTTCCGGCGGACAGCAAAACCGCCTCATCCTCGTTAAACTCGTCTTGTCCGAGCCGGATGTGCTGGTGCTTGATGAGCCGACCAATCATCTCGATATCCCCAGCCGGGAGATGTTCGAGCAGGCGCTGGATGATTTCAACGGCGCCGTCATCGCCGTCAGCCACGACCGCTATTTCCTCGACCGCCTCGCCGGCCAGCTTTTGATTCTGGGATGTAGCGAGGTTGGCGAAAAAGAAATGGGCCGCTTTGAGTTTATAACGCCCATCGAAGACAAAGGCGTATGGACAACCTACAGCGAATTGCTCCGAACCCGCCGACAGGCTACCGCCGTTAATGAAAAACAAAAGAGAACGCTCAAATCTTCACGCTCCGGCAAAACCCGCGCTGCCGCGCCTGCGGAATTGAAACAGTTTAATAAATACACCGTCGGGCAGATTGAGCTAATGATTGCCGAATTGGAACGGAAAATTTTGAAAATGCAGGAGCAATTCGGCGATGAACACATCTGCCGCAGCCCCGACAAACTGGCTCGTTTGCAAACCGATTTCGATTCCGCCAAACACCACCTCGAACTCCTCTACCTCGCTTGGGAATTCCGTTCGCAATAGGCGATTCCGGGGTTTGTATGTTTAGCTGCCATCTTTGTGGTGGCAGGGGTATTTACGGATATGCTTTACGGATTTCGTCGGGCAGTAGGGCGTGAACCGCTGCTCGAACTTCTCTCGCCGCCGCAAGGGCCTGCTTGGCTTCTTCCACGGTGATGGGTTCCCAGTCGCCGGGATATCGCCCCTCGATAATATAACGATTCAACGGAACTACTCGTGCCCGGGACAATTTCAATGAAACGCGCGACGGAATCATATCAAGCAGCAGACGCAGGTCGTGAGTCTTGGGAAAAGGTATGCCTAAATACACGAGCAGCGCCTTAAAATATTTCTCCGCACACTGCTGGCAATGAAAACACACAATATCCGTTAATCCCTTTGGAGCCAGTTGAATCGTATGCTCGGCGGCCAGCAGGTCATGCTCGGCTTTATCGACCCAGCGCAGCGCCTCATTTATCGAATCAGGCCGCTCGGTCATAAAGTACCCTTCCTTCTCGAACCGCCTCTCGAATAATCGACCCGATACAGTTGCGGTATCGTTCCACCTCCTCCGGCGTGGCAACAAGAATATCCGCCGCAAGCATAATGCCTTCGAGTGCAAGGTCAATCTGGACGGCCTGTTGGCGTTTGGAGCCATTGACGTTCATCACCACCAGCAGGTCGGCGTCGCTGTCGGCTGTGCCGTCGCCGCGGGCGTGTGAGCCGAAAAGGATAATTTTCTCCGGCCTAAACCGCTCCACAATGCGTTCGACCATTGCTTGAATAAGTTTTGCCGCCTCATTTTTCGTCATCGGCGTCATTATGTGCTCCTGTCCTGAGTCCCGACATGTCGGGATCGAAGGGCCCGCTGGCCGCTTACCACTATTATCGCCGCCTTTGTTATTTTCTCGCACTTCTTAGAATACAGCGGGAATACGACCTTTGCAAGACGAAAAAAACTTCATTCATAACTCTCGCTCCCTCTCGCGCACCCCGGTGGGATGGGCCTTGGCCCGCCGCAAATAAAATATCAACGTTAAGCTTACTGACAGGGATGAAACGTAGCGGAATACCCGTCCGCTGCAGCGCCTTGTTAATGGTTGCTTCTTTTATGACCATTGCCATAAACTTCCAGAGAAATCCATTTGAATATGCCGGACTTGAGAATCAGCCTCATATCTTTCTCTATATTTTTGTCCCATTTTCCAAGTATCAATAGCCCGCTTTTGGCGGGCACGATATTCATGGTCATAATGTTCGAGACTGAGCAAAAATAAATCGGCGAAATTGGAAGACTCTACATAGATTGCTATCCACGGTTCAGCCGCGAATGCCTTGCAGGCATCAAGAACTTTTTGCCTATCGTTCTTATCTTTCCGGTACGAGAATATATTAACAGAAGTTGTCTCGGTACCTTTTACCCTTGTTCTGGACTTCACCGAAATGCCGAGTCGCTTCCTTGTCCGTGAATTGTAGGCAAGTACATCAATCCCGGTATGATCAACTATAGTGACCTCGAAACCTGACCGGGACAACCAATTGCATAAGAGAGCCTCACCAAAATTACCAATGATCTTTTGATGACGTGTACTCTTTACTATTTCCATATTGGTTTAACCGTTAACATAACACATTTTCTCACCACTCTATCCCGCCGCAAATAAATTGTCAACATTCCTGTATTATTAGGAAAAAGCCGGCCCTGTCGCATTATCTTGTCATACCGAAGTTTTAGTGAAAGAGATAGCCAGACGTGTCGCGTCGAAACGAAGTGAAGACGGATCGCTTTTCGCCCCCATTTTTCCCCGCTTTTTTTGTTTTGGAAGTTTGGATTTTACTTATTCGAATTTGTCCTTCGACTTCGCTCAGGATGGTGAGCCTGTCTATACTGAGCTTGTCGAAGTATCGAACCATTTCGGATTTCGAAATTCGTGCTTCGGATTTTTCTGTCTTTTTACCTTCATTTATGGTATAATCCCTGCCCGTGTGGAAATGGTTCCACACGCGGCAGTTGTTAGTGTACGCTGTACGCTGTACGCTAAATGTCGTCCACTGTCCGTTAGGACTCCACAGGAGAACGCTTATAAAACAAAGGAGCTTGCAGTCATAAAGTTAGTCATACCATAAGACAGTTCACAGATGGCGGTTTGTGAGCGGTGATAAGCTGATTATTTTCCTGTTGTGTCGTGATTTCACGTCCCGCGGTTTTATTTTGCGCACCGCGCGCAAAATGTGTTTTAAAATACCCCTCGTTTATCCTCACTTTGTATGCGTTTGTCGTCGTTTCTTAGTGCTTTGTGGTGAGCTTGTCGAACCATTGTGTATGTTTCGACCTCATTTTTACTTCAAAAACACGCAATTGAGCGTCTTTTGTCCCTTTAGCCGTTTTCGTATATTTTTCATAACCATTTGCACAGAAATAAGTTAAATGAAAAACCCCTGCCCCCGCGATTTTTTCGCAAAACACCTTTTTTAAAATAGTAGAGTCCAACAAG
>Ga0315293_10006685_pt1 | contig 10765 bp, 17 predicted proteins | sample YL17G13_20_MG_FD_203071 | JGI IMG/M metagenome (GOLD analysis project Ga0315293, IMG submission 203071) | Sediment microbial communities from Yellowstone Lake, YNP, Wyoming, USA - YL17G13_20 | ecosystem: Environmental > Aquatic > Freshwater > Lake > Sediment | place: USA: Wyoming | collected... | reverse complement strand
ATTAAGATTCAGAAGATAGATGATTATCGGTGGAGAATTCCTCGAGAAGGAAAGATGAGGACCGATGGAGTCGTCTATTCCGATGAGCGGATGTTCAACGATATTCGAAAGGACCAAAGTCTGGTTCAAGTGGCCAATGTCGCATGGCTTCCAGGCATTGTGGGCCATTCCTTGGCGATGCCAGACATCCATTGGGGTTATGGTTTTCCCATCGGGGGAGTGGCAGGCTTCGATATGGAAGAAGGAATCGTCTCCCCTGGAGGAGTGGGTTACGATATCAACTGAGGTGTCCGATTGATGCGCTCAGGTCTGAGCCGCACGGACATCCAGGGAAGAATCAGGGAGTTAGTGGAGACCCTCTTTGCAAACATCCCTTCGGGTGTAGGGTCCCATCGGAAAGACCTCAAACTGAGCCGGGAGGAAGAACGGCGGGTTTTAAAAAAGGGGGCAAAGTGGGCCGTAGAAAAAGGTTTTGGTTCAGCAGAAGATCTTGACCACATTGAGGAGCGGGGATGCATCGATGGAGCCGACCCAGACCGCGTTTCTGAAAGGGCAGTGGAAAGAGGCAGGGCCCAGTTGGGGACATTGGGCTCTGGAAATCATTTTGTTGAGGTGGGGTATGTGGCTGAGGTCTTTGATGAAACTGTCGCCCGAACGTTAGGGCTTTGGAAGGATCAAGCCACCATCATCGTCCATACAGGTTCAAGAGGTTTGGGCCACCAGGTTTGTGACGATTACATCCGTGTCATGCTGGATGCCGCCAGGAAATATCAGATCGAACTTCCAGACCCCCAACTCTGTTGTGCTCCTGTTTCTTCGCCAGAAGGGAAGCGATATCTTGAGGCAATGGCCTGTGCAGCCAATTTTGCTTTCACCAATCGGCAGATGATCACCCATTGGGTGAGGGAGACCTTTGGACAAGTTTTTCGAAAGGGCCCGAGAGATCTAAAGTTGGATTTGATCTATGATGTCTGCCACAATATTGCAAAGATCGAGACCCATACAGTGAATGGAAAGAAAAAGAAGCTCTGTGTCCACAGGAAAGGGGCGACCAGGGCCTTCCCTCCAAACCATCCAGATATTCCATCTGAATACCAATCCATCGGCCAACCCGTCCTCATCCCAGGGGATATGGGTAGATGTTCCTATGTATTGGTGGGAACGGAAAGAGCGATGGAAGAAACTTTTGGAAGCACCTGCCATGGAGCAGGCCGGGTGATGAGCCGGCATCAAGCTATCAAAGCAGCAAGGGGAAGAGCGATTGTAAGGGAATTGGAAGATAAAGGCATCATCGTAAAAGGTGCAAGCCAAGGAACCATTGTGGAAGAGATGCCTGATGCTTATAAAGATATCAATGATGTCGTGAATGTGGTCCATCATGCCGGCATCAGCCGAAAAGTCGCGAAGCTTGTGCCCATGGGAGTGATTAAGGGATGATAGAAAGTGGAAAGTGGAAGGTGGAAAGTAGAAAATGATTTGTTTATAGAGCCAATTGCAAAAGTATTTTTTTGTGGTTCTACAAGCTCACCACGAACGGAAAAAGTCAATGATTTCAACCTAAGCCCGTTCACCCTGAGCTTGTCGAAGGGTAAATTACGGACTTTTGCAATTACCTCTATATTTTGGTTTTATAATGACTACATTCCACTCTCCACACTCCACATGCGGGTGAAATGAAAATTCTTGCCATAGACATCGGTGCTGGCACTCAGGATATTCTCCTTTTTGATTCGAAAAAAAAGACCGAAAATTGCATCAGTCTCGTCCTTCCCACGCCATCCAAATTTTTTACAGAAAAACTAAAGACCATCGAAAGCCATGTCTATATCCATGGCGATACGATCGGAGGAGGGTCCCTTGGCAAAGCAATCCTTCGTCATATTCAAAAGGGATATCGTGTGGTGATGGAGGAGTCTGCTGCCTATTCCATTCGAAATGATTTGGATGAGGTCAAGTCAATGGGGATTGGGGTGGGGAAAAAGCCTGAAACTAATCGTTTCCAGGAGTTGGAGATTCGAGAAGTCAATCTACCCCTGTTTGAAAAATTCTTTTCAAATTTTGGAGAGGATCTCCAGGTGGATGTTATTGCTGTTGCGGTTCAGGATCATGGCGTTTCTCCCAAAGGAGTTTCGGACAGAGCCTTCCGTTTTGAGAATATGGAGAGGATGTTCCGGAAAGATAACCAACCGGAGACTCTTCATTTTTTAGAGGACTCGATTCCAGACTATTACCTTCGGATGAAATCAGCAGTTACCGCAGTCAAAAAAACTTCCTCCGTTCCAGTGCTGGTGATGGATACCTGTTTCTCTGCCATTTTGGGTTGTCTTGATGAAGTTACCGGTCCCTCTCTGATCGTCAATGTGGGGAATGGCCATACCATTGCTGCTTTGTTGTTGGAGAGAAAGATTGAAGCTCTTTATGAGCATCACACCCACGAATTGACTTCCAAAAAATTGGAAAATGATTTAAGGCTACTCATTCGAGGTGAGTTGAATGGGAAAAAGGTTTTTGAAGAGAATGGGCACGGTGCCATCACCCTGAAACCTTTCCATGGAGAGGTTTCGTTGATCGTCACAGGTCCCCACCGAGACATTTTTAAGGGAACTTCATTTAAATTCATCTATGCCGCTCCGGGTGGAAATACGATGATGACAGGGCCAATGGGCTTGGTGAGAGCTGCACAATACCGGTTTGGAGCCATGTAATCCTTACCACTATTATTCCCCCCTTTAATAAAGGGGGGAAGGGGGGATTTGAGAGAATTTGCGGAGAGGCAATGTTATCATACAATAAGAGACTAAAAATGCACGCAAGAAAACTCAGAAAAAATATGAAAGATGTGGAAAACTTATTGTGGACAAAATTGAGGAAAAAACAACTAAAGGGATACCAATTCTATAGGCAAAAGATTATTGGTAACTACATTGTTGATTTTCTCTGTCCTCGGGCAAATGTAGTGATTGAGGTTGATGGTAGTCAGCATTATAGCGAAGAAGGGTAGAATAGAGACAAAAGAAGGGACAATTATTTAAGAGGCAATGGACTAAAAGTGTTGCGATTCTCAGATCGAGAGGTCTTTGAGAATCTTGATGGTGTAATGGAAAGTATTTGGGAAAATTTATAACTATAAATCCCCCTTAATCCCCCTTTTTCAAAGGGGGACTCGATTTGCTATGAGATTACCGTCAAGGGAGGGGAGTTGTAACTGTGTAGAATAGCTGGAGGATAATATGGAAACGATTTATTATTCTTCTTTTAATTCGCCTTTTTTAAAAAAGGTTTTTGTGGCCTCTACAGAAAGAGGGGTCTGCATGGTGGATTTTCTAAAATCGGAGAAGACCTTTTTGAAAAGATTAAAGGAGAGATTTTTAGGAAAGACTGTCAGAGACGATCAAAAGAACAAAGAGGTTTTGTCCCAATTAAAAAGATACCTAAAAGGTGATCTAAAACGTTTTGATTGTAAGTTGGATTTGAAAGGAACTCCATTCCAGGAAAAAGTTTGGTCAGCATTGGCAAAAATCCCCTATGGCCAAACCCGATCCTACAAGGAGATTGCACGGGCGATTGGCCATCCCAAAGCCTTTCGGGCTGTTGGGAATGCGAATGGCCAGAATTTCATTCCATTGATCATCCCCTGTCACAGAGTGATTGAAAGTAATGGTGGCCTGGGTGGCTTTGGCCACGGGCTGAAGGTGAAGAAACAATTGTTAGACCTCGAGAGAGCCCATGGGCTTTGACGAATTCATCAAAGAAGCTGCTCCGCTCCTTGATCTTCAATGGCGAAGGTTCAAAAGGGGAGGGATCAAACGAAAAGTTGAACGTCGGATAACTGAACTTGGGCTCTCTAATTTTGAAGATTACCTGTTAAAAATTAAGAGGGACCCTGAAGAAAAAAGCTGCCTCTCTCAAATTCTCACGGTTACCATCACGAGATTTTTCAGGGATAAGGAAGTTTTTGACATCCTTGAGAATTCCATCATCCCTGCGATCCTTAAAAATAAAAAAGGGAAGGATGAATTTAAAATCTGGTCGGTTGGCTGCGCCAATGGTGAAGAACCTTATAGCCTCTCAATATTGTGGAGGGAGAAATTCGAAAAAATTCTCCTCCAAATCCGTCTTACAATCTTGGCCACGGATATTAATGAGAGCCTTCTTGGAAGAGCAAGGGAGGGGAGATATAAAAAAAGCAGTTTAAAAGAGGTCCCAGGGGAAATCTTCCAAAGATATTTTAAGATTGAAAATGGATTTTATATTCTCGATCGATCCATTCGAGAAAGCGTGGAATTTAAGAAGCACGACATCATTCATGGAGAACTATTTTCTGGAATGGACATCATCTTCTGTCGAAATTTAGCGTTCACCTACTTTTCAAAAGAATGCCAGATGAATGTGTTAAAAAAGATCGCCAGAAGTCTAAACGAAGGGGGATATCTAATTATTGGAAAAGATGAATCCCTTCCCCTTGTATACCCCACACTTTTTGTCCCGATTTTTCCAACCGAGAAGATATATCAAAAATTTAATCCGAAGTAGGCAAGTTAACCCTGTTGTTGCATTAAATTCGGCGCTTAGATTTACCCCGTTAGAAATAATGCCCCGCTCAGTTTTGAGTCCCGCTATAGCGGGACTGGAATTTCTAACGGGGTGAACCAAACCCTTACCCAGAGAGGGATGGCTGTCAAATCAATGTCGTCACCTGGATCAAATAAATGGTGACCCTGTGGAATAGGTCTTACATCTTCTCTGGAAAGATAAAACTCCCAATAGTGGAGCAAATAATACGTGATGCTATCGAAAATGATTCTTATTCCACAGGGGAAGTTATCCTCCCTCCGGGCCATGAGGCCCTCCCTCCGGGGCAGAAGCCCCTCTCTCCGAGCTGGAGGACTCTCCGAGCCGGAAGCTGGGGCGGAGCCTGGGCCGGCGGCAAAAAGGTAGAAACAGTCTTTTGATGGGGGCATGCAGTTGATTCAACCACATCTTTATGCAACAACGGGGTTAATTGTAATAATCTGTCTTGATCCTCCAAAATAGCATTTAGTTGAACACTGTTACACCTACAAGCCAATAGTAGGAACCATATTCAGGAATTGAAGATTACGGGTTAAAAGTGAGCATAACGCGAGAATTCAGCTACGCGGGCCGAAGGCCTGCGACGGCTGGAATGAATGGTTAGGCACAATGTTCACTAAAGATGATTTCCTCTTTCTTGGACCGGGGCATCGCTTTTATCTGTGCTTCTCGAATAAGAGCTTTGGAATGCGTCAAGCCTTCTTGTTGATATAACAGCTTGACGGGCAGGCGAGTTCGGGTGTAGGTTGCCCCCCGACCCTCACTATGTTGCTTGACCCGAGCCCGCACATCTTTTGCTATCCCCGTGTAGAGCGACCCATCCCCGCAGCGGAGGATATAGACTGTCCAATCCTTTCGCCCCCTTCTCTTCATCCCTTGGATCATTCTTAGGTATTTAGTCTCCATATTCATTCTCTCTAGATTAGAGCTTCATTACAGACGATTTTGGGGATTGGAAGTTACCAATCATCAATTACGGTTTGCAATATACGCCCTTTTAAAAATTTTTGGAAGTGTGGACTTCTGGAAGGAAGGGTTAAGAAAGGGTGTTGAAGACTTCACCTACTCTTCAATAGGAAGTTGATCTGGGAGTTGACGATTTGGGGGTTGATCTTTACCTTTCAAAACCATCTTAGAATGAATCTTTGTGGGGCATGCCGTGTAAAACGTAGGACTTTAAGAAAGAAAGGGGGACGTTCATGCGGAACGTGCTTAGAGATCTTGATATCTTAAGCTAACCTCCTCCGACAGTTCCTGCTCAGCTACAATCCTCGTCACACAGGAACCGGTCACTCCAAGGTACCGCGCCACTTCCGCCCCCGAATACCCCAACCCCTTCACCGCCACCTGCGCGAACTCCTCGCGTGCCTTCAAGATCACCTGCCTCCGGCTCCCAGACCTCAACTCCACCATCGTCACCCCCCAGTTCTCACAAACCTGCTGGGCCAGCAACGAAAGACTCGTTTGAACCCTATCTAACCGAAGGTTCACTTTCCCTACCTCATCCCATTCCTTTAATACCTTTTCTACGAACTCTCCGTCCCCCAATATCCGGACATCCGATGCCGGCCTCTTTCCCCTTCCCCTTAATGCCAATACTCCCGACCACCCTCCCGCACTCCGTATCAATCCCCCACCCACTAACTCCGGCCTCCGCCCGACCTTAAGCCCTTCTTCCACAAACTTCAAATACTTTCTCCTCCTTCCCACTCCCTTCCCGAAATACGACAGCACATACTCCGTATCCTGCCAATCCCGTCTCTGATATCCCATCAACGCCGAATGACCCGACCACGGAGATCGGTTCAACTTCCCCAACCCCTTCACCATCCCCACCCTGATTAAATTCAAATGGATGTACCGCACCAATTCCATCAAATAGGAATCCTCCTGACAGACAATCGACTTATACCGATTTTGGAAGAGATGACCGTACCGATGGTGGCGTTTATTGAATTTCACCACATACCCCGTCAATAGACGTCGCATGCTTCGGGCCAAAGGGGTCTTCCCTGTTGTGCAGAGGAGATGAAAATGGTTTGGCAGAAGGGCCCAGGCGTAAACCTTAAGGCAGCCTTCTTCAGCGAGAAGTCCGAGTCTGGAGAGGAGATCATTTCGGTCCTCATCGGTGAGGAAGATCGGCCGTTTCTCGATGCCTCGGCCCATGACATGATGGAGAACACCAGGAGCATCCAAACGCGCTGATCGAGGCATGGAATCAATTTACCCCTCATCCTCGGCAGTGTCAAGCACGTTCTGCACGAACGTCCCCCTTATGCTTTGACCTGCCTTTAGCGATTCACCCGGGCGGCATAATTGAAAGCATAAAAATATTTCTGCCACGATTCATCGGTTGACTGATACTCATTCGTGCCCGCAAAATGATCACAGGATATTTCCCGCACCCTGGCAATTTCACGCAGGCGCTCCTTGTTCTTCGGGTCACCCAGCGACAAATCTAAAAGCTCCAAAGCCCGTTCAAAAGCCATCCGGCTATATTCCGCATTATTTTTCTTTTTCCATTTGATTGTCCGCTCGATTTCGCTTCCGACATTTGCCATCTGCTCGAAAAAAGAAAGCTCTTGCCAATGCCCGGAAGCCAAATTTTTATGCTGATATTCCATATAAAAACTTCTTATGACTTTCTTTTCATTTCTACGGAGAAAAATTGAAGATGAGATATTATGATTTATTTTTCCACTAACGTGTCGACTATTTCCAAAATCTTCTTCTGAATTTCCAAATTTTCCACGCTGCAACTCCTATTGTTCTGGGAAGGGCGCAAATTGATCATCGAATCAAATTCAACAAAGTCCTCGCCTTCCATTTCCGGATAAAGATTGATTCCCCAGAGATTTTTCTGTTCCGACCCTTCATTCAGCAAAAATGCCTCCTCGTCAGCATGCAGATCGGCATCTACGGCCATAATCCCCTTCTCCACATCCACGACCGCTTTCACAAGATTTCCAAACATTTTTTCAGCCATTTGACGCAACTCATCTCGTGATATTTTTTCACCTTTTGCAATAAGTTTCATAGAATCAGTTTATTATAAATCACTCTTTTTGACAACTAAAAAAGCAACCTCTCGCCTGCTCCTGAAACATAAACCCAACCAAGTCAAAAGCTATTTTTTCCTAATTTCAGAAAGTATCTTTTCCGAAACATCCAAATAACTTTTCAGCTTGCCATGAAGCTCGTTGGCCATTTTTTCCGAATAGGTATGCACCGACAAATTGAGGTCATCCGACATTTGGATGCAAATTTCCACATCCTCTTCGGAAATTTTAAGGATGTTCCTCAATTCTCGAAAACAAGATTTAGGAGAGAAACAATCAATACCTTCCTTTTCTTTCAAATGAAACTTAGCCACTTTCCACAAAAGCTCGAATGAATACTCATACCGCCGGATAGCCGCATCGCGGGAAATATCCGAAAAAGGCTTTTCCAATGAATTTCTCCATGACAAAGAGCCGTTTCAATCTGATCGATTTTTTCTTTCAAATAAGTCATATGATTTTTTCATCTAATACTTTATTTTTAAAACTTTCTTCAACGTTATCAAAATCAACCAGATCAAACTTGTAGGGAATCGGCGATTCTTCCAACTCTTCCCTGATTTTTGATGCTTGATTTCCTGAAACTTCTCCAAGAAATCCCAGATCAACATCAGAAAATTTTTCAGATAAAACACTTGATCCGAAAATAAAAAACTTTGCTCCGACTTCCGAAGAAACATTTTTTCCTACAATTTCCTTGGCTTTAGCGATATATTCTTCCTGGATCATATTTCAATATTATTGCAAAAAAAAGTAAAGAAGCAAGTCCTCGCTTGCCTGAAAAATTTATTCAAACAAAACCCATGCATTGCGATCGATCCGAAGCCCGCCCTCGCTTCGACTTTCACCTATTGAGTCGAAACTGGGCAAATCGAAAAATGAAATGAGCGATAAAAAAGTTTGTAATTAAAGCGAAGCGGAAACTGAACTTTTACCGAGCAATCGCCGGAATTCAGCTAGCATAAACCTGCACGGCGGTTTCCCTGCCCCGTATCTATTACTGGGGTTTCTGTCCACTTTCTTTGCTGCCGAAGAAAGTGGATAAAATAATTTCATGAAGTTTAAAATTATCCAACAGAGAATTTGATAATGAGTATCTGACCCTTACCATCGCTCTCGCCCATACTTTTCCTTTATGGATCCGCCACTATCTTGCTCAAGCACCCGGATAAATTTCGACTATATTTTTCACGCTTATTGCCAATCCATTCCTGTCATCTTTTTAACCTCGCCCACCAAAAAAATTTTACTTTCTTCCCAATCAAAATCCACAAGCAGCAAAGGGTCGGGATCGCTGTCGGCATCTTCAAAATAAACCAAACTTTTCAATATATGCAATTTATTGTACCGGATATTTTCATACTTCTTTTCAAAAAAACCGAACAGTTGATCCAGGGAATATTTTTTCAGCAAAAAATAAACGTCCACAAAATCTTTTTTACTGCCTCGCGAAGAAATCGTGTCTATTTTCATTGCCGCAATATCGCGCTCTGAAGCCAAAAATATTCCTTCATATCCGATCAAGTTAAAAATTTGGTCATAGCCATAATGAAAAAAGCTGATTTTTACCTCATCCAGCATCCCGTTCAGCGTATCTTCATCCTCATAATCCACCGCGAGGTTTCCGGCTCGGGATAATTGGCTTTTCAAGCTTTGGACGGAAAATTTTTTGCTTGAAAAAAAATCAAGATCGATTGATGCCCGGTGTCCCAATTGGATCGCCAGCGCGGTTCCTCCGGCAAGATAAAAGTCATTTATAAAATCCAGTTCTGCTATCTTTGCCAGAACGGACTTTGTTTTTTCGTTGATTGTTTCAGGATGCATTGAGATTTATCAAGGTTAAAATATAAACACCAAAAGTTATTGGATTTCACATCGAACTTGCCAATATTTTTTTGAAAAACATCCACCACGAATTCCCGGCCATATGATTTCATCGCCCAGCCGATATCATCAATGTCTCCTTTTTCCAAAATGCGCTTAACGATAAATATTCCGTGTTTATCCGGATCCAATCCGTCTTGATCAACATCCCAAAAAAGATTGGTCTTTTTCAATGTTTCCATACTTATATTCTAGCAAAAAACAAGGCAAAAATCAAACGTGATGGTCTCGTAAAAAGTCGAAAATCTCCTCCCCCTTGTCGAAGAGCCCGCTGAATTATGGCGGGGATGGGGGAGGATTAAGGTGGGGGTGATGATTAGATCATTTCCCCCTCACCCTAACCCTCTCCCCCCAGGGGAGAGGGTAGGCCATTCATCCCCCCAGCAGAGCTGGGGGGTATTCTGCCATATTTTGATAAATCTCGAACCCTTGCCATCGCCCTCGCTTTCCGCCCAGACAGCCCATGGTGAGTTTCAATGATGTTTTTTGCGACATAGAGGCCGAGTCCCGTTCCGGCGACGTTCAGTCGCCCTATGCCTTTGCCGCGGGAAAACTTAGCGAAAAGATAGGGCAGTTCCATCACGGGAATTCCGATTCCCGTATCGCTCACCGTAAGCCGAATGACCCGACCACGGAGATCGGTTCAACTTCCCCAACCCCTTCACCATCCCCACCCTGACTAAATTCAAATGGATGTACCGCACCAATTCCATCAAATAGGAATCCTCCTGACAGACAATCGACTTATACCGATTTTGGAAGAGATGACCGTACCGATGGTGCCGTTTATTGAATTTCACCACATACCCCGTCAATAGACGTCGCATACTTCGGGCCAAAGGGGTCTTCCCTGTTGTGCAGAGGAGATGAAAATGGTTTGGCAGAAGGGCCCAGGCGTAAACCTTAAGGCAGCCTGCTTCAGCGAGAAGTCCGAGTTTGGAGAGGAGATCATTTCGGTCCCCATCGGTGAGGAAGATCGGCCGTTTCTCGATGCCTCGGCCCATGACATGATGGAGAACACCAGGAGCATCCAAACGCGCTGATCGAGGCATGGAATCAATTTACCCCACATCCCCGACAGTGTCAAGCACGTTCTGCACGAACGTCCCCCTTATGTTTCACCCAGTTTCGGCTTCAGCCGCCGCCCTGAAGAGTTTGGCGACCTGTGAATACCCTTCTTCTTCTGCCTTCTTAGCAAAGGCAAGATATTTTCGATTGGCCTGAGATTCCCCTGCAAATGCCTCCTTTAA